>ENA-ORBV01012700-ORBV01012700.1-microbial-mat-metagenome-genome-assembly--contig:-NODE-12700-length-12945-cov-5.990830_pt1 | contig 12945 bp, 1 predicted proteins | sample MGYA00237777_ERZ505514 | MGnify/ENA primary metagenome ERZ505514 (study PRJEB26160, sample SAMN06269048) | microbial mat metagenome | isolation source: Oligotrophic lake microbial mat | place...
GTATAAGAGGCAGCTACGATGGAGGGGTGGTGGTGGTGGTGGCGGTGGACTGGGGTTTTATGTCGGACCTAGTCCGGCAGGTGGGCGTGGTGGGGCCGACGGATCAACAAGTTCCAAGATTTCATGAGGAGTTTTCACCAGCTAGTAGTAGTGTGGGACGGAGCCTCAGTCCAGCTATGAGCTAGTAGGTCAGTCATCAACCCTCTAAACCGCCATCTGCCGGGGCATTGGATTGATTATGATACGTCACTGGGACGCATCACCTACCCGGTATTTCATTATAGATTGCTACTAACTAGTGTCGCTACTACTACTGCCTATCTTAGTGGGCCGCGTTGGAGCTACCAATTAGTCGGTGTCTACATACCGGCATGTAAGAATTGCCAGCCGTGTCAATATGCAATATCCGCCACACAGCTCTAAGATTGCGTCATCGGAAAATCACTGTGTCTGGGGCATCGACAGCCCAGGGGATAAACTATTTGCAGTTGATATATGATGCTTTATGAATTTATGAATAGTACTATCATTGTGCGTACGCTGAAAATTGGGGACGGAAGAAGGAAGTTGGAAGCTGGAAAACTTGAAGAAGCAAGGCGTATATAAATGTGCACAGTGGCACAAAAAGCCATCATTTCTGATAGATGAATATATTATAGTGCCCCGGAATTTCTTTTCTTTGCCAAGGCACGCAGGCTGCGGAGCTTCGATTGGGCTCTCAAAAGAGATTCATAGGCCTCGTCTATAGGAGATGGAGTCGCCGGGTCATGCTTCCCACCTGCTGCAGCTCTGGCGTCTCGGAGATCTTGAGAAAAATCTGCAAGTGCTCCTCCCGTAAGAGAAACACCATCTCCCATGCCAATGACTTGCTCGCCCGTCGTATGCACGCCTGAAGCTTGCCTATGGGATTGTTCATTCACGTTCATTAGTAAGCGCAAGCTTCGCAGTCGGTCCTTGATGCGGTTGAGCCTTTCGAAGGCGTCATTGACGTTGGTAAGTTTCCCATCTGGGTTAGCCATATAAGGCGTACGTTGTACAGCGTTGGCTTGAGGGGCGTGAACGCGGATCTTGTCTTTATACAAGCGAGGTTCCAAGAGAGCCGAGGATCCAGGCCCATATCCCATAGCAACATCTCGCGGAGAGATATGTGAACTTTCGTCGAAGGGGTGGCTCTCCGCTGACGCGTCAGGTGGTACTTTGCTGTCGGTCACTGTCGTTTCAAAAGCTTTGTCAGTCTTTTCTTCCCCGCTTAGCCCTGAAAAGACGGTAGAGATTCCCCTATCATCCCTTTGTTGTATTGCTTTTTTCATCACAGGAGCGGCGGCTTCCATGACAGAATCAGAACTATCGACCTCAGGAGAGCTCGGTTGAATTATGTTGGATCTTGGCTCTGCGACAAAGTCGATATCATACACTGTGGATGTCTTGGTGACTTCCATCTTTGGTTGGGGAACTTCGGGCTCAGCTCGCTCTTGATCTCCAGTATCCAGAGGAAAGTCACCAGTGCTTCCCGTCAAGTCAGAATTCACTGAGACGATAGATACATTGCTACCAGTGGATGAGATGCTATCCCTGTAGTCCTCGACGTCTGGTGTGAACCCAGCTGGGTCAGCAAGTGGAGCTCCCTTGGTAAATTCGTCCAAGAAATTTCGTGGCGCTTGGTATTCCTTTTCTCTAACGGTAAGACTGGCCGTCGAAGCAGGAGGCTCCTTACCTCCTGTCGAAGCAGGAGCTGAAATAAGAATGTCACGGCTTTTCAGGCTTTCTGATTCCACCCTTGGAACTTCCTTTTCGGTCAAGGATTCGTCCGATGGCTTTTCTTCCGATTCACTTTGTGTTGCGATGTCTGGTAAGGTATTAGCTGCACCTTCAGCTGTAATAGTAGCAAAAGTTGGACTATCGAACATGTCGTCCACACCATCAGGAACGTCTGCGCCTAGAATGTCCTCATTGTAACTCGGCGTCGTCTCGCGGTTTGTTTTGGTCGGTTTGCTGCTACTATCCTCATCATCTTCGGAATCTGAATCCAAGAACGATTTCTTTGGCGATTCAGTCGCTAGTGCTGGCGCTAGAGTGGCCTTGACCTTGCTACTACTACTTTCCTCGTCATCGTCTGAATCAGAATCATCCGTAGAGGATTTCTTTGGTGACTCGTCCGCGAGTACTGGCTCTGGTGCTGGGGCAGCCTTGACCTTTCGGCTACTACTTTCGTCCTCGTCTGAATCAGAATCATCCATAAAGGATTTCTTTTTGGGTATGTCGGCATCACCAGCAGTGAGAGATTCCTTTTCTGCCTTCTCGGGTTTTACTGGCTTGCTGCTTTCGCTTGATGATTCCACAGCACTAGAGCTCTCCTTTGACTCAGGTGTATCTGTATCATCTTCTGGCGACGATGATTCCGATTCCGAGTTGGCGTCTTTCTCATCTTTGGCAGTTGTCGCGGGTTGAACAGCATTCGATGTCTTCGCCTCTTCGACCGCTGTCGCGTCATCATCGCCTTTAGCAGCTTCAGCCTCTGGCGCTGACTCCACATCTACTTTCTTCCCCGAGTCACTTGACGATTCCAGAAGACTTGAACTCTGCTTCGATTCCGAAGCGTCGTCCGAGCCTAAGCTACCCGTTGACTTCTTTTTGTCAGCCGTATCAGATTCATCTTCCGAGGATTCTTCTACCTTCATGTTCTTCTCGGATATGTCCCGTTCGGTATCTACCGACGGGTCTGCTAACGTTGCATCGCCCTCCGGCGTGGGTTCTTTAGCATTGAGCGACGATTCGTCTACGTTTGTATCGCTCTCTGCGGTGGCTTCTTCTAAGGCTGCAATCATCGAAGCAATCTTATTAGACTCACCGTCTCCACCGGCTGAGATTCCAGCATCATCATTATCCTCGTCCTTGTCCGATACGTCATCTTTTGTCTCGTCTCTACCCTTATCCTGAGACAACGCATCGCTTGGGTTGCTTGTTTCGAAAGCTGCGATCATGGATGCAATTCTATTAGTGGACTGATCATCGCCTGCAGGCGTATTCTTCTCTGCATCAGATGGGACCAACTCGAGGGAGCTACTGCGCCCATAAGTGCTTGCTTTCGCAGATGACGCTACAGAGGATTCCCCTGGCGACGAAGCCACAGAAGGTGCTTCATCTTCAGCTACGAGCGGGTTCTTCTCTATATCAGATGGGCCTGCTTTTGCAGAAGACGCTGAAGAGGAGGCGTCTCCTGACGCAGCCACAGATGATACTTTTCCGGCAGATGAAGTTTCATCATCATCATCATCAGGAGTACCGTCGCTTTCTCTCGATGCCTCTGCTTGACCGACTGATCCAGTCGAGTCGTCTTCTTTTTCACTCGGGGCAGATGCGACTGCACTCTTCCTCGCCGAATCAAGAGCTTCGTCCACTGCCTCCGGGTCTGAAATATTCGTATCCGAATCGACCACAGATCCATTTTGTGTACTTGCAGCTGGTGATCCATTGTCGTCTGCTGCCATTGGCACATCAGTCTCGTCATCCTTTTGGCTAACGATGTCAGCATCAACGGTTTCCTCTTCGCTGCCCGATTCATTCGCGTGTGGCGGATCAGCGGATGGTGCTTCATCGGGGGGTGAAGGCTCACTATCGGTTTCCGAGTTGACGTTATTTGCATCTCCAGTAGCATTCTTGCCTGGCTTCTGACCACCCCCGTTCTCATCATCGTCGTCGTCATGAGAAGGTGATGCCTTCTGGACATTTTCCTCGTATCTTTCTTCTGGAGAGTCGTCTGTGAGCGACTCCAGCGACAGCTCAACGCTACTGCTGTCGCCATCAAGATCACCTCTTGCGTCTTCGGGTGCTTCCACCGAAAGTAGCGAATTGGTGGCGTCGCTCGTAACTCCGGATTCCGGGTTTTCTTGCCATATGCGAGCTTTGGCTTGCTGAAATTCATCTTCGGTTAGTGCTCCCAGCTCCTGCAGTCGCTGCAATGCTTCCAAGTCCTTAATGAAAGACCTTGTCATTTCATTTTCTGGAGGAACAGCTGCTTTGGCAGGCTTGTTCATGGCCGGCGACGACACTTCCAATGGAGTTACGTCGATAGCTGCATCCTTATCTACGATTGGTTCTAATGGACCAATAACTTGCCTTGGTAATCCTTGATCCTTCTCGCGTACAAGCGGCTCAACCGGGGAGGTTACTGGCTCCTTTGCCTCTTCTCTTGGCAACGCATCTTGCTTGCGTACGAGTGGCTCAACTGGAGGTGCCGGCGTAGCCTTGCTGGACGCTGTTGCGGGGACAGCCAGGGGTATCATTGAGGGGACCGCGCTCGATTCTGGCATCGATGCAGGGGGCGGTGGCTGCGGAGGAAGTTGGCCAGTTCGTGGGACACCTGTTGGTACTGCTGGCCACTTCTTTCTATTTGGAACAGGAGCGGGAGCAGGAGTAGGGGCAGATGGTTCGGTTTCTCCTTGTTCCACATTGTTGGCGTCCATCAGAGCGGGCGGGGTAATCGGTCTTCCAGTCCTCACAGTCGGCCATCTCTTCGGGGGTTGTGCCTGATGAGGGGGTTCTGTCTCGTCGCCTTGGGCAGCTTCTGGAGTTTCCTCTTGTGAAACCTCGGGCACTGGAGCGCTTTCGGTCGAGGGAATACTTGTTGCTACAGGCGGCCACTGCCGCGCAGGCTGACGCAAATTGCGATCAGTTGGAGGCTGAGGGGCAGCCACAACCTGACCCGGATCTTCGTCTTGGTAAGGCGGCTCCAGGTTGAACAACAGGTCGTCTTCGGTCGCGTGCGTGTCAGACGATGACTCAGATGATGAGCCCGAGGCAACTGAGATAGCTTCGACCGACAATGCAACACTCCTATCGTCTTTTCCATCGTCATCATCAGACTCTTGAAGCCATTTATTAGGCTCATCGATTAATCTGCTCGCATCGTCATCGTCGCTATCCTCGGCATCTAGTAAATTGTCCAGCAAACGCTCAGCTTGTTCAACAAACGATTTCTCTTTTTCCAGTCTTTTCTCCAAAGCATCCATCTTATCTGTAAGACTAACGTCCTGTGAATGGAAGACTTTGTCGTCATCTTGATTTAATGCTGGGACCGTGCCCTCTCCTACATGGACTGCTTGAGCAGGAACAAGTGGATCTGCCACTTTCGGCGGTCCAGATTCCGACGATGCTGACTTCTCTGATCCCATCGAGGAATGCAAGCCACCATCATCTTTCCCAATGCTTGAGTTCGCGTCTTCGCCTGCTTTGGAATGACTGTTGAGGCCGTCACTATCGTACTTTGATTTGACAGACTCGGAGGGTATTGAACCGCTGCCAGAGTCGATTTCTGGGCTGCCATCGTCGGCTTCATCCTTCTGCTGAGGCGGGCTGTTGAGAGCCGAGAATGCCTTTGTGAAGTCGTCTACTTTTTGAGGTGGGCCTGCCTTTGGTGCAAGCTCCGAGCTCCGGGAAGTATGGGTTGCAGCCAACTCTTTGCTTTCCTTTGGCGCGGCACTAGGTTTGGAACCCATGTTATTCGATTCTGGTTTTTCGCCTCCCTCATCTGATGATCTGTAGGAAGCTGACGGTATCGAGCAAATAGATTCATCGATGTCTTGACTCTCCTCCTCCGTCTTCTTCATTTGTTGTTGTGGACTATTGAGCGAGGAGAAGGCCTTTGTGAAGTCATCAACTTTTTTACCTGGCTCCGACTCCTTCGGTCCTTTTTCGGGCTTCGCCTGCATTTCTCTGGCTTTCATAATGCTTTCCTCTACCCCACCCATTTCAAGCAACGAGACGTCTTCTTTTACGGTACAAAGAACTTGAGCTCTTTGCTCAGTTGCCACATCAGGGTCGTAAGTTGCGGTAGACAGTGACGGCACAGAAGAGTCAACACTACTGAGATCGTCCGTAGAAACGGCCTTCTCCAGAGGCTTTGCGAGGGCAGAAAATGCCGCAGTGAAGTCATCGACACGATGAGCTTGTTCCTCACTTGTCCCTCTAACGCCCTTGTGTTCTACCGGCTTGTTCTCCTTATTTGCGATGCCTTTCCTATTGTCATTCGACTGGATATCCGCTCGCATGGGTCCATCTGACACTTCAGCAGCCGGAAGAACACCAGCTTTGTCTTCAGATTCGTAAGATGCTGAGGGTATCGAGACTACTGATGAATCTACACCATCGTCATTGTCATCCACAGCGGCTTGGTGCTTTGGAGAAGATAGGGCTGAGAAGGCATTGACAAAAGCATCTGCGCGATCTTCTGCGTCATTTTCTTCGCCTGCACGAGGCCCAGAATGCTTCACGCTTTGTTTGGAATCAATGAGATCCTCGGGAGCACCGGAAGTAGTTGGGGGTTGCTTGTCTTGCATTTCCTGATTACTAGCCTCTGACTTGTATGATGCAGAAGGAATTGACACAATTGATGAATCAAGACTTTCGTCAATGTCTTGGCTAGATACAGGAGGCTTGGGGGATGAAAGTGCCGAAAAGGCATTTGTGAAGTCACCAGCACGATCTTCATGTATAGTTTCTACACCAGATCTGTCCGCTGGCTTTTTCGCCATTGTAGTAGACTTTGATTCAGGTTGCCTTGCTTTCTCTGCTTCCTTGGCTGGTGGTTCCTCAGCTCTAGTGCTGTCTGATTTGTATGAAGCTGAGGGAATGGACAGCACTGAAGAATCAACACTATCGGCAGAATCAACTGCAGGTGCCTTAGGCTTGGGGGTTGAGAGTGCAGAGAAAGCATTTGTAAAATCACCCGCACGGTCTTCCTGGATAGTTTCTTCACCAGCTCTCTCCGCTGGCTTCTTCCCCTTTTGTGCTGTGGTGGCCATAGCTGTAGACTTTAATTCAGGTTGCCTAGGTTTTTCTGCTTCCTTGGCTGGTGGCTCCTCAGCTCTAGTGCTGTCTGATTTGTATGAAGCTGAGGGAATGGACAGCACTGAAGAATCAACACTTTCGGCAGAATCAACAACAGGTGCCTTGGGCTTGGGGGCTGACAGTGCTGAGAAAGCATTTGTAAAATCACCGGCACGATTTGCCTGGACAGTTTCTTCCCCAGGTCTCTCCACTGGCTTCTTCCCCTTTCCTGATGTGGTGGCCATAGCAGTAGACTTTGACTCAGGTTGCCTTGGTTTTTCTGCTTCCTTGGCTGGTGGTTCTTCAGCTCTGGTGCTGTCTGATTTGTATGAAGCTGAGGGAATTGACAACACTGAAGAATCAACACTTTCAGCAGAATCAACTGCAGGTGCCTTGGGCTTGGGTGATGACAGTGCAGAGAAAGCATTTGTAAAGTCTCCAGCGCGACCTTTAGTCTCACCACTGTCTGCTGCAGGTTTGCTTGGCTGCCCTAATGGTTTGCCCCCTTTCTCCTCCACAGACACCTTTGGAGCTTCAGGAGTGCTACCAGTGGGATGAAGTGATCTAGCAACTTCTTTGTCTGGTGCTTCCTCCGCTTTAGTGCTTTCTGATTTGTATGAAGCAGAGGGTATGGACAACACTGAAGAATCAACACTCTCATCAACTTCAGGTGCGGGTGCCTTTGGCTTGGGGGATGATAGTGCTGAGAAAGCATTTGTAAAGTCACCAACACGACCTGCAGTGTTGCCATCTTTTCCAGCAGGCTTACTTGACTTTTCAAATGACTTATTAGCCTTGTCTTCAATAGAAGCCTTTGTAGTTTCAGGTATGCTACTGGGCCTTGCTGAATGAGATTGAAGTGGTTTGGCTGGTGCTTCCTCCGCTTTTGTGCTTTCTGAATTGTATGAAGCTGAGGGTATGGACAACACTGAAGAATCAACACTCTCATCAACTTCTGGTGCAGCGGTCTTGGGCTTGGGGGCTGATAGTGCTGAGAAAGCACTTGTAAAGTCACCTGCACGATCTTCATTGTCGCCTTCTTGTCTTGCAGGTTTGACTGACTTGTTGGTCTTGTCTTCTGTAGAAAGCTGTGGGGTTTCAGGAATGGTGCTGGGCTTTGATGAATTAGCTTGGAGTCCTTTTGTTGCTTTTTTGTCTGGTGCTTCCTCAGCTTTAGTGCTCGCTGATCTGTAAGAAGCTGAAGGGATGGATGCCACTGAAGAATCAACACTTTCAGCAGAATCAGCTACAGGCCCCTTGGGCTTGGGGGCTGACAGTGCTGAAAAAGCATTTGTAAAATCACCTACTTTGTCTCCATTGTCACCATTTTCTCCATCAGACTTAGTCAACTTTTCAACTGACTTATGGGCGGTGCCTTCCATAGAAGCCTTTGGAGCTTCAGGCATGCTACTGGGCCTTGATGAATCAGATTGAAGGGGTTTTTCTGTTTGCTTGGCTTGTGGATCCTCAGCTTTAGTACTTTCTGATTTGTAGGAAGCAGAGGGGATGGACAACACGGAAGAATCAACACTCTCATCAACCTCTGGTGCAGGTGTCTTAGGCGTGGGGGCTGAAAGTGCGGAGAAAGCATTTGTAAAGTCGCCAACACGACCTGCAGTGTCACCACTATCTACCGCAGGCTTGCTTGGCCCTTCCGATGGCTTCCCCCTTTTCTCCTCCATAGATACCTTTGGAGTTTCAGGATTGCTGCTGGAAGGATGAAGTGATCTGGCAACCTGTTTGTCTGGTACTGCCTCTGCTTTAGTGCTTTCTGATTGGTATGAAGCAGAGGGTATGGATAACACTGAAGAATCAACACTCTCATCAGCTCCATGTGCAGGTGCCTTAGGCTTGGGGGTTGACAGTGCTGAGAAAGCATTTGTGAAGTCACCAACACGACCTTCAGTGTCAACATCTTCTCTTGAGTTCTCCACTGAAGAATCAACACTTTCATCGACTTCTGGTGCAGGTACCTTAGACTTGGGGGCTGACAGCGCTGAGAAAGCATTTGTGAAGTCACCAGCACGATCTTCATGAATCACCTCACTGCCCACTGGCTTCTTCACCTTGTCTGCTGTAGTGACCATAGTTGTAGACTTCGATTCTGGTTGCCTTGATTTATCAGCTTCTGTAGCTGGTGCTTCCTCCACTTTGGTGCTGTCTGATTTGTATGTAGCTGAGGGAATGGACAACACCGAAGAATCAACACTCTCGTCAACTTCTGGGGCAGGTGTTTTCTTGGGGGCCGACAGCGCTGAGAAAGCATTTGTAAAGTCACCAACACGACCTCCAGTGCCACCATATTTTCCAACAGAGGAGTTCTCCATTGAAGAATCAACACCATCATCAGCTTCTGGTACAGGTGCCTTAGGCTTGGGGGCTGAGAGTGCTGAGAATGCATTTGTAAAGTCACCTGCACGACCTTCAGTGTCGCTGGCCTTTGATGGATCAGGTTGCATTGATCTTTCTGCCTTCTTGGCAGGTGCTTTATTATCTCTAGTGCTTTCTGATTGGTACGAAGCCGAGGGTATGGACAACACCGAAGAATCAACACTTTCAGCAGAATCAACTGCAGGTGCCTTGGGCTTGGGGGCTGACAGTGCAGAGAAAGCACTTGTAAAGTCCTCTGCACGATCTTCATTGTCACCTTGTCTGGCGGGTTTGATTGCCTTGTCAGTTTTGTCTTCTGTGGAAACCTTTGGGGCTTCAGGAATGCTGCTTGGCTTTGATGAATTATGTGCTTTTGATGCTAGCTTGTCTGGCACTTCCTCAGCTTTTGTGCTTTCTGATTTGTAAGAAGCTGAGGGGATGGACATCACTGAAGAATCCACACTTTCACCAGAATCAGCTGCAGCTAAAGGTGCCTTGGGCTTGGGGGCTGACAGGGCCGAGAAAGCGTTTGTAAAGTCACCAACGCGGCCTGCTTGTTGGCTACCTGAGGTAGCGGCATTTTGCTGATTAGCTTTCTTTTCCGCATTATTGTTTGTCGCGTCCTTGTTTGTAACAGGAGTTATTGGCTTTTCTTTGGGAGTTTCCATGTTGGGTTCGTCTGGGGGCTTGCTGGTTTCAGATTTGTATGATGCCGACGGTATCGATACTACAGAGGAATCAAGGCTTTCTTCAATCTCAAGTGACGGTGCTTGGGGCTTAGGGGACGACAGTGCTGAGAAAGCATTAGTAAAGTCCCCAGCACGATTTCCTTGCTGGCCATGTGGGCTGGATGCATTCATTTTCTTGTCAGTCTGTTCGTTTGTTGAATCCTTCAGCGCAACAGGAACCCTTTTGGGTTCTTCAGCTGGCTTGCTGATCTCAGATTTGTAAGATGCAGAAGGAATTGATACTACAGAGGAATCAAGACTTTCTTCAATTTCAGCCGCCTGGGGCTTAGGAGATGATAGTGCCGCAAACGCGTTTGTAAAGTCACCGGCACGACCTTCATGTTTGTTATCAGCTTCGCCTGGCTTCACGTCTCTTTGCCCTTCCTTGATTTCTTCCGCGCCTACATTATTTGTATAAACGTCAAACTCATGATCCGACAGGTCGTTGTCAAAGAGTCTATCAAATGAATCAGCAGATGCTGACGAAACCAAGGAAGGCAAATCCTCGGGAGTGATCACAGAGTCGTTCTCGTCCCCTGGAGGATGACTTTTCGCCATCTGGTCCGGTACAAATGACACCGCTTTGCGTTGCGCCGGCTGACTTTCTGGGCCATGTCCCCCAACTGGTGAGCTTGCGCCGATATTGTCTGCAGGCGGTACAGATTCGCTGCTGCTTTGACCATCGGCGCCCGAAGTTATCGAGCGACTTGGAGGTTCGCTATCGTTAAGACTGTCAGCAGATGATTGTTCGTTTCCGCTTGGCGATGAATCAATGCTAAAGCTATCCTCTTTCTGCTTCTGGGTGTTTCCCGCACCTGAAAGCCCCGCAAAGGCTGCTTCAAAGCCCCTGCTCTTATCGGGGCCGGAAGTTTGAGGATTGCCATCGTCGTGCCCGGGTTGATTCTCCTCTATGCTTGTATATAATTCTCGGCATCTCCTTTCTAGAGTCGCGCTGGCTTCGTTCGCGATACCGAGCTGCTGTTGTAGATTGTCCAGTTTGCCTTTCAACATCTCGAGCTGTATATCCAGTGGCATTTCGGAAGAACCCGGAACAAAATCGACTGCCATCACAGACGGAACTTCTTGCCGAGAGTAGGGCTGTTGACTTGTTGTGCTATCTGCCCAACCAAGATCACTAGCGGTTTCACTCAAGGTATGAAATCTATCCTCCACATCCGCACTTAAACGGTTTGTGGCGGATAGCTCCGATTTAAGGTTTTCAACTTTCGTTTGAATCGTTCCGTACGCAGACTTTGCATCATTCCCAGTCACCTTCTGCTGTTGAATGTCATTTTTGAGAGCGTTGAGGCGCTTTTCCAAATCGTCACTCCATGCATTTGTTCTAGTCAAATGCGATTCCAAGTCATCCATAAGCCCTTGTAATGCAAGCAATTGTTCTTCCGAATCTTTATCCGCGACAGGAGCGTTCTCTTTTTGTTCCAAATCGTGGTTCTCATCGATTTCTTGGGTACGGTCTTCGAACGATTTGAGTAGTGATTCGCCAATTTTTACGGCTTCATCATAACTCGTGGCCAAATGAGGATTTTTTTGAAACTTGACTTGTCCTTTGGCCCAAACAATGGAGATGTGCATCGTGAAAGCGACAAGGTTGTCAGCTTGCGATGCATCTGTGGACACATCGTCCACTTCGACGCGCTGTGTTTTTTGCTTCATGGAGTCCATCAAGAACTGATTTACATTCATCCCGAGTTTGAAAGTGTCTGTTTTTCGACGACTTGTTCTCGAGTAGAGACGCCCACCATCCCGATCCCTTTTCCTCCAGGTAGCGGAAAGGGACAAAGTGACAACCACAAAATCTACAGAAGTTGTGACAGGTGGATCTGTTGTTCCTCCACCTCGAATACGCATGACTAGGCAATCATCCTCCTCTTCATCCCAAGCTGTGTTCCTTATGTATGGCTCTTGGTGGTGTGGTAGATTTATCATACATTGCCTGTCGTCCCCTGACAAGAATTGGCTTTCCCCTGCCGCTTGTCGCATAGAGCTACTTTCCCCGGAAAAGAGCCGATTTTCTTCGTCTAAGCTATGCCTAGGCATCCACTGCGAGGTATGCCCTTCCCCATCAGAGTCGTCTACTAGGTGCCGTCCTTTGCTGTGCCCATAGTTGCCACCACCGCCACCAGATGAGTCGTAGTACATGCCGCCAAGTGGTTCCGAATCTTGTATATCATCATCATCTAGAAGTGATGAAAAGGCCTCGTCGTTGGAATCGAAACCAGTACTGCTGTCATCCATTGTGAAACGAATACTGTAGTGTCTACAAGCTATCTTTCTAACTTAAACTTTGTCTGTTTCTTTTACCCTATTTGATCTCGCTCATGCCTTGTTCGAGCTTCAGCGCTTGCTTCTTTGCTTTGATGATCCAATTCGTGCATACGATGGGTCGAGATGCATGATTGCTTGCATGCTTGATGGCGCCCTCACTCATGCATTCGACATGTTGTTGCTGAAAGTGATTGTAAATATCTGCTAATTCCCTCCAGGCGGCTTTCGCCTAAATTACCATAAGCCCAAAAATTCAGGCTCGCGCTTCTCACGAGTTAGCCGGCGTTTCGAACAATGTGCGTCTTTCAAAAGATCTACTGTGCGTCTATTTTAGTTGCGGACGAAGGGAAGACCAGAAATCTTTGCGCATCGCTGCGCTTCGTTTTTAACTCTCACCAACTCGAGACGATGACAATGGGCATATTGTAAAGAGTGTCCGCCGCATTAGCTACGTTCAAACGAATTGAGCAACTTCCCCCGTCGTCGACTCCAATCATCAAAGACTGTAGTAGTAGTCACCATGGATACCATTTTTGGAATTAGTTACAATGGAGGAGGTAAGAAGAAGAGATTTGTTTTGTGTGCCCCTATAGTAGAGAGGCAGCCGCGGTGGCGGATTATTTTGGTGGACCATCATTCTTGACACGCAATTGTTGGTGTTTCCTTGTACAGTATCGTTGCTTACGTTCTTGTTATTATCGTTTGTAGTGATCCTCGCTGCCGATCAGTCCAATGC
>ENA-ORBV01012705-ORBV01012705.1-microbial-mat-metagenome-genome-assembly--contig:-NODE-12705-length-12938-cov-10.167483_pt1 | contig 12938 bp, 15 predicted proteins | sample MGYA00237777_ERZ505514 | MGnify/ENA primary metagenome ERZ505514 (study PRJEB26160, sample SAMN06269048) | microbial mat metagenome | isolation source: Oligotrophic lake microbial mat | place...
GTCTCGTGGGCTCGGAGATGTGTATAAGAGACAGGCCTTCTGGGCTGCGCGGACGGCCTGCACGATGATGGCCATGAGCGCACCCGCTTCGTCGAAGCGTTCGAGGGTGGAGGCGTCGGCGACGGCGAGGCCGATGCTGACGGAGGTAGAGACGGTGGGGGCCGCGCCGTAGGGGGCGGTGACGAGCTTGATGGGGTCGGCGGCGACGGCGATGCGGGCGTGCTCGCAGGCGCGGACAGCGTCGGCGCGGGTCGTGCGGGGCATGATGACGGCGACCTGGGAGTCTGCGTATCTGGCGACGAGGGTGCCCGGGGTTTTGAGGGCGCGGTCGATGCGCCCGGCGACGACGACCATGATGTTGTCGCCGGCGTCGCGGCTGATTTCCTCGGTGATCTGCGCGAGGTTGTCGATCTCGATGATCGCGACGGCGAGCGAGGATTGGGCGGCCTTGGCCTGCTCGAACGCGGCGACGACGGTCTGGTCGAAGCGCATGCGGCTGGCGAGGCCGGTCAGTTCATCGGTGACGCCGGTGTCCTCAAACTCGAACTGCGCGGGGTCCTGCTGGGCGGAGTCGTCGGTCGGGAGGTCGATTGCGGCGAGCTGCTCGCGGGCGACGCGGATGATTTGCTCGGTATCGATGGCGGGGCCGGAGGGAACGGCGAGGTATCGCGCGACTTCCCTGACACTGACGGTGATGAGCTTGAGGACTTCATCGGCCGCGTCCTCGCTGAGGGCGAACCACTGGTCGGCCTTGTCATAGAAGCGGCGAAGGACAGGGGCGGCATCGGTGGCTGTGAGCAGCTCGGCGGCGATGTTGCCCAGGCCGACTGCGCGGCAGATGGCGGAGAACTCGCTTGGCGCGGCGGTGGGTTTCTCGTGATACTTGATGGGCATGACGAGCTCATCGGGGAGCTTCCATCGCTGGGCCAGGAGCGCGCCGAGATCGGCATGCTGGACATGGTGGGCGTCGAGCTCGAGCTTGGCGACAAGGCGGTGGTCGGATCCGGCGGAGGCGATGGTGTGGTCGTATTCGCAACCCAGGGCCTGGTGGAGGGCGATCATGCCGACATCCTGCAGGAGGCCGCCGAGGAAGCACTCTTCCTGGTTGCCGATGCCGGCCTTGGCGGCGATCTGCTTGGCGGCGACGCCGGTGTAGAGGGCGCGGCGCCAGTAGGAGGGCATGTCGAGGCCGTCGGGGTCGCACTCTTTGATCGCGCTCACGAGCGAGAAGCCCAGGGCGAGGGTCTTGACGGCGGAGAGGCCGAGCATGACGATCGCCTGGTTGATGTTGCTGCACTTCTTGCGGAGGCCGAAGAGGCTGGAGTTGACGGTGCGGAGGACTTTGGCGGCGAGGGCCTGATCGTTCTGGATGGTGTCGGCGAGCTCTTTGAAGGAGACGGTGTCCTGCTGGGTGAGCTCGATGACTCGCACAGCGACAGCGGGCAGGCTGGGAAGCCTGTCGCAGCGAAGGACTTTGTCGAGGACATCGGGGTTCATGCGGGTCGCCGATCAGGGTGACGCGACGGCGGTGGCGCGGCGCGGTTCCTCCACGATGACATCGAATCGTCAGTTCCGCCGTCACACTTCACCCCGGCGGCAGTATCGGACGGCGCGGGGAGGGGTTCTCGGACTCAGCGGGAGGGGCGCTCACCGGGAATTCGTCCAAGCACGAGGGATTGGGTCGGGGGTTCCTCGCCGAGGATGTGGCGGATGTAGGCACCCAGGAGGCGCGCGCCGCGCTGGACAGCGAGGGGAGAGGAAGCGTCGTCGCTGGCGGTGGCGGGTTCCGATGCGGAGGCGATGCGGCGGAGGACTTCGACGGTTTCGCGGCGGACGAGCCACGCGCTCTCGCCGGGGTTGGCCGAGTCGGGGTCATCGGCGATGCCGCCGAGGAGGGGATCAAAGCGGTACGTGCGCGGGGAAGATTGCTGGGAAGGGTCGCCGAGGGTTGGACGGAAACCGCCCTCGCGCAAAACCGCCCACTGGAAGGTGAGCACACTGAGGGGGATATCGGAATCCAGGTGGCGGAGGGCAAAGAGGAGCGCACCGTGGAGCGCCGGGTGGGCATCGTGGTCGCGGACGAAGCGCTGGATGAGGTCGGCGAAATACATTCCGGCGTTGAAGGCGGTGAGGGCGCGGCGGAGGGCGGGGAAGGTTTCGCGGAGGTCCCACTCGGTGAGGAGGGCGAGCTCGGAGGAGGGGCGGAAGATGAGCCCGGCTTCGGCGCGGGTGAGCATCTCGACTCCGCCGGAGTGGGGCGACTTGGGTCGGCGAGAACCTTTGGCCAGGGCGCGGACGAGGCCGCGGTCGCGCGTGAAGAGCGTGACGGTCTGGCTGGTCTCGGACCAGTCCCAGTGGCGGATGCAGACGGCGTCATCATGAACGGCGGGCACGGGGCGATGGTACTTGGCCGAAGGCACGGCGGCTGATACCGTCCGTCCATGCACTTTGACCTTGTCGATCGCGTGGTGGAGATTTCGGCGGAGCGGATCGTGACGCTGAAGCAGGTGAGCCGCGCGGAGGAGTATCTCCAGGATCACTTTCCGGAGTTTCCGGTTCTGCCGGGGGTGTTCATGGTGGAGTCGCTGGTGCAGGCGGCAAGGCGGCTGGTCGAGCAGAACGGTGGACCGGCGCGGCTTGTGCTGGGCGGGGTGCGTGCTTTGAAGTACGGGTCTTTTGTACGGCCGGGTGAATCCTTGCGGGTGGAGGTCAACTTGCATAAGACCAATGCGGACGGGACGTTTGAGTTCAAGGGTGAAGGGACAGTGCTGCGGGGCGTGGGTGGCGATGGCACTGAAATGGGTGAGGCGCCGACCGCGGTTTCCGGGCGGTTTGTGTTGCGGCCGGTGCGGGTTTGAGACGCGGATATGCATGGCGTGCGGGGACTGTGAGGTAGGGAGCGACGACGGTGCGGGTTTCCGCGGCTAAACTCCCGACCCTATGACACGAGATGAAATCTTCTTAAAGGTTCGGGACGTCTTGGTTGATGCGCTGGCGGTGGATGATGAGGAGGTCACCGAGACCGCTTCGTTGATCAACGACCTGGGTGCTGAATCGATCGACTTCCTGGACATCGTGTTCAAGCTGGAGCAGTCGTTCGCGATCAAGATCGCTCAGGGTGAACTGTTTCCGGAGGGCGTGACGCAGGACCCGAAGTTCGTGAAGGACGGGATTGTGACGGCGGATGGGCTGGTGGCGATGAAGGCCAAACTGCCGCACGTTGACTTTTCAAACTTTGAGAGCGACCCGCGGATTTCGAAGGTTGCATCGGTGTTCACGGTGGCGACGATCGTGAAGTTCATCGAGGGCAAGCTGGCGAAGAGGTGAACGTTGAGGGGCGGGCGGTGAGGGGCTGACGGGCAGCAGGAAGACCGCGATGCGATGGATGTGGATCGACCGCATTGTGGAACTTGTGCCGCGGCAGAAGATGGTCGCGATCAAGAACGTTTCGCTTGCTGAAGAGCATCTGCACGATCACTTTGCGGCCGACGCGAAGCGTGGTCTGGCGGCGTTGCCGATCATGCCGGCGAGCCTGATCCTGGAAGGGACGGCGCAGACGGCGGGGATTCTGGTCGGTCATGCCGAGGAGTTCCGGGAGAAGGTGATCCTGGCGAAGATCAACCGGGCGGAGATCCACCGTGAGGCGACTCCGGGAACGACGCTGCGATATACGGCGACGATCGAGCGGATGGATGGGGCGGGCGCGAGCACGAAGTGCGTGATCGAGCTCTTTGACTTTGCGGCCGCGGCTGGCTTCGTGGAGATCGGGCAGGTGGAGATGATGTTCAGCCACCTCGATCAGAACATGGGCGGGGCGGGGAAGACGGGCGAGGCGTTCCCGGAGCACAACTTTGTGTTCGGCGATGGCTTCAAGACGCTGCTGCGGACGAGCGGCATCGCGGTGCCGTGAATTCAAGGCAGGTACGCAGAGAACGCAGAGGTGGCGCAGAGGACGCAGAGGCGGGCGATCAGGGGTCGCTGGTTGCGGCGCGTGCGTCCTGATCCAGCGAACATCGGATTTCCTTTACGCGAGCGATTGATCACGCCGTCATGTTCTGATATGCCACGAAGCCAAGCTGTGTGAGCGAGAGGACAGAAGGGATCGCGGAGATGGCGATCGCCCATTCGGCGACGCGCTTCGCGGTTGCGAGGCGGACGCGGCCGACGTGCTCGCAGATCGAGATGACGAGAATCGAGGTGGCCATCTTGAAGGCGATGAGCCCCCAGAAGCCGCCGGAGTCGATGATCCGTGCCGCGAGACCGTTGACCTCGACGCCGCCAAAGTGGTGGAGCATGGTGTTCGTCAGCACGAGGTCGAGCACGCAGACGAGCAGGTACCAGCAGTAGTGATCGGGGAAGAGGACGTGGTTGCCGCGGGCTGCGGCGGAGAGGGTCATCGGAGGCTCCCTTCGAGATGGAAGCGGCGAGTACGATCTGGCGTACGGTGCGAACACAGGATGATGTGCCGCCAAGCGATTCGCCTGCTGCGGATGACCGGTTGCAATCGGGATTGCGCGCCTATTTGCCGCCGAGGGAATCTCGGCAGATGCGGTCAAACAGGCGGAGGGGCGCCTGGCGGCCTGTCCATGCGGTGAACTGCGTGCCTGCCTGCGCGACGAACATGCCCAGGCCGTCGATGAGTGTGAGGCCGAGATCGTCGGCCGCGGCGAGCAGGGGCGTGCGCAGCGGGTTGTACACCGTGTCGAAGACGACAGGCTCAAGCGTGCGGCCGCTTGCGCGCTCGCGGTGTGCGGTAGTCCACTCCCGCAGCAACGCGGGTTCGACTGCGCAGGCCTTGGGCGCCGGGCCGCCGGTCATGCCCTGGGGTGTGCAGTTCACCACGGCATCGGGGTTGAGCGACGGGAGATCGGCGAGCTGCGCTGCGGAGATGCGCGAGCGTGCGGCATCATCGGGCAGGCGTGAGCGGAGGTCATCGACGAGGGCGTCGGCGTTGTCGCGGGTGCGGTTGAAGATGATGACGCTTGCGCCTTCGAGCAGGAGGCCCGCGGCGATGGCTCGCGCGACGCCGCCGGCGCCGATGAGGGCGATGGTGCGGCCGGGGAGTTGTTCGAGCGCTTGCGCAAGGCAGCCCGCCGCGGCGGGCGCATCGGTGTTGAGGATGCGGGCCGCGCTGTAGCTACCGCCGCCGGTTTCGCCGGGCCTGCGATCCACGACTAATGTGTTTGCGGCGGAGGCAAGCTCGCTGAGCGCATCGATCGACCAGCGGGTATCGCCCGCGGCGATGCGTTCGCGCGCGAAGCGGATGAGGTGCTGCTTGTGGGGAACGGTGACAGAACAACCGGCAAAGTCGAGGCGGGGATGTTCGATCAGCGCATCGACGGTGGCTTTGAAGTGTTCGTATTCGGGACCGACGGGGAGCGGGAGGTAGACGGCGTTGCAGGGATCGGCGTCGGTGTTGTCCCAGGAGTCGGCGGCGTAGGCCTCGAAGCTGGCGTTGTGGATGACAGGAGAGAGGGAGTGCTCGATGGGCCAGCCGATGACTCCCAGCACGCGGGTGCGTTTGTTGATGGAGCGGAAGCGGTAGACGTCGAGGAGGTCGCGGATGGTGAGCTGGCCGGGAGCGGTGGCCGCGCCGGGGCGGAGGGAGGCGAAGGTGAGGAAGCCGCCAAACTTGCGGGCGAGCACACGTGACATGAGGCCGAAGCGACCCATGGCGAGGGCGATGAGTGGCTTGCCCGCGGCGTTATCGACAAGCAGATCGAAGAGCTCGAGGTTGTCGCGCACGGAGCGGGCGGTGATGACGACTTTGGCGATCCGCGCGGCGGGCTGATGGGCGATGGCCTCGATGCGGCGAAGAAGGTCCGCCGGCCGGCCGGTGAAGTCGTGGAAGGAGAGGATCAGGCCGGTTGAGAGGAGCCTGCGCTGCGCGGGGTGATCGACCGCAAGGTCGACCTTCTGGCGGATGTTGGCGCTGCGGGTGTAGGTGGCGAGCTCGACATCGATGTACCTGGGTGGGTGCCACCCTCCCCCACCTCCCCTTGCCGCCGCCGTTCCTCCTCCACTCCCACCCGGTTCTCCACTGCCTTCGTCAGTTTGCCGCGTGGATCGCCCGGTGTCATCGCCGGCGTTGCCGAGCCGCTCGTAGAGGGAGATGCGAGCGGAATCATCGCCGTCGTAGCCCGCGTCCTTGTCGGTGCCGGCTTCGGAGGCTGCGCGGCAGGTGACGATGCAGGGGAGAGGGGAGTCGCGGATGAGGCGCAGGATGGCGCGGACCTCGCGGTCGTCGAGCTGGCCTTCAGATGATTGTGAACCGGAGAAGAAGGAGTCGATGCGGAACTCGACGATGTCCGCGCCGGCATCGCGCGCCTCGGCGGCATCGCGGAGAGCGGTGGGCTCATCCTCGACCATGATCGGCACGCACAGGAGTGTGGCCATTGGGAGGAGGGTAGGGGGGAGGAAGGACTGAGGGCTGAGGAGAGAAGAGACCGGAGCGAGGGGCGATGCCGCCGGACTTGCTCGCCCCTACTGTTGCCGCATGAGTGATCTTGATAAGCGCATTGCCCAGTTTCAGAACATGGCTCAGGCCGATCCTGACAACGAGATGGCCCACTTTTCACTGGGTCAGGCGCTGGTGCAGGCAGGTCGGCATTCGGAGGCGGCGGAGAGCTACATCCGCTGCACGGAACTGGTGCCGGGGATGAGCAAGGCTTATCAGATGGCCGCGGAAGCGTTGATTAAGGCTGGGAGCGCGGGGGATCGGGATCGGGCGGCGCAGTTTGCGGTGCGCGGGTTCACGATCGCGGCGGAGCGGGGTGACCTGCTGCCGAAGAACGCGCTGGCGGACATCCTGAAACAGCTTGGCCGCGATGTACCGGAAGTGGCGACGAAGGGTGGCGCGACGGCGAAGAAGGATGGGATCAATCTGCTGGGCGGCGAGGCGGAAGTTGGGGGGGGCGGGCCGCGGCCGGACCCAGGGTCGTTTCCGCCAGGAACATTCATTGATCACAAGACCGGACGGCCGGGGACGAAGATGCCGAAGGCTCCGTTCCGGGGTCGGCTGGGTGCGTGGATTCACGAGAACATCTCGCAGGAGTCGTTCAACGCGTGGATCGGCCAGGGGACGAAGGTGATCAACGAGCTTCGGCTGGATTTGTCGCGCGAGCAGGATTCGGAGGCGTATGACGAGCACATGCGCGAGTTTCTGGGGATTGATGGGGAGCTCTACGCGAAGATCATGAAGTAAGCCGCTCTCGGTTCATCCTTGCGCCTCCTCTGCAACTTCTTTCCTCCGTCGCTCCGTGCCTTCGTCGTTTCCTCTTGCTCCCTTCCCCCCCATGAACTATTACCACATGTGGTTCAATCTGAAGGACTCGCGCAAGGACCTTGAGTTCTCTCGCGCGGTGGATGCGTATCTGGGTTATCTGAAGGGGGAGGGGAAGATCGAGGGCTGGCGGCTGTGCCGCCGCAAGTTCGGCTTCGGCCCGCCGGAGCTTGGCGAGTTCCACGTTGTGGTGTGGACGAATGATCTTGCGCAGCTTGATGCGGCGTTCTCGACGGTCGCCACGCGCAGCGGCGAGATCGAACGCCTGCACGCGCCGGTGTATTCGGCGGTGACGGATTTCAAGTCGGGGCTGGAGCGCGATTTTCCGGATCCGGAACGCAAGGCGTGAAGGCCGTACGCACAGAACGCAGAGTGGACGCAGAGATCGCAGAGGCGGACGGTCCGGCTTGACCACGCTGGCCGCATTGGAATTGGCTCTATCGGAGCAACAGCACGATCAGAAGTATGAGCAACCCAATGATCGCGAGGGCGATCCAGCGGCCGATGCGCCGCCTGTTGCCGAGGGTGCTGACCAGCGCTTGTGACGGCGATTGAGGGAGATTCAAGGTGCCGCATTCCGGGCACAAGTGCAGCTTGGTCTCCGGGTCCGGAGGGAGACCAATCAAGCTGTAACCGCACACAGGACAGCTTGACTCAGGCAATGCGGGTGACTGCGCAGATCGCACCCACGGGCTGGCCTTTACGACATCGTGTCCACGGGCGCGGACCATCGCCGCGGCGGTTTCCGGGTCCGATGTGCGGACAATCACACTCCAACGCAGTCCACCGGGTCCGCTTATCGTCACGGAGAAAAGCGAGAGCGCTGACCCGCCCCGTGATGCATCATCTCCAGGCGCAGCATCCTCCATCAGCGCTTCTCCTACCGGCGGAGTTCTCGAAGTATCAGTACGGGAGCACTCCGGTGACGAACAGCAGGAAGCCAATCACGAGCGAGACGATGCCTGCGCGGATGGCCCACGCGCCGCGCACGCCGCGGCTGAACTCGTGGGCGAATGCGCCCATCACGATGCCGACGAAGGCGAGCGGGAAGAAGAAGAACCCGAGGATGCTGAAGATGATGCCGCAGCGCTCGAGCATGAGGCCGGGCTTGAAGGATGGAACAAACTCGATTGGGTCTATCGCCGGTGAGGCCAGCGGCTTCATGACCGTTCCGACGCCGCACTCCGGGCAGATGGCGAGGCCGTGGGTGTTGCGGATGATGCCTTTGAGGTCGTAACCACAGTGGATGCAATCGCCGAGTTCGGTTGCGCCCTGCCGCCAACGCTGCACGATGGCGTTCTCGGCGGATCGGCCGAGCCGGACGGGGACGACGATGTAGGGCGCGTGCCCGGTCGCCGCGGACTCGAATGCGGCGAGTGCGCTGTCGGCCTGCGCATCGTGCATATACCACTCGCCACGGAAATCTCGGCAGACGAGGCGGAAGGGCTCCATGGCGGAGTGTACCGGCGGCGGGGTGGCGAGATTTGGGTCTCCTCGCGGGAGGGAGGGGCGGAACCTACGCTTGTGCTGCTGCGGCGCGGTCAAGCCGGGTGTTTGCTCTTCTGGATTGAATCACACATGTTTGAACGACTTTCCGACGGCTTTTCCAGCGTGTTCCGCAAGCTCAGCGGCAAGGGCGAGATCTCTGAATCCAACGTCCGCGAGGCGATGGAGGAGGTCCGCACGTCGCTGCTTGAGGCGGATGTGCATCACCAAGTTGTCGATGAGTTCTGCGCTCGGGTGATGGAGGATGCGCTCGGGCGAGAAGTGACCAAGAGCCTGGAGCCGGGTCAGGAGATGATCGGGATCGTGCACGACCGGCTGGTCGAGTTTCTTGGGGGGACGCCGCGGAAGCAGGAAGATGAGGGCATGGACTCGCTGGGGCTGCCGGCGGCTGCGCGGCTCGGAGGGCCGGGCCACCAGGAGATTGAAGACCCCATCATGCGGGTTTCGCCGGGGCCCACGATCGTGATGATGTGCGGTCTTCAGGGATCGGGAAAAACGACGACGTGCGGCAAGCTGGCGGGGTTTTTGAAGAAGCGTGGCCGGAGCGTTTTGCTGGCCGCGGCGGACTTGCAGCGGCCGGCGGCGGTCGAACAGCTTGGGATCGTGGCCGAGTCCGTGAATCGCGACCTGCCGGGCGGGGCGCAGGTGCACTTTTATTCCGAGCCTGACAAGGTTGCGGAGTATGGCAAGGCGGTGGGCGTGGCGGTGCAGGTGTGCCGGCGGGCGGTCGAGCATGCGCGGAAGCTGGGCGTTGACACGGTGATCCTGGATACGGCGGGGCGGCTGCACATCAACGACTCGTTGATGGATGAGCTGAACCAGGTCAACAAGTCGCTCAGCCCGCATCAGATCTTTCTCGTTGTCGATGCGATGACTGGGCAGGATGCGGTGAACTCGGCCAAGGCTTTTCATCAGCGGCTGGAAGTGGATGGGGTCATTCTGACGAAGTTTGATTCTGACACGCGCGGCGGCGCGGCGATCAGCGTGAAGCATGTGACCGGTGCGCCGATCCGGTTCATTGGCGTGGGCGAGAAGCTCGATGCGCTCGAGACTTTCCACGCGGAGCGGATCGCGGGGCGGATCCTGGGGATGGGGGATGTGGTGTCGCTGGTGGAGCGGGCGCGGGAGCAGGTGTCTGACGAAGATGCGGCCGCGCTTCAGGAGAAGATGGCCAAGGGCGAGATGACGATGGATGACTTTCTGTCGCAGCTTCGGACGCTGCGGCGGATGGGCCCGCTGAAGCAACTGCTTGGACTGCTGCCGGGCGTTGGGTCGGCGCTGAAGGATGTGCACATCGACGACAAGCAGCTTGACAAGGTCGAGGCGATGGTGTGCTCGATGACGACCAGGGAGCGGAAGAAGCCCAGCACGCTGGATAACTCGCGCCGGCGGCGGATCGCGACTGGATCGGGCGCGACGCAGCAGGAAGTGGGTCAGCTTGCCAAGCAGTTCCAGACGGTGAGCACGCTGGCGCAGCAGATGTCGTCGATGGGCACGATGTCGCGTGTGAAAGCGGTGAAAGAACTGGGCAAGAGCGGGATGGGTGACATGGTGCCGGGGATGGGCGGGCTGCCGATGTTCCGCGGCAAGGGCTCGACGCACACGGCGGGGCCGAAGGGGAAGTTCAAGAAGCGGAAGTGAGCTGGAAGACGGCCACGGCCTCACGTTGCAGAAAAGAAAACGCCCCGTGCGGGTGCACGGGGCGCTGTTGGGAACGGGTGATGAAGCCGGTCGGCTTACTTCTTGACGGGCTTCTTCTTGTCGACGGCCAGGGCGGCCGCGGCGGCCATCGACTCGGCGCGGGCCTTGCGGCGGACGGCCTGATCGGCGCGGTGAGCCTTCCACTCGGTGCCATCGACGATGTTGCGCTCGACGAGGAGGTCCATCATCGTGTCGGAGGGCTGTGCGCCCAGGGCGAGCCAGTGCTTGACGCGCTCTTCGTTGATGAGCACCTGCTTGGTCTCATCGGTGGCCATCGGGTCGTAGTGCCCGAGGTTCTCAAGGACCTTGCCGTCGCGGCGCACGGTCTTCTCAATCGCGCTGATGCGATAGAACGGACGGTGCGGGCGACCCATGCGCTTCATGCGAATACGAACCACTTGCGACTCCTGACAAAAACCGACCAGCCGTGAAGGCGTGTTGTTAGCCTCAAGTCTAGCCCGGTCGGGCGTTCAAGCAACTGGGTTTGCGGGGTCGTTCGCGCGGCGTGAGCGGCCGGGCAGGAATATCGATGACGCGGCCGTCGGCGATGCCGAAGACGCGGGCCGAGGGCGGCGGCGGCGCGATGGCGATGCCCCGGGTGAACTGGCTGAAGGCGGGGAGGAGAACGTGGTCCGCATCCACCATGAAACATGGAATGGAGAGTCCATCGCCGCGGGTTCCGACGCGGCAGAGGGGATGGATGTGGCCGTACCAAGTGCAGAGGGCACCGGGAACCAGGCCGTCGGCGGGGTCGTGGGCGAAGCCGAAGGGCGCATCGAGGTAGGCATCGGGGAGCGGGGTGACCACCCACTGCTTCAGGATCAGGTCCGCGCTGCGGTCGTGGTTGCCGCGGATGAGACCGAGTTCGATATCGGGCAACGCGGTTCGGCGGAACGCGGCGACAAGGTCGATGAGTTCTGGGGTGAGGCCGGAGCCGTGGTGGATGAGATCGCCGACGATGAGGATGCGCGTAGCGCGAGTTTGGGCAACTGCGGCGGCGAGGCGGGCAAGATCTCGCTCGATGACGCCGGCGGGAATGGGCATGCCTGCGGCGCGGAGCGTTTCGCACTTACCCAGGTGCAGGTCCGCGGCGATGAGTGTGCGACGCGCGGGCCAGAAGGCGGCGCGATGGGGCAGGAGCTCGATGGCTTCGCCTGCGATGGTGAGTGTGGAGGTGGGTGCGGGAGGAGTCATGGGTGGAGAGAGCCGAGGTGGAGTTCGGCGTGGCGGAGCGTGCCTCGGATGTACTCATCGTGAGACATCATGCCGAAGACGGGGCTGGGGTAAGCGGGTGGGGATTTTTTGGCGCGGTCGAGCGTGGTGTTGAGGCGGGCGAGGCCATCGCTTGTGGACGTGGGCTCGATGCCGAGTGTGCCGCCGGAGATCTTGCCGATCTTGACGCCGCGGGGCAGGCCGGATCGGAGGAATCGCCCCTTGAGGAGCTTGAGGGCGATCTTCACAACCAGCGGCGGGCGGAGCTCGCTGGGGAAGCCGTCGTAGCCGAAGTTGATCCAGGTGGCGAGGTGGTTGAAGGTCTGGCCGACGGTCCAGTTGCCGGTGGTGCGGAGCGTGCCAGCGTTCTCGGCGGCGACGGTTCGCGCGAGCTCAGCGCGGAGATCGGCGATGTTGTTGAGTCGGAGCTTGCGGTGTTGGGCAGACTTGGTGTTGACGGGGACGGTGGGCATGATCGGGGGATGGTAAGGGGGACTGCCCGGAGCGTCTGCGGCCCATAGGATCTGGGCATGAAGATCCAAACGATCATCGTCTGCACGATTGCCGCCGCGGGACTGACTGTTGCAGGGCTTTCGGGGTGCGAGGACCGCTCTGCACCGCCGCCGTCGGCGGCACCGTCGGCGCCGCTTGGGGGCTTGACGGAGACTCCGACATCGCTTGCGGGAAGGTCCGCCGCGGCGGGCCGGGATGCGGCGCGGCTTGCGGAGCAGGGTCAGCAGCAGGCATCGGGGCTGGCCGATGAGCTTGCGGGGAACGCGGCGGGGACAGCGGTGGGCGGGATCGAGTTTGCAGTGCCGACATCGTGGGAGAAGCAGACGGCGACGCAGTTTCAGGCGGCGTCGTATCGCGTTGAGGGGGATGGGCAGGTGGTGTTCTTTGCGAACATCGGTGGCGGCGTTGACAGCAATGTGAACCGTTGGCGCCAGCAGGTGACCAACGATGCGGGCTCGCCGGCGGATGCGAAGGTGGAGAAGCGGACGATCGGCGAGATGTCGGCGACGGTGGTCTCGATGGAGGGGAAGTATCAGGGGATGGGACCGGGCGGCGCGCCGGCCGCGCCGCTGGAAGATGCGGCGTTCCGCGCGGTGATCTATACCGGCCCTGCCGGGGACGTGTTTGTGCGGTTCACCGGGCCGCGATCGACGGTGGAAGCGAACAAGCAGGCGTGGGAGACGATGGTACTTGGCGCGAAGAAGCCGTGAGCGGAGGGGAGGGG
>ENA-ORBV01012706-ORBV01012706.1-microbial-mat-metagenome-genome-assembly--contig:-NODE-12706-length-12937-cov-3.916407_pt1 | contig 12937 bp, 9 predicted proteins | sample MGYA00237777_ERZ505514 | MGnify/ENA primary metagenome ERZ505514 (study PRJEB26160, sample SAMN06269048) | microbial mat metagenome | isolation source: Oligotrophic lake microbial mat | place...
GCCGACGACGCACTGGCGCTGGCTGAGTCGCCGGCGATCGACCTCGCGTTGTACGGGTGGGACGCCGGGTGGGCCGCCGCCTTCCGTCCCTTTGCGGTCGAGGGGCTCACCCCGGCGCGGGTCGCCATCGAATACAACCATCTGCTGCGTCTTTATACCGCCAAAGGCGATGTGCGCGGCCAGCACTCGGGCAAGCTCCTGCACGAGGCCGCCGGCCGTCACGCCATGGCCGCGGTGGGCGACTGGGTGGCCATCCGCGCGAACCCCGGCGAGCGCAGCGCCACCATCGAGGCGATCCTGCCACGGCGCACGCACTTCTCGCGCAAGGCCGCCGGCGAGCTGACCGAGCAGCAGGTCGTGGCCGCCAACATCGACGTGGTCTACATCGTGATGGGGCTCGACCGCGACTACAACCCGCGCCGGTTGGAACGGTATCTCGTGATGGCGAAAGAAAGTGGCGCCACGCCGCAGGTGCTGCTGAGCAAGGCCGACCTGTCGGATCACGTCGAGGCGCAGCTCGAGGAATGCCGCGCCGCGGCGCCGGGCGTGGACGTCTACGCGGTGAGCGTGCGCGATGGCCGGGGCGTCGAGCGTGTGCGCGCAGCCGTGGGTGCCGGCCAGACCGGCACGCTGCTCGGCAGTTCGGGTGCGGGCAAGTCCACCCTCATCAACCAACTGCTCGGCCACGAGATGCTGGCCACCGCCGAAGTACGGGCCCACGACTCGCGCGGCCGCCACACCACGCGCCATCGGCAACTGGTACCGATGCCGGGTGGGGGCTTGCTGATCGACACGCCCGGGATGCGGGAGCTGCAGCTGTGGACGGAGCCAGACGCGCCGCAGGCGAGCTTCGAAGATATCGAAGCCCTTGCGGCCGGCTGTCACTTCACCAACTGTCAGCACCGCTCGGAGCCGCGCTGCGCCGTGCAGGAGGCGCTGCGCGAGGGCACGCTCGAGGCCGTGCGGCTCGAGAGCTTCCACAAGCTGCAGGAGGAAGCGCAGGCGCTCGGCGCCAAGCAGGACGTGCGGGCCAGGCTGCAGGAACGTTCCCACACGAAGACCATCGCCAAGTCGCTGCGTCAGCTGAACCGTACGCGCGGCCGCGAGTAGCGCCGAGGCTCATTCATGTCCGTGCGTCTGCGCCCGCTCGACCACCACCGCCTGACCGCCGCCGACACCGCCAACCGGGCCGAGCAGTTCGCCGCCCACGTGGCGCGGCGCCGCACCGTGCGCGACTTCGCGCCCGATGACGTGCCGCGCGCGGTGATCGAGCGCTGCCTCGCCGCGGCCGGCACGGCGCCGAGCGGCGCCAACCAGCAGCCGTGGCATTTCGTGGCGATTGGCCGCGACGCGGATCTGCGGCGGCGTATTCGCGCCGCGGCAGAGGACGAAGAGCGCGAGTTCTACGAGAAACGCGCGCCGAAGGAGTGGCTCGAAGCGCTCGCGCCGCTCGGCACCGACTCGCGCAAGCCATTTCTCGAGGTGGCGCCGTGGCTCATCGCCATTTTCGTGCGGGCGCACGGCGTGACGCCCGAAGGCGGCGTGGTGAAGCACTACTACGCCACCGAGTCGGTGGGGATCGCGACCGGCATCCTGATCACCGCCGTGCACGACGCCGGCCTGGCCAGCCTGACCCACACGCCGAGCCCCATGGGCTTCTTGAACGCGATGCTCGGCCGGCCCGCCAACGAGCGTCCGTTCCTGCTGCTGGTTGTGGGCTACCCGGCCGTGGACGCGCAGGTGCCCGACATCACCCGTCAGCCGCTCGACGGCATCGCGACGTTCCTGCCGTAGGGGAGCGGCGGGGGCAGGCGGCTCGCCGCCTCGCGGCTAGCTTAGGCATTCGCGAACCGTCATCGAGACAAACTCGCTAGAATCGGAAGGTGCTGCTGCCGAACGCCGACTTGGCGATCATCGACCCGGCGAAACTGCACGGCTACGTGCTGTCAACATCGCATCCGGTCGGGCGTTTCAAGGCACGCTTCTTCGGCGCACTCGGTTTCACGGCGGCCAATTGGCGCGAGTTCGAAGCCGCGCTACGTTCGCAGCACTTGACCCAGCCAGCGGCGGCTGCACCGGCCGACGCACTGGGGCAGTCCTTCACGATTCGCGCTATTCTCAGAGGGCCGGCTGGCTCCGCCCTTGTGACCAGTGTCTGGTTCCGTCGGGCGGGCGACGCGCACGCGCGGTTCGTCACGGCGTATCCCGGAGGCAAGGCATGACTCCTCAGATCCTCGACGTGGTCGTCCTCGATCATGACCTTCCGGCCCACGGGCTGAAGCGCGGCGATCTCGGCGCGGTGGTCGAGGCGTACGGGCCTGACGCGTTTGCGGTCGAGTTCGTGGCAGGCTCCGGGCGTACGCAGGCCGTCGTGACGCTGACATCGCGAGACATTCGTGCGGTCAGCGACGACGATCTCATCTCGGTCCGACCCACGCAGGCCATCGCGAGCTAGGCGCGATGCCTAACGAATTATGGATTCTTGTCGCGCGAAGCCGCGACAAAATCTTGGGTTGGACTAAGTCCTGGCACGGGCAGTGCCATTTGACGTTTGAACGGCCGCTCGCGAGTGCGCCAGCGGTGTGATGACGCGGACGGGCCGCCCGCGGCTCGGTATTGAGCCGACCGTGGACACCGGCACGCGTGCTCCCGGCCGATCGTCGGCGCGTGAGGCCGGTCGACAGGGGCTGCGATCCTCGCGCGCACAGACCCCGCCCTCCACGTGCAGGGCGCAAGTGCATGACCGCGTGTCGTGTCGACGTCAGCCCACCACCACCGGTCATGGAGGCACCTTGCGCGCCGGGCGCAGGATCGCGATCACGCGCAGGGTGCCCGCGCGACACCGCGGACACACCGGCTGCGGGGCAAGGCTCGCTGCCGCTGTGGGCGTGGGGATCGCGGGGGGTGTTGTCGGCGCCGCCGCCGGCACGGCCGGCAACAGGTCGCGGGCGTGGTCGAGATCGGCGCGCCGCGTGGCACTCCAGAGCCCGTAGTACCGCACCGCCATGCACCGGCGCGGCAGGAGGTGTTGGAGGAAGCGCTGAAGGAACTCGACACCCGGGAGCGACGCGCTCTGTGCGACGGTGCGCGGCAGTCCGATGGTCACGCCCGATGACACGGGCTGGCGCGTCGCGGGCCAGTGGCAGTGGCTCTGGGCGTTCGCGACGCCGACCACGACGGTCTATCGCATTCAACCTGGCCGCGGCGTCGCCGAGGCGGCCGCCGTCCTCGGGGTGGACGTCGCGGGCGGGGACGGCTGGGTCCCATATCGGCGATTCGTGCACGCCGCGCATCAGACGTGTCTGGCCCATCTGCTCCGACGGTGTCGGCACTTCGCGGAGGATCATCCGCGCGCGACCGGGGTCCGCGAGGTGCAGCGCCTTCTGCAGCAGGCCCTCGCGGTGCGCGATCGCGCGCACACAGACGCCCTCTCTCCGCATGGTCTGGCGGTCGTGCGCGGCCAGCTGATCGCGCGCCTCGCGGCGTGCCTGGGGCGCCCCAGCCGCGTCCCCGATGTCCGGCCGTTTCACCGCCACCTGCTGCGCGAATTCGACGCGATCTGGTCGTTCCCCTTTGACCCGACGATCGAGGCGACCAACTGGCGGGCCGAGCACGCGATTCGACCGGCGGTCGTCACGCGCACGGTGTGTGGGGGCAACCGGTCGTGGCGCGGCGCCGACACCCAGCAGATTCTCGCCAGCGTCCTGCGCACCGCCCAGCAACGACAGCGCAATCCCCACCTCGTCCTGCGCTTCTCCACGCCCGCTCGCCGTAGGTCGCGACGGAGCTGACCCGCTGCTCAATTACAATGAGAGAAGCCGCGATGGGTCTCTCCAAGCGTTGCGTGCGTACCGGTCGCAACCGCGACCGCTGCGGTGAGGGGCTCCGGTTGTTCCGGACCAATCGCGGAGTGAGTTCTGCGGCACAATCGGCCCCCGCGGGACCAGGAGGTGTGCCGCGAGTAAAAGCGCAATGCGCCGACTGGATGCAAGTTGAGGGATAGGCTGAGTGAGGCCGATACGCTGGTCGCACGCATCAGGGTACAGCGCGGACGCTGCGCTGACTAACGCCGATCGAAGCATCGCACAGGGGCGAACAAGAATGAAGGTCGTACGGCTGAGTATCGCGAACTTTCGAAGCATCAAGAGCGCCGAACTTCACTTTGACGGTCACGCGCTGCTTGTTGGGCCGAACAACGTTGGCAAGAGCACAATCTGCGAAGCGATTGACCTGGTGCTGGGGCCAGATCGCATATCGAAGTTCCCGCCAGTCGAGGAGTTCGACTTCCACAACGCGCACTACTTGGCTCCGGCGGCCGTCGAGGGCGAAGAGCCGACGCCCGTGCCGATCAGAATCGAGGTCGTGCTTACCGACATCAACCCCGAAGTCGAAAACCGATGTGGCCAGCACCTTGAGTTTTGGCACACGGCCGAGCGGCGGCTCCTCATCGAAGGTGAGGTCGACGCCGCAAACCCTCCCTTGGTGGTGAGTTGCCTGCGCCTGGAGACCGAGGCCGTCTACAACCCGGAAGAGGACGAGTTCGAGGCGAAGACTTGCTACTCGCGCAGTCCGAACGGCGAGCCTGGCGAGTTGGACAAAGTCAGCAAGGAAGTCAAACGTCTGTTCGGTTTTCTGTACCTGCGCGCGGTTCGGACAGGCTCACGCGCCTTGAGTCTGGAGCGGGGCTCGCTGCTCGATGTCATCCTGCGGCTCAGGGGCTCACGCGCGGGTCTCTGGGAGAAGGCCATCGAGCGCCTGCGCAACCTGGACATTGAGAAGGACGCCACCCACCTGCAGCCCGTACTGAAGTCGATCGAAGCACGCCTTGGACGCTACATCGCGTCCGACGTGGATGGCAGAACCACGAAGCTGCACGTATCTCAGCTGACGCGCGAACACCTTCGCAAGACCATGGCGTTCTTCCTTGCCATGTCCAAGGATCAGACGCCGGTGCCGTTCCAGCAGGTTGGTACTGGAACGCTGAATGTCCTGGTTCTCGCCCTCCTGTCTTTCATCGCCGAGCTGAAGCCGGCGTCAGTCATTTTCGCCATGGAGGAGCCCGAGATCGCGGTGCCACCTCACACACAGCGCCGGATCGCGGACTACCTTCTCCACAACACGACGCAGGCCTTCGTGACCTCGCACTCGCCGTATGTCATCGAGCGCTTCGCGCCGGAGCAAACCCTGCTCTTGTCGCGCGGGCCCGACTCCAGCGTCACTGCCAAGAAGGTGTCCGATGCGGGCGGCCTCAAAGGTAACGACTTCAAGCGGTTTGCGCGGCGTGGCTTGACGGAGTGCATGCTCGGCAAGGGCGCCATCGTCGTCGAAGGCCTGACGGAGTTTCACGCCTTGCCGGTGGCAGCCAGAAAACTGGAGGAGAGCGACGCCTCGCTGCAGCCGCTCGACATCGCTGGCGCCGCGTTCTTCGACGCGGAGAGCGAGGGGTCGATGCCGAAGTTCGGCACCTTCTTCAAGGCGCTCGGCCTGAAGACGTTCTCGTTTTACGACTCGATGCCTCGCCCACCGGACAAGAAGAAGCTGTACACCGATGCGTTCGACGTGGATTGCGAGCATGGGCACACAGGCTTCGAGGCGCTGATCGTGAGCGAAGTGTCTCTCGACCGGCTGTGGGTATTCCTGGACGATCTGCGAGCGTCCGGTGACAACGGCAACTTCACGATTCCTGCTGCACGACCCGCCGCCGCAGACCTGAAGAATCTTGCGCGGGTCGCGTTGGAGCACAGCAAGGGCGCAGGTTGGGCAGCAAGGCTCTTTGAAGGCAGCACGGTAGCCGAGTTGCCGCCGACGGTGACAGGCTTTCTGAAGCAGGTGTATGCGGCCTTCCCGAAGCCGGCCGACATCCCGGTGGAGGTTGCAATGACGGCGGCGCCAGCGAAGCCCGTCGGATCTGCAGCACCAGGTGCCGTGGTGCCGCGCGCTCCTGCACCTTGACGGAAGGCGCCTCAATGGAGGTCTGCGACCTTCGCCAGCAAGTCCTCGATTGTAAGGGGCACGCCCTCATCATCGGTGGTCCCGGAAGCGGCAAGACGACGATAGCCCTGAAGAAGGCTGTCGTGCGCATCGGCAATGGACTGGCGCCCGGTCAGTCCGTTCTCTTCTTGAGCTTCTCCAGGGCTGCAGTCGCTCGCGTGGCCGAGGCCACGCGGCTAGAAGTGCCGAAGGCTCAGCGTGGCATGCTGAGCATGCAGACATTCCACTCCTTTTTCTGGGCGTTACTGTCTGCGCATGCCTATTTGCTCGGTGCACCGAAGTCGTTGCGCATTCTGTTGCCGCAGGATGAGCAGGCCAAGTACGGGACGATCAAGAGGAAGGATCGCAAGGAAGGGAACCCGGAATGGCAAGCTTGGCTGCAGGAGCGCGAGCGGTTGTTTCGGGAGGAGGGCCTGATTGCCTTCGACCTCTTCCCGTCCAACGCGGCGCAGCTGCTCGAACGCAGCACGCACGTCCGCCGCCTCATCACTCAGCGCCACCCACTGATCATCGTGGACGAGGCGCAGGACACCAACGAACATGCCTGGCGCTGCATCGAGTTGCTGGCACCTGCTGCACAGGTAATCTGCCTGGCGGACCTTGAGCAGCAGATTTTCGACCACCTTCCTGGCATTGGTCCGGAGCGGATCGTCGCCATCAAGAAGTCGCTGAACCCTTTGGAGATTGATCTCGGTGCTCAGAACCACCGCAGCGGCGGCACTGAGATCGCCACCTTCGGCCAGGACATTCTGATCGGCAAAGTTCGCGGATTTCCATACGTCGGCGTCTCCGCCTTCACCTACAACCCGAAGTTGCGGACGCTGAGCGTCGTCATGCGCATGTCCCTCGGCATGCTTCAACGGGCCATCCGGAAGTCGACCGGTAAGTACGGCAAGAACGTGGCGATCCTTACGCATTCCGGCGCGTCGGCGGCCAAGATTTCGGCAGCACTGAATGCGGAACCGAAACCAGTCCGCCACAAACTGTCGTTCGATGAGGCTGAGGCTATGCTGACGGCTCGGTTCGCAGCATTCCTCCTTGAGCCCAAGCGAGAGCTTGATCGAATGACAGACCTTTCGACGGCTCTTGGTCTGCTGGCGACGGCGAAGCGAGCCAACGGTCTGGCAGCCGCGAAGCAGTGGCAAGTCTGGGCGTTGGCGGCTCAGACTGGCAAGGCGCCGAAAGCGAAGTTCGTCCAGGCGGTGCTGGGCGTTATGGATGGGCTGCGGGCCGAGGGCTTCTCAGGCGATCCGGCAAAGGACTGGACCCGCGTCAAGAACGCATTGCGATCAGCCGCCGACGGGCCCTTAACGGAAGCGGCGAAGACCCTGGACTACTTGGTTGCCTTCAACCGCGGCAAGCGCATCAGCGGAGGACTCGGAGCCGTCTGGACGCGTGATGGGCAGTACACGGGCGCACGGCAGGTGCTCGACCTGGCTCTTGCGCGAGACCAGATACTTGGCGGCGTCGACGACCCGCCAGGCGTGCAGGTGATGACAGTCCACAAGTCGAAGGGCAAGCAATTCGATGGCGTCATCGTCGTCCGTGAGAGACGCCACCACGGAGAGCAGATGATGTCGTCGTTCGTTTGGTGGGGCGACGAACCGCCGTACTACCGAAGCCGCAAGATTCTCCGCGTAGCCATCACTCGCGCCAAGGCACACACACTCATGCTCGGTCCGATGTGGCCAAGCTGCCCCATCATCGGCCAACACAAGCTGTAGAGGAGAATTGGTTTGTCGAAGCACTACGAGAGTGACTCTGGGGCAGCGGACACCGGCTTTCCAAGTACCGGGAGATGCCTGTCGCTCGCCATTCTCCCCATCGTGCAATACGGCCTCGTGCCGGCGCCGCAATCGTGAGGTTGGACGGCCGGCCTCCGTGGGCGGTTCCCCGCGCCCCGCAATCAGGCGGGGCCAATGCCGGGACGGATGCCAGCAGGGCTACAATGCGCCCGGAGGGCAGCGATGCGCGTGTGGGGATTCGTGATCGTCGTGTTACTGGCGGCGCCAGGCGCCGAGGCGCGGCAGTCGGCCACCGCGAAGCCGCGTGCGGCCACGGCCACTAGGCCCGTAGCCGCGCCACCGCAGAAGCCGGCGGCGCCAGCCGTGCCAGCCGTGCCAGCGAAGTTCGTGACGCCGCTCACGCTCGACGAGATGCGCGGCAAGCAGGCCGTGCTCACGACCGCGCTCGGCGACGTCGTGATCGACCTGCTGCCCGAGCACGCGCCCAATCACGTGGGGCTGTTCATGAAGACCGCCCGCGACGGCGGCCTCACCGCCACCACCTTCCACCGCGTCGTGCGGCAGGGCATCGTGCAGGGCGGTGACCCGCTCACGAAGGATCCGGCTACGCGCGCACGTGCCGGCACGGGCGGCCTGAACCTGGTGGCGCGTGAAGGGGTGGCGGAGAAACACACCCGCGGGGCCGTGTCGGCGGTGATCGTGCCCGGCCGTCCCGACAGCGGCGGCACGCAGTTCTTCATCTGCATCGTCGACCAGCCGTCGCTCGACGGGCAGCACACCATCTTCGGACGCGTGAGCGAGGGGCTGCGCGTGGCGCAGCGCATCTCGGAAGGCGCCGCCGACGAGAAGGGCGTGCCGGTCGAACCTGTGGCCGTCACCGCGGTGGTCATTCGCGACCGGCCGGCCGAGGTGCCTCCGCCGTTCTCGACCGACTCGGTCGAGGCGTTGGCGCGGCATCGCGCGGTGCTCGAGACCTCGCTCGGCAGCATCACCATCGCGTTCACGCCCGAGCAGGCACCGGAGCACGTGCGCAACTTCCTCCGGCTGGCTCAACTCGGCCTCTACGACGGCACCACCTTCCACCGCGTGGTGAAGGGCTTCGTCGTGCAGACCGGCATGATGTCCAGCCGCACGACGCCATTGTCAGAGGCGCAGGAGAAGCACGTGCGCCAGATGAAGGCCGAGTTCAACGACCAGCCGCACGACGTGGGCGTCGTGTCGATGGCGCGTCAGGCCGACCCGGATTCGGCCAGCACGTCGTTCTTCATCGTGACCGCGCGGGCGGCCTCGCTCGACCAGAAGTACACGGTGTTCGGCCACGTGGTGGAGGGGCTCGACGTGGCCAAGGCGATCGAGGCCGTGCCGGTGAACGGGGAAGCGCCCGTGCAGGCCGTGACGCTGACCCGGGTGCGCGTCGTCAAGAGCGGGAACTAGGGCTAGGAACTAGGGCGCGCCAGCGCCTGGCGCACGTACTCCGCAAACGTCGTGGCCCGCACACCGAAGACGTCGTAGAGCGGCGCCGGGGGGACGCCGTGGCCGGCGGCCTGGTCGATGATCAGGCCGAGCAGCGCGTCGAGCGGTGGGTTGAATGGGCCGACCACGACGCGCGCCACCTTGAGCAGGGCCACGGGCGCGCGCTGCACCGCGAAACGGCGGCCGGTGACGTCCTCGGCCACGCGGATCGCGTCGAGCGCCGACAGCGGCTCCGGCCCGGCGAGTGGCACGTCGCGGTTCAGCGCGGCTGGGTGCACGAGCGCGGCCACCGCGAAGCCGGCCACATCGGCGACCGCGATGTATCCGACCGGAGCGCTGCCCGCGCCCACGATGCGCGCTCGCGCGCGGGCGAAATCCCAGCCGGCCGGAGCGCCGGCGTGAATCTCCATGAAGGCCGTGGGCTGCAACACCGTCCAGGTCATGGTGCTGGCGCGAACCGCCTGCTCCACCTCCCGCTTGTAGCGCACGAAGGCGTTGTTGGCGCGGATCGCCGGGTCGACCGAGGTGTAGACGAAGCGGCGGACACCGGCCGCGGCCGCTGCCTGGACGAGCGCGAGTGAGCCGCGTCGGTCCACCGACACCAGCGAGTCGCCGGATGCGCGCGAGGCCATCGCGTTGGCCGTGGTCACGACGGTCTCGACGTCGCAGCACGCGGCGGCGAGGCTGGCCGGATTCTTCAGGTCGCCCAGCACCGTGACACAACCGAGGCCGCGCAGCTCCGCCGTGCGAGTCGACTCGGCGCGGATGAGCGCGCGCACGTCGTAGCCGGCCGCCCGCGCCTGCGCGCAGACGGCCGATCCGAGTAGTCCGGTGGCGCCGACCACGAGCATCTTCGACATGATCCCGGATTGTGCCACAGCCACCGCACAACCGCCGGCCGGCACCGTTTGCGTGACTAGTCGTCGAAGGGCAGACGCGGGCCCCGGCCGGCGCGGGTCGGACGCTCCGGCTTGTCGGTGGTGTCGACGAGGTTGTGCATGCTGACCCCGAGCAGTCGCACCGGCCGCGCGCCGGCCTCGGTCTTGTCGAGCAGCGCCAGGGCGCGGGCCGTGATGGCCGCGAGATCGCGCGTGGCCTCGGCGCTGTGGCTGCGCGTGACCGTGTCGAAGTCGCCGTAGCGCACCTTGATCACGACGGTGCGGGCAAAGAGCTGGTGCTTCTCGAGCCAGGCGGCGCCGTCACCCGCCATCCCGGTGATCTCGCGGCGGATCTCCTCGAGCTGCGTGAGGTCGTGTTCGTAGGTGCACTCCGATCCGGCAGATTTCGATGGACGATCGGGCTCCACCACGCGGCTGTCTTTGCCGTCAGCCAGGTCCTTCAGCCAGTCGGCCAGCGACCCGACGATGCCGCGCAGCGCGTCGAGGTCGGCGGCGCGCACGTCGACGAGCCGCGTGATGCCGTGCTCGTGCAGCTTCTTCGCGGTCACCGGGCCAACGCCCCACAACGCATCGACGGGCAGACCTTGCAGGAACCGCTCGACGCGCTCCGGCGCGATCACCGTGAGGCCATCGGGCTTCTGCCAGCCCGAGGCGATCTTGGCGAGGAACTTGTTGGGCGCGACGCCGGCCGAGGCCGTGAGCCCGGTGGTCTCGCGAATCGACGCCTTCAGCCGGCGGGCCACTGCCACGCCCAACGCTTCGCCCCACGCGTTGTCGGTCACGTCGAGGTACGCTTCGTCGAGCGACAGGGGCTCCACGAGCGGCGTGACCTCGCGGTAGAGCGCGAACACCTGCTGCGACACCTGCCGGTACTTCTGGAAGTCGGGCCGCACGATCACGAGCGACGGACACAGCCGCACGGCGCGCGACATGGGAATCGCCGAGCGCACGCCGAACGCCCGCGCTTCGTAGCTGGCGGCCGCCACAACGCCGCGCTTGTCGGGCGGACCGCCGACCGCCACGGGGCGGCCGCGCAGTTCCGGGTTGTCGCGTTGTTCGACCGACGCATAGAACGCGTCCATGTCGATGTGCAGGATGCGGCGCATGGGCGGCCCGAGGGCTGGCCTATTGTGACCCGGACGGCACCGGCACGGACTCAGTGCCGCGCGGACATCAGGTCAGCGCCACGTCAGCGCCACGTCAGCACCACGTCAGCGCCACGGAGTCCAGGCGCGGAAGTGGCCGTGGCGCGCCTCGAGCAGTTCCCCAATCGTGATCGCGGCGTGAATCAGGCCGACGTGCGTGTAGGCCTGCGGGAAGTTGCCCAGCAGGCGCCCGGTCTCGGGCTCGATGTCCTCGGAGAAGAGGCCAAGCGGATTGGCGTAGGCAACCAGGCGGTCGAACAGGCGCACCGCGTCGTCGAGCCGGCCGATCATGGCCAGCGCTTCGGCCCACCAGAACGAGCAGATCGTGAACGCGCTCGTCGTCTCGCCGAAGTCGTCGATGTTCTGGTAGCGCTGCATCAGGCCTTCGCGCGTAAGAATCCGCTCGTAGGCCCGCACCGTCGAGATGAAGCGCGGGTCGTGCGCGTCGACGATGCCGAAGGTGGCGAGCAGCAGGTTCGAGGCATCGGCGCTGTAGCCGTTCATGCCCTGGGTGAAGTAGCCGAGCTCGGGGTTGTAGGCGGCGGCGAGCACCCGCTCCCGCTCGACCTTCGCCCACTGCTCCCACGGATCGGCGTGTTCGGGACCCGCGAGCCGCGCCACGATGCGCGCCCCGCGCGAGGCCGCCACCCAGCACAGCACCTTCGAGAAGGTGTAGTGCTTTGGCAGCGTGCGGAACTCCCAGAGGCCGGTGTCCTCCCTGGTCGAGGCGCTGATGGCTTCCTCGACCAGCCGCCGCACGAGCGGCACCAAGGTTGCGTCGCTTGACGCCGTGCGCGGATCGCTCGTGATCGTGTCGAGGCAGAGCAGCATCTCGCCCATGACGTCGTGCTGGGTCTGCAGGTAGGCGGCGTTGCCGATGCGCACCGGGCCGGTTCCGCCGTAGCCTGCCAGGTGCGGCAGCTGCACCTCGGTCAGGTCGCGTTCGCGGCTCACGCCGTAGAGCGGCTGCAGGGGGCCGTCGTCGGCCACCGCGCGCAGGAACTCGACGAACTGTTCACCCTCGGCCAGGTGCGAGAGCCGGCGCAGCGCCTCCACCACGAACGCGGCATCGCGCAGCCAGCAGAAGCGGTAGTCCCAGGTGCGCTCGGTGTTCATCGCCTCAGGGATGCTGGTCGTCGCCGCGGCCACGATGGCGCCGGTGTCGACGAACTGGTGGAGCTTGAGACAGAGCGCCGACCGCAGCACCACCTCGGGCCGGAAGGAGGGCAGGGCGCAGCTCTTCGACCAGGCCAGCCAGCCAGCGCGGGTCAGCTCGTAGGCGCGTTCCACGGCCGGGGCATCGTGCACGTCGGCGGGACGGCCGGAGCTCAACACGAAGTAGAGCGGACGGTCGACTCGGAACGGGCGCCCGTCGGCAATCGACATGGCCGGCACGTTCGAATGCAGGAACAGGCGCTGCGGCCCGCCGAGCACTTCGAGTCCGTCGGCGGTGACGGCCATATCGACGACGGCACGCGCGTAGTCGGGCTTCGGATCGAACACCGCCCGCAGCCGCGGCGCCCCCGTGAGCGGACGCACCAGCCGGTGGATTTCGACCGGCGCGTTCACGCCCAGACCTGCCGGAATGCGCGGCGCGAAGTCGATTAGTTCGCAACTGCCGTCGGCGGTGTGGATCTCGGTGCGCAGGATGTTGGTGTTGCGCACGTAGGCCATGGGGCCGATG
>ENA-ORBV01012708-ORBV01012708.1-microbial-mat-metagenome-genome-assembly--contig:-NODE-12708-length-12935-cov-12.087883_pt1 | contig 12935 bp, 9 predicted proteins | sample MGYA00237777_ERZ505514 | MGnify/ENA primary metagenome ERZ505514 (study PRJEB26160, sample SAMN06269048) | microbial mat metagenome | isolation source: Oligotrophic lake microbial mat | place...
TCTACACCTCTCTATTCGTCGGCAGCGTCAGATGTGTATAAGAGACAGCAGCGGCGCACTCGAGTCGAGGTCGCGGAGTTCATGATCGCCAATCGCGATGTCTTCATGGCCCGGATCCGGCGCACGCTTCGCCGCGTGGTAGCCGCCCGGAGCGTCACCGACACAGGGGACCTTTTCAGCACGCTGCTCCGGCGGATTGATAACCTCGCCGCGGGTGACCGGCTCCGCGCGGCAACGGACGCCGCAGTATGGACGTTGGTGCTGACGACCTGCAAGCATCATGTGCTGGAGAAGGCCCGGATCGCCGATCGGCTACGCCGATTGGGGGAGGTGTATGGCGAGCATTTGAACATGATCGCCGCCGGAATCGAAAGTTCCGCAGCCGATGACGGCGGCGCGGATCAAGTTCAGCGCCTCCTGCGTTCGTTGACGACCGATGCCGACCGCGAGTTGTTCATCTTCAAGATGAACGATGTGCCCGATGGCACGATCGGCGCAAGCCTTGGGATCGGGGAGGAGGCCGTTCGCCAGCGGTGGTCCAGACTGTGCCGCGGCTTACGAATGCAGCGATCCGGATGACAGCGTCGTGGCGGTATTTTCCCAGGCGAAGTGTGCCCTCTCCGTGCTCCGCCAGGGAGTCGAAAAGCACCCCCGGCGCGCCTAGAATCGGTGTTTGCCAAAAGCCCGATTATCCATGCGGGTTTTGCGGTGTTTTGGCCTCCGCCGCGGGGCCTGAAAGCCGGCCTTCGCAGAGCCCTTTAGAGTCCTCCCGCGGCCTTGCCTCGACCCTTGTCTTTCGCACGCAACGGACACACGCTCCATGCCCAACAACTCCGCCTCCAGCAAGCTCGATCCGACGTCCGAGGAGCAGGCACGTTCCGCCGAGCAGGTGGCGGATCAGGCTGCGGCGGGGGGGCTGGCAGGGGCGCAGCAGGAGAAGTCCGCCGCGGGCGGCAAGGCGTACGCCGAGGATCAGATCAAGATTCTCGAGGGTCTGGAGGCGGTGCGCAAGCGTCCGGGCATGTACATCGGCGGAACGGATATCCGGGCGTTGCACCACTTGGTGTATGAGACGGTCGACAACTGCATCGATGAGGCGATGGCGGGCTTTGCTGATACGGTGAGCGTGACGATCCTGCCGGATGGCGCGTGCTCGGTCGTTGATAACGGCCGCGGCATTCCGATCGGCCCGAAGAAGCATGAGAACCCGCAGTACGACGGCAAGCCCGCGGTCGAGATCGTGATGACGGTGCTGCACGCGGGCGGCAAGTTCGGCGAAGAGGGCAGCGCGTACAAGGTGTCGGGCGGTCTGCACGGCGTCGGTGTGTCGTGCGTGAACGCGCTGTCGGAGTGGCTGGAGTGCGAGGTGTATCGCGATGGCAGGATTCACACGATCGGCTTCACACGAGGCAAGACGACGCTGCCGCTGAGCGCGGTCGGGGAGATTCCGGCGGATGCGGCGTTCAAGACGGGCACGAAGGTGACCTTCATGCCCGATGCCCAGGTGTTCCCGGACACCACGTTTGACTTCAACATCCTGTCGAACCGCCTGCGCGAACTGAGCTATCTCAACCCGGGCGTGACGATCCGGCTGCGAGACGAGCGGGTTGGGCCGGATGGCAAGATCCGCAGCGAGGCGTATAAGGCGACGAACGGGCTGCTTGAGTATGTGCAGTTCATGATGACCGGCAAGACGTCGGTCGCGTCGCCGGTGCACCTCATCAAGAGGGATGAAGGCTCGCTGCTTGAGTGTGAAGTCGCGATGCAGTATCACGACGGCTACAACGAGACGCTGCTGACGTTTGCCAACAACATCAACAACACCGATGGCGGCACACACGGGCAGGGGTTCAAGGTCGCGCTCACGCGTGCGCTGAACAACTATGCCCGCAAGATCGGCATTTTGAAAGAGAAGGATCCTGTCCCGACGGGCGAGGATCTGCGTGAAGGGCTTGTGGCGATCGTCAGCGTGAAGCTGCCGAACCCGACCTTCAACAACCAGCCCAAGGAGAAGCTGCTCAACCCGGAGATCGAGGGCTTTGTCTCGACCGCGGTGGCGGAGGCGCTTGAGAACTGGCTGGAGGAGCACCCGGGGGAGGCGAAGAAGCTGATCCTCAAGGGCATCAACGCGGCGCAGGCGCGCGAGGCGGCGCGGAAGGCGCGCGAGCTGACGCGGCGTAAGTCCGCGCTTGAGTCGGGCTCGATGCCCGCGAAGCTGCGCGACTGCAAGACCAAGGATGTGGCGAGGTCGGAGATCTTCATCGTCGAGGGTGATTCGGCGGGTGGCTCGGCGACGCAGGGTCGCGATGTCGACACGCAGGCGATCCTGCCGCTGAAGGGCAAGATCCTCAACGTCGAGAAGGCCCGCATCGACAAGGTACTGGGCTTTGAAGAGATTCGCGTGCTCATCTCCGCGCTCAAGTGCGGGATCGGCGAAGACTTTGACGTCGCGAAGCTGCGGTATGGGCGGGTCATCATCATGACCGACGCCGATGTCGATGGCTCGCACATCCGCACCTTGCTGCTGACATTCTTCTTCCGGCAGATGCCCGAACTGATCCGCCGCGGCAAGGTGTACATCGCCCAGCCCCCGCTGTATCAGCTCGCGTGGGGGGGCGGCAAGGCCAAGAAGCTGCAGTACGTTCTGAACAACAATAAACTCGACGATATGCTGACGGAGGTTGGCCTGCAGCGAGCAACGCTGATCGTCCGCAAGACCGACCCGACAGACAACACGACCGTGGTGATGGACCCCCGAACGCGGCAACCGACGATCGCGCGGCGGGTCGAGGGGGAAGAGCTCACCCGCATCATCCGCGTGCTGCGCCGACTGGCGGAGCTGGTGGAGGTTGCCGAGCGTCGCGGCGTGAAGTTCCCCGACTTGCTCTCGGCCCGCGCGGCCGACCCAACCGGGACCGGCAAGCTGCCGACGCACCGGCTGACGTGGACGGGCGGCGAGGCGTGGGCGTGGTCCGAAGCGGAGGCGAGGCGCATCGCCGAAGAGAAAGGCCTGCAGCTCGTCGAGCTCGAGGCGGTGCCGGTGGTCGAGGAGATCGTTGACCCCGAGGCTGGCGCGATCGTGGGCGAGGCTGCTGCGCCGCCGGTGGAGGCGGGCCCGAAGCGCATCCCGGCGCAGCTCCGCGAGCTGCACGAGAATCGCGAGCTTGAGCGGATCTTCGAGCAGCTTGCCACGCACGCTCTGTCGATCACCGACTACGCGCTCACGCAGGAGGAGTCGGTCACCGGCGAGAAGCTGCCGACCAAGTATGCGTGGGAGCTGGCGGAGAAGACCACCGAGCAGCAGGCGAGCAAGCCGGCCGAAGAAGAGTCTGAAGCGGGCGGCGATTCTGATGAGACCGCGAACACGTCGCACGGCTCAACGGGCTCGGGACGCGTGTCGCGTTTCGTTGAGGCGGCGAATATCCCGTCGATCCTGGCGTCGCTGCACGAGGTTGGCCGCCGCGGCCTGGAGATCAAGCGGTTCAAGGGTCTGGGCGAGATGGATGCCGAGCAGTTGTGGGACACGACGATGGATGTCTCTCGCCGCACGCTGATGCGGGTGACGTGGGACGGGGCGCGCGAGGCGGAGGTGCTGTTCACCACGCTGATGGGTGAGAACGTCGAGGAGAGGCGGAAGTTCATCGAGCTGCATGCGCTTGAGGTGAAGAACCTGGATGTCTGATCGAGAAAGTCATCCACAGAGTTCACGGCGTGAACACGGAGAGGGGCCTGGCAGACTACATGGGTGTTTTCTGTGTACTCGTTGAATCCTCTGTGTCCTCTGTGGACTCGTCTTCCTGCCTGACACCCCGCTGCTCCCCCATGTACTTCGCAAAGTCTCTCCGTTGCTCAGTATCCAGTGCGTTGTAAATCTTCAGGAAGGCCGCTGTCTGTTGCGCCTTGGTGGGCTTGCCGTATGTCGCTAAGTATGCGTCCTGGATCGCGACACGGATCGTCGATTCCTGCTCGGGTGTTACCGCCAGCCGCTTGAGCAGGGCATCAAGGTCATTGGCCCCTGCGCCAACAGTCCGCCCATAGCTCTGCCGGATTTCGTGCCCAAGCATTGTCAGCCGATCGATGGCCACCGCCGCGAGTCGCCCGCGCGGCTTTCCATTTGTCCCCGGTTCATTCGCCGACTCCTCGATCACCGCGCCGATGTACTCGCTCGTCAGCCGGCGCAGTTCGGTCGCGTTTGTCTCTGTCAGCTTCTCGGCGAGCTCATCTTCCAGTTTGTGACGTGCGCGCCAGGCCGTCGCGTTGTCCATCAAGCCCTTCAACAGCCGCAGCCCTTGCGCATGATCCTGCGCCTGGAATGCGTTGGCGATCTCCACCACTTCACGCAGGTTGTCCGTTACCAACTTGTCCATGATCGCCGCGCGCTCAAACAGCACGGCATCCGCCGCCGCTTTCTCCTGGGCCGATAGTTCAATCAGGGCGAGCGCGGCCTGCCCCGGATCAACCTCCAGCCGCTTGAGCTTGCCCCCAAACCCGCGTTCGACCAGTGACCTGGCCGTCTTGGCCGTCTTGACCTTGGGTCCGGAAAGTACCTGTGCATCGTTTGTTGGTTCTGCGGCAACAGGTACTGGCACGTCTCTCTCACCGGTCTGATCGGGCGGCGTCAGGTAAGGGAGTGTGGCTACCACGTACACCGCGAAGACATGGCTCAGCATGGTCGTTCTCCTTTACGCGGCTAAACGACCGCGCAGGCTCGCTCTTGCATCGGCGTTGGGTTGTTATACTGCTCTCTCGGACAAGCAGTTACACGCAGTTCATCGCCCGAATGCCGGCCGCAAGAACAGATGGCCCTTTCGCGCCTTTGCCTCCTTGCTCGCCCTGTCCGCATCTGTGTTCTCTGCGGACTCTCCTCGCCGATACCCTTGCACAAAGGAGGGCGGGAATCCACATGAACATCGGCGAACTCATCTCGGGATTCCCGGTCACCTGTGGCGACCCTGCGGCGAAGTCGATCCGCATCTGTGATGTCACCGAGGATTCCCGCACCGTTCAGCCCGGGTCGCTGTTTGTTGCACGCCGCGGCGAGAAGAACGATGGGCGGCAGTTCGTCCCCGCCGCCGTCAAGGCTGGCGCGGTGGCGATCCTGACCGATGACCCGTCGGGGGCAGCACCCAAGCCGAACAAGGGGCAAGCGCCGGTGGCGATGCTTATCGCGGCGGATCTGCCGCTGGCGACCGCGCAGATCGGCGAGCGGTTCTATGGCAACCCGTCGAGCAAGCTCGCGGTGCTGGGTGTTACGGGGACCAATGGCAAGACCACGATCACGTTCTTGATCCACCAGATCCTCAACGAACTGGGGGTGCGGAGCGGGCTTATGGGCACCGTCGTCATCGATGATGGGACCGAGGTGGCCCCCGCCGTGCTGACGACCGCCCCGGCACTGGAGATTTCTCGCACGCTTGCGCGCATGCACGAGGCGGGCTGCACCGCCGCGGTGCTGGAGGTCTCCAGTCACGCGCTGCATCAACGCCGCGTCGGTGCAATCAACTTCTCCGGCGCGGCGTTCACGAACCTTACCGGCGATCACCTCGACTATCACGGCACGATGGACGAGTATGCCGCGGCGAAGGCGATGCTGTTCGAATCGCTTGCGGCCAATGCCGTCGCGGTGGTGAACTCGGCCGACCCGGCGCATGAGCGGATGCTGCGCGACTGCAAGGCGCGGACGCTGAAGTGTCTGCCGACTATCGCCATGAGCGTGCATCCGGGCGATACCCAGATCGCGCTGGACGAAGGCCAGTGCCGCGCAACCGTTCGGGGCATGGGCCACTCGCACACCGATGTCACGCTTGAGGGGCCCTGGGGGAGGGAGAACATCCGGCTGCCGCTGGTGGGGATGTTCAACGTTGTGAATGCCCTTGAGGCCGCGGCGCTGATTTATGCGTGCTTTGGCGGCAAGGGCGACGGGTGGCTGTCGTTCGCGGATATCGCGGGCGCGTTGGCGAAGGTGAAGGCTCCGCCGGGGAGGCTTGAGCCCGTGACCGCGCGGGGCGCGGAGATTACGGTGTTTGTCGACTACGCGCACTCCGATGATGCGCTGCGGACGGTGCTCAAGACGATGCGCGAGGCGATGGCCGGCGCGGCAGGCCCTGAGATCACGGGTCACAGTACGGGCAAAGCAGCGGGGGGCGCGGGGTCGCACACGAGCGAGCTCTGGTGCGTGTTCGGCTGCGGGGGCGACCGTGACAAGACCAAGCGACCGCGCATGGGCGCAGTTGCCGCAAAGCTGGCCGACTATGTCGTTGTCACTTCCGACAACCCGCGGACGGAAGAGGCGCGGGCGATCATCGGCGAGATCATCGACGGGATTCCTGCCGAATCGCAGCCGCGTGTGCGCATCGAACCGGATCGTGAGGCCGCGATCCAGATGGCGATCCGCACGACCCCGCCCGGGAGCATCATTGTGATCGCTGGGAAGGGGCACGAGGATTATCAGATTCTGCCCGACCCTGCCAGGCCCGGCCAGACGATCACCCGTCACTTTGATGACCGCGAGGTCGCGCGCGAAGCTCTGGCCAAACGCGGCGTGAAAGTTCGTGGCCGCAAGGCCGTCAAGGCCTGAGAGCGCTAAGGATCCGCGACCAACCATGAGTTTCTGGACACCCGAGAATCTTCGTTCTGTGACCGCCGGCACGTGGCTCATCCGCCCGCCGCGGCTGGAGGTTCCGCCCGATCGACCGGCGGATCTTCCTTCTCCGCCAGCGCACCCGTTTGTCGCGGGTTTGTCGACAGATACGCGCGAGGTGAAGCCGGGTCAGGCGTTCCTCGCGCTGCGTGGCGAGAACCACGATGCGCACCGGTTTCTTGCTCAGGCCGTGACCGCCGGCGCGATGATCCTGATCATCGACGATGAGGGTGCGGTTCCGACCGGTGGGTTTACACCTGCGGCGGGTGTGCTGAAGGTCGCGGACACGGGCAAGGCCCTGCTGAAGATCGCCGCGGCGTATCGCGAGTCGCTCAAGGGCACGCGGGTCATCGCGGTTTGCGGCTCCAACGGCAAGACGACGACGACGCGGCTCATTGAGCAGGTGCTGCACACGACGTTGCGCGGAACGGCCTCGAAGAAGTCGTTCAACAACGCGGTCGGTGTGCCGCTCACGATCCTTCGGGCACAGCCCGCCGATCAGTACCTGCTCTGCGAGGTTGGCACGAATGCGCCAGGCGAGATCGCGACGCTCGCGGCGGTCGTGCAGCCGGATATCGCCGTCATTACCTCCATCGGATGCGAGCACCTTGAGGGGCTGGGGGACCTGGCGGGGGTCGCGGCGGAAGAAGCGAGCGTGCTGAAGTTCCTCCGGCCCAAGGGCTGCGCGATCATCAATACCGATTCGCCGGAGCTTGAGAGCGCGATCCGCAAGTACAAGCCCGCCACGCTGGTGCGGTTTGGCCGCGGCAGCAAGGAAGTGCCCGCAGATATTCGTATCGGCAGTTCCGGGGTCGAGTGCATCGACGAGGCCGACGCATCGGGCAAGGGTTTTACGGGCATCGGCTTTACCATCAACGACCGGTTCAAGGTCCGCCTGCCGATCCTGGGCGAGCACAACGCCATGAACGCTCTGGCGGCGTATGCCGTTGGCCGGCGCATGGCGATCGAGGAAGGCCGGATCATCGAGGCGTTGTCCGGCGCGGGTGGTGCGGAGATGCGGCTCCAGCTTTCGCGGATCGGCCTCCGGGGCGGGGGCGAGGCGCGGATCCTGAACGATGCGTACAACGCGAACCCGGATTCGATGTTGGCCGCGATCGCAACATTGGCCGCGCTCCGGCCGGGTTCGGCGAGCGGCGGCGGCAGGCGCATCGCGATCCTGGGGGACATGTTCGAGCTTGGCCCCGCCGCGGCGGAGCTGCACGGGCTGGTGATCGCGCGGCTGGCGGAGCTTGGCGAATCGATCGGGTTGGCAGTGCTGATCGGCGAGCAGATGTGCCGCGCGGCGGAGTCGCTGCGGTTGGCGGGCTGGGGGGACGATCGGCTGCTCCTGCTTCCGGCCGGGGATGAAGGGTCGTTCCGCGAGGCGGCGGCGGTGATCGGTCCACAGGATGTCGTGCTGCTCAAGGCTTCACGCCGAATGCGTTTGGAGCGCGTTCTGTCTGCCCTCACCGAGCAAACGTCTGGCGCGTCCGCGCCTGTCGCCGCGATAGCCTCCTGACCGATTAAGGGAGCTTTGGCAGTTCGCATCAGCCTCGCGGCGGGATGCCGCTCTGCGCATCGGCCCGGCACGCAACCGATCACATGCTCTATCTCCTCTATAAAACGCTTCAGGACTGGCTTGTCGATGCCAAGATCGACTGGCTGTTCATGGTGCTGGATCAACTTGCGTTCCGCGCCATGGCCGCGGCCGGACTGAGCTTTGCCATCGTTCTGTTTGCCGGGCGGCCGATCATCGACTGGCTCCGGCGCAAGAAGATCGGCGACACCGGCCTGACGGATGCCGAAGCGCTCCGCCACCGCGCCCAATCCAAAGCCAATGTGCCGACCATGGGGGGTATACTGATCGTCGGGGGAATCCTGCTCAGCGTCGGGCTGCTGGCGGATGTCTCGAACTTCTATGTCATCCTCGGTCTAGCCACCATGCTGTGGCTCGCGGTGCTGGGGGGGATGGATGACTGGCTGAAGCTCACCGCGGCGTCGCGCCCCGGCGGCTCGCGGCAGGGCCTTTACGCCTGGGAGAAGCTGGTCTTCCAGCTTGGCTTGGGGCTGATGGTGGCCTGGTTTGTCTACAACCACGGCGATTCCGCCGCGCCCAATGACCTGGGCCATGTTCTCAACCTGCCCTTCCAGAAGACCTATCTGCGGGATGAGACCGGCGTCCTCGACGTTTCCGCCTCGCTGTTCTATCTGCCGCGCTTCCTGTTTGTGATCATCGGGATGCTCATGATCGCGGGGATGTCCAATGCCCTGAACATCACCGACGGCATGGATGGCCTTGCGACCGGGATTACATCGATCGTTGCGCTGGGGCTGGTCGTGCTGACGAGCATCGCCGGGGGAACATTTGCGCAGGTTCTGCTGGTCCCGCAGATCACCGAATCGGCGGAGCTTGTGGTGATCGCCGCGGCGATGGCGGGGGCGTGCCTGGGCTTCCTGTGGTGGAACTGCTCTCCCGCATCGGTGTTCATGGGCGATACCGGATCGCTGGCGCTGGGCGGTCTGGTTGCGTACCTGGCGGTGGTGATCCGCCAGGAGATCCTGGTTCTGCTCATGTGCGGCGTGTTCCTGATCGAGATCGGATCGGTGGTGCTGCAGGTCGGCTGGTTCAAGTACACGCGAATCCGCTTTGGCGTGGGCCGACGGCTGTTCAAGGTCGCGCCGATCCATCACCACTTCCATCTGCTCGGGTGGCCGGAGCAGCAGGTGGTGTCGCGGTTCTGGATCATCACCGCGACGCTGGTCATCGCGTCGCTGGCGCTGATCAAGCTGCGATGATCAGGGAAAGTGCCGCAAGCGCGGAGCTGTGGGCGTAACGCATCGCGGCGGTGGTGCTGCCGCGGTGCACTGCTCTCAGCTTTCCATACTCTGCACTCTCACTATCGCAGCAGCAGCACCCGCTCCAGCCGCACGCGGTCCCGGATCGGCCCAAGCTCGCCCGGCTCGACACGAACGCGCAGGCGGTCGCCGGCGGTGGTTGTGCCGAGATCGGCTGTCAGGGGGACGAGTAAGGCGGTGTTTCCCAGCTTCATGCGGGCGACTTCCCGCGCAGCGCTCCCGGCGGTCAAGAGTTCGACGACGACCACGCACTCGCCCCAGACGGCGTCGACATCGTCAAGCCTGGCTGTGCCGACCACCCGGGTGACGCCTGTTGGTAGAGCCCACTCAACCTCCATCGGGCCGGGGAGCAGGACATCCGCCGCGCCAAGGGCCGCGGGGATCGCATCGACCGCGTCGATCCGCGGGCCGGGCCGGCGCGACAGCCCGATGGGGCGGTAGCTGAGGAAATCGAGGCCCGCCAGAGGCAGTACGCGGGAGGAGTCGAAGGCGATCGCGCTCAGTTCGGCCGTTGAAAACTGTGCCGTGGCGACGGTGCCGGGCGATTCGGACGCAGCACCTGCGGGACCACCTGCCCTTCTGGCGGCGCTGGCCGTCAATGAAAGCACGCTGCGCTGGGTGTCTGTCTCGATGGCTGCGAGCCGCACCACAGATCCATCGGCCAGCCATGCGACCGGGCCAGCCAACGCTTGACGCGGATTGGCAAACTGGGCGCGGACGATCTGATCCACGGGAATGGTGACGGGTGTTCCACCCGCATCAATCGTCAGCGCAAAGCCCTCCCCCCCGCTGCGGGGACCGATGGATTCAAGAAAGCCTTCGAGCCGATCGCCGTTAACAAGCCAGACCGTATCGGCCTTCGCGGAGCTTGATGCCGGCACCACGGCTTCGGTAGCGCTTGGCCGCATCACAAACCGGGCAACCTCATCGAGAGAGAACAGCAGTGTGCCGAAACGCTCGTGCAGCCAGGCGATTGTCTCACCATTGGCGCTGATGTGGCCGGGTCTCCCCACAAAGCGCTGGCCGTCAATAAGCTCGATGAACGGCGCGCCCGCGAGGGTCCACGCATCGATCGCCGCGGCACCCGGGGAGGGTTGTCCTTCGGCCCACGCGGAGGGAACAAGGGCGATGGTTTCCGCGAGGGTTCGGGTTTGGGCGACGCCTCGCACATCGATCACGGAGAGCTGGCCGCCTGGAGCACCCGGAGCGGTTTTGATCGAAGCGATCCCGACGCGTTCGACCGCGCCGGCCGCATCCATTCTTCCGCCGTCGAAGACCAGCTGCGCCGCTGCGGCTGTGGCAAGCGAGCCGGTGAGTGCCAGCGCGATGGTTGTTGAAAGGCCGATTCGCATTCCGTGCTTGCCTCCATCCGCGATCGCGGCCCGATTCCAAACACACTCGAAGCCGCATCGGCGTCCGGGCCGCGGACCGGCGGTTACTTCTGGAAGATCGGCAATAACCGCTTGGGCATTTGCAGAACAATCAGCGACATCGCTGTGCCGTACGCCGGGCCGACGCTTTGATCGGGCCAGGAGCCTTCCGGGTCCTGGCGATCAAGCAGTTCCTTGCGGATCGCCGGCCACCACGCGGCCCAGTGCTTGCCGCCCGCCAGGAACATCGCCTGTACGGCGTAGTAGTGACCGTAGAAGTAGTGGGCGCTGGGCGCGCTGGTCGCGCCGGGGAGCGCGGTCGTCGTGAGATACTCAACCCCCTTGTCGAGCGCATCGTCGCGGTAGATGCCGGCGTAGTAGAGGCTTGCCACGCCCGCCGCGCTCCGCGGCCATGCCGAGAAGCCCTGGTTGAGCTGGTAGCGGAAGCCGCCATCGGGGTTCTGGCACTGCCGGACGTACTCAACGGCCTTGTCAACGACTTCCTTGGGCACTTCGATGCCGGCGTTGCGGGCCGAACGCAGCGCCATGATCTGGCAGATCGTGACCGAGACATCGGCATCGTATGGGACGGGGTTGTAGCGCCAGCCGCCATCGGGGTTCTGCGACTGTTCGATCAATCGGCACGCCTTGACGAGCGCCTCGTGCACGCGCGCGGAGTAGGCGGTTTCCCCGCCGCCCTGCGTCATGCCGTAGATCTCGCCGAGGAAGAGCGCGGCAAAGCCGTGGCCGTACATGGGACCGTTGGTTGAATCCGCCGCGAGCAGGCCGGTCTCGGTGGAGCTCTTGAGAACGAACTCGAGGCCGGCCTCGACGTTCTTGGCGTATGGCCCGCGGCCGGGTAGGTTGCCATCGCCCATGAGCGCGATGCACGCGACCGCCGTCACCGCGATGTTCTTGCCGAAGCGGCCGGATCCGAACGATCCGTCCTCGTTCTGCTCTTTGATCAGGTAGGCCAGACCTTTCTGAATCGCCTCATCAAGCTCGGGCGTGATCTCATCTTCCAGCGGCTGGTTCTCGGCGGATGCGCCGCCATCGGCACGCGCATCGGCCGCGGCGTCCCCTGCGGGCGCGCCGGGTGCGGCGGGCGGCTGGTCCTGCGCGAGCGCAGCGCCGGCAGACACGAGAGACACACAGAAGATCATGATGATCTGGCGGACCACGGGTGAACCCTTCGATGAACGAACCGAATGCGACACCGCTTCACGGCCGAGCGGAACTCTCTTCCGCGAGTCGACGGTAGTACTCCTGCGTCATCCGGTTGTAGAGCGAGCTGAAACGGTCGCTTGAACCCTGCAGCAGCATCTGCCGGACGCGCGCCGGGAGCGCGCCCCACGCCGCGCGGGCCGAGTCGAGCTCGGGGTTCAGTGCGCCTTCCTGAAGCTCCGGACCATCGTGCTCCTGCGGCTCGCCGCTGCCGGGCTGCTGCGAGGATTGCTGCTGCTGTTGCTGTTGCTGCCGCTGGCGGGGCTCGCTGCTTTGCTGGTCCTGCTCACCGGGTTGCTGCTGCTGCTGTTGCTGCTGGGCCTGGCGGTCGAGGCTGCTGATGAGTTGATCGAGCTTTCGCAGAGCATCCTCCTGGATGCGCTGGGTCGACAGGCCGACATCACGGGTATCCGTCAGGCGCCTCGCGGCGTCGCGCATCAGGCCCGCGGCCTGATCAAACGCCTGGCCAAGTTCCGCACCTGAGAGGAGCTTGTCGAGTTCATTCTTCGCGGCGTCGGGCGCAGCTTCGCCCTCTTTAGGCTTGTCGTTGCCGGTACCGAGGAGATCATCGAGTGAAGGGAGATCATCCGGCCTTGCACCGCTGGGCTTGTCGGCCTCGGGCTTCTTGGGTGGCACGCCTGCGGAAGCAGGGGGTGTTGCGGGAGGAGTGGGCGTTGCCGGAGCGACCGGCGCGGCCTCGGCGGGTTCGGGCGGCTGGGGTACGGGTGCGGGCGATTGCGAGCTCGCGCCTGCCGCGAAAGCCAACAGAGCGTGAACCGTGATGGCCGCGAACAGAGAATTCATCATGGCGCGGGCTCCTGCGGCTGTCTCTTATACACATCTCC
>ENA-ORBV01012709-ORBV01012709.1-microbial-mat-metagenome-genome-assembly--contig:-NODE-12709-length-12935-cov-5.239151_pt1 | contig 12935 bp, 10 predicted proteins | sample MGYA00237777_ERZ505514 | MGnify/ENA primary metagenome ERZ505514 (study PRJEB26160, sample SAMN06269048) | microbial mat metagenome | isolation source: Oligotrophic lake microbial mat | place...
GGACTGGTGTTGCTGGGACTGGTGTTGCTGGGACTGGTGACGCTGGCGGTTGGGCGAGCAAGGAAAGCTGCGCGTTCAAAACTAACTCTATGAGAAAAGCAATTTGCAGTCGCATTATTTCTTAGTAGATCCCCTGTGCTTTTCCCAAATCAATTTTTCCAGCGGCGTTAAGTCCGTTTTATCTTTTACCCACTCCGGCCCTGGTCCGAACGGGGTCTTGGTACGAAAGCGAAGCTTGTCACCTTCTTCCACAACATACACGTTTTCGGGTGGGGTTGCGGTTGCACTTTCGATTGGCTTACCGTCCAAGCGGCTTTGTGCGATGACGTTTTCGGCTTCGGTCAGTTTGTAGATTCCGAAAGCTCCATACCGGTAAATGGCGGGCTCGCCATTCTCAACGATGCGCCAGGCACCTTCACTGATTTTGACCGCTTCCCAGGGAACGCCGAGGGGACGGCCATCGGGATGGCGCTTCACCACGGGTGCCCTGGGTATGGGGCGCAACGCAATCTTTGGCTGCTTGGGGTCTGCCTTTTCGCGTTGTCCCATCAAGAGAGAGGAGACGATGATCAGGAGGAGAATGAATTTCGACATAAAGAACCTTTTCTGAATTTCTTGCATGGATAGGGCAAAGAGTTAGCGTCACTTTTCCCAATAGCAAATGGGGCCAAAGGCGTAACGCTTAGAAGTTTTCTTGTAACCATCGACGACGGTGCCATCGGGCGAGGTGTCGCCGGCAAGACAGCCGCGTTGCCCGCCGCCGCCGTGAACTTCTTGCCATGTGCGCGCATCAGCCCTTGACCTCCACACCCATCGAGCGTGCTGCCCCGGCCATCATCTTGATGGCCGATTCAATGGTGTCGCAGTTCAGGTCCGGCATCTTGATCTCCGCAATCCTGCGCAGCTGTGCCGTGCTGATGGTACCCACCTTGGTCTTGTTCGGCGCGCCTGACCCGCTCGCCAAACCCAACTCCTTCTTGATCAGGATCGCCGCAGGCGGCGTCTTGAGAATGAAGGTGAAGGACTTGTCGCCGTAGATCGTCACTTCGACCGGGAGAATCGTATCCTGGCCCTGCGTCCGAGCGTTGAACTCTTTGCAGAACCCCATGATGTTGATGCCCTGGGGGCCGAGCGCCGTACCTACTGGAGGGGCCGGCGTCGCCTTGCCTGCAGGGATCTGCAGTTTGACGAATCCGGTGACCTTCTTGGCCATCTGTACCTCGCTGACGTTGCGGTGCCGATGCACGCGTGTGCGACATGCGCACGGTGATGACACCGGAAACTCCCACGGGGTTTTGCGTCGTCGTGGTCGCCGACGTCCTGCCTGTCTTCACTCGCCCGACCGAACACCGCGATTCCCATGCATCCTGGATCCGCGCCGCTCGGCGGTCCAACCTGATTGCCCTAGTAACCCTTCATCTGCAGGTAATCGAGCTCGACGCTCGTCGGGCGGCCAAACAGGCTCACCGAGACGCGCACCTTACCCTTCTCTGGCATCACTTCTTCGACCGTGCCGTTGAAATCGGTGAACGGTCCTTCGGTGATCTGCACGGCCTGCCCGATCAGGAATGGAATCTCCTCGACCGGGGCGGTCGCAGCCTTCTCGTCCACGATCCCCAGGAGTCGCTTCACTTCCTCGTCGCGTAACGGCGCCGGTTCCTTGTCCTTGCCCACGAACTTGATCACACCCTGCAGTCCATTGACCGTGTGCTGGGTGTCCTGATTGACGACCATTTCCACCAGCACATAGCCCGGAAACGTCTTCTTCTCCACTTCCACCTTCTTGCCGTTCTTCACCTCGACCACTGTCTGCGTCGGGACCAGCACTTGTCGAATCTGACGCTCATCCGGCACCGTCGGATCGGTATCGATCCGACGCTGCAGGAGCGTGCGCACCTTGTTCTCATGGCCGGCGGTGGTCTGCACGGCGTACCAGCGATGACTGGTGGCGGAGAGCATTGACACTAGCGGGCGAAGAGTCGCGGGAGGCCTGACACGAGTACCGCCTGACAGATCAGGTCGATGATCCCGATGACGGCACCGATAAAGAGCACCACCAGCAGGATGCCGATCGTGGCCTGGCGCACCTGCGGCCAATCGGGCCAGGTGACCTTGCGCATCTCGACCATCACGTCGTTGTAGAACGTGACGACGCGGACGGGCAGGCTTGCACGGGGGGTTTCGACAGCGGTACTCACGCGGACTGCTCCTTCAGATCTGAACAGTGAAGCCTGCTATTTCCGGCACGAAGACCGGGCCCCGACAACGGAACCCGGCCGACCTGTGACGTGCGACTCAGGCGAGGATCTTGGCGACGACGCCGGCACCGACCGTACGACCGCCTTCGCGGATCGCGAAGCGCAGCCCTTCGTCCATCGCGATCGGCGTGATCAGCTCGATCGTCATCTGCACGTTGTCGCCCGGCATCACCATCTCCATCCCGTCCGGCAACTCCACATTCCCCGTCACGTCCGTCGTCCGGAAGTAGAACTGCGGCCGATACCCCTTGAAGAACGGCGTGTGCCGCCCCCCCTCTTCCTTCGTCAACACGTACACTTCCGCATAAAACTTCGTGTGCGGCGTGATGCTCCCCTTCTTCGCCAGCACCATCCCCCGCTCCACTTCCTCCTTCCCGATCCCGCGCAGCAACAGGCCCACGTTGTCCCCCGCCTCGCCACTGTCCAGCAGCTTGCGGAACATCTCCACGCCCGTCACCACCGTCGTCTTGTCGCTGTTGAACCCGATCAGCGCCACTTCCTCGCCCACCTTGATGATCCCGCGCTCGATCCGCCCCGTCGCCACCGTGCCGCGGCCCGTGATCGAAAACACATCCTCCACCGGCATCAGGAACGGGCGATCCGTCGCCCGCACCGGCTGCGGTATGTAGGTGTCCAGCGCGTCCATCAACTCCTGAATCTTCAGCCCCCACTCCGAGTCCGGATCCCCCGACTCGAGCGCCTTCAGCGCCGAGCCCTTGATGATCGGCGTGTCGTCGCCCGGGAAGTTGTACACCGAGAGCAGCTCGCGCACTTCCAGCTCCACCAGATCCAGCAACTCCGAATCATCCACCATGTCCACCTTGTTCATGAACACGATGATGTAGGGCACGTTCACCTGGCGCGCCAACAAGATGTGCTCGCGCGTCTGCGGCATCGGGCCGTCCGCCGCCGACACCACCAGAATCGCCCCGTCCATCTGCGCCGCGCCCGTGATCATGTTCTTCACATAATCCGCATGGCCCGGGCAGTCCACGTGCGCGTAGTGCCGGTTCGCCGTCTCGTACTCCACGTGCGCCGCGGCAATCGTGATACCACGCGCCTTTTCTTCCGGAGCATTGTCGATGGAGTCGAAGCTGCGGAACTTCACCTTCGGGTTGTGCTTTGCCAGCGTTTTGGTGATCGCCGCGGTCAGCGTCGTCTTGCCGTGGTCGATGTGCCCAATGGTACCGATATTGACGTGCGGTTTTGACCGGTCAAATTTCTCTTTGGCCATGTTGAACCTTCCTACGCCTGAATGTCTGTCTCCGATGGGATTGGAATTCTGGAGGCGAGAGTGAAATCGCTGGAGCCGATGACCAGGATTGAACTGGTGACCTCGTCCTTACCAAGGACGCGCTCTACCAACTGAGCTACATCGGCCCGAACTTTAAACGAATGGTGGATGGGGAAGGATTTGAACCTTCGTAGGACGCAAGGCCCGACGGGTTTACAGCCCGTTGCTTTTGACCGCTCAGCCACCCATCCAACTCTACCATCGTTCCACGCACCACGACCCCGAACTAGATCACTCCAGAGGAAGAACCGCAGGCGGGAAACGACCGCAAGTTCTGATTTTAGCAACAAATGCGACTCCGATTCAAGTCGCGCGGGTCGAACGAACGAAACGAAGCCGGGAGTGCTTAATTCTAAAGGGGCCGGTCCCCCTTAGAACTCAAACTTGACGGCCAATTGCAGACTACGATTGTCACCCACGGTAGAGGTAATACGTCCCACCGTGGGCGACCCGATGGAGCTATTCGGGAAACCGAAATACGGCGTATTGAAGAGATTGTACGCTTCAAAGCGGAATTGAGCGTTCAGTCGCTCAGAGGGGCCGAAGCGGGTGTTCTTCACAAACGAAGTGTCGAAGTTGACGTTGCCGGGCGAGGTGAGGATACCGCGACCGACGTTGCCATAGTTAAAGGCAGCCGGGGCGGCGAAGCAGCTGGGGTCAAACCAGCGATCCGGCACGGGGTTGTCGAGCCTACCGGAACAGGCCAAACGATTGGGCCAACTGGGGGCGCCATTGTTGACGCCGGCGGCGAGGCCGGGCGTGAACGGACGGCCGGTGGTGAGTGTCGTAATGCCGCTCATCTGCCAGCCGCCGATGAAGCGATTTACGACCGCGTTGCCCGAATCCATCTTCTTGCCTTTGCCAAACGGCAGATCCCAGACGTAGCTGAAGACCGCGCGATGGCGGACGTCGAAGCCCGAAGGGCCACGGTTGCAATCGAGGCAGGTGACCGTCTGCGGACCACCCGAAGCGCCACCGCCCGAACCCACCGAGCCCGTATAGTCGAGCGATTTACCCCAGGTATAGGCGGCGAGGAACTGCAAGCCATTCTCATAGCGCTTCGTGCTCTTGAGCTGCATGCTGTGGAAGGAACTACGCGAGCGCCAATCGACAAAGAACATGTTGTTGACGTTGTTGAGCGGCTGAATCAGCCGGCGCGGGGCGAGAGCGCCGGGGCCGGGTTGCACTTCATTCGGGTTGTAGGCTTGGGCCAAGTTCATGCCGGTGGATCCGGCGTAGTCGATTTCGACCAGGAGCGACTGGCTGAGCTGGCGCTGAAGATTGGCCGTCCAGGTCTGCATGTAGGGGGTGCGATTCGAGAAGGCTTGGCCATTGATGCGCGGCGCCGGACTGAGGGCGTTCAACTCCAAAGTGGTGCGGGGCTTTACGGCCTGAGGCAGCGGGAAGGGGTTATCCAAGGTAGCCACGCCGCCCATGCCAATGGGGAAGTCCGGGAAGACCAGCGACTGGGTAAAGAAGATCGGCACGTTGAGGCCGATTTGGCCGTTGGCGGTAACCGGATCCGGGAAGTAGACCAAGCTGTAACCGGCGCGCGCGATGGTTTTGCCATTGCCCGTCAGGTCATAGGCCAGGCCGATGCGCGGGCCGAAGTTGCGCCAGTTGGTCTGCTTGTTCGCCCGGGTGGACACGCCATTCTCACCGGCGTAGATCAAGGCGTTCGCGCGCGGATCGAAGTTGGTCAGCCGATTGTACTTCTCCGTCTCCGGCAGGAAGGCTTCGTGGCGCACGCCGATGTTCAGCGTCAGGCGGCGGCTGAGCTTGATGTCGTCCTGGAAGTAGAGCGAGTTTTCCCAGATCCGGAGATAGAAGGGTTCAAACAATCCCGAGCGATTGCCGCTATTGAAGTAGCCGGTGAGCAAGCTGGCGGGGCCGAAGCCGGAGGTGGCGGGGCTGGCCGGATTGGCGGTAAAGGCGCGGCCAAAACTGATATTGCCGCGGACGGCTTCGTTCACAAACGGCTGTGCGTCGCGGCGGACGATGTGCCAGCCGAACTTGAGGGTGTGCTTGCCGACGGTCAAGTTCCAGGCGCTATCGATCTGATAGTGGGTCTGGAGCGGGTTTACCGGCAGGAAGGCCGGGCCGCCGGAGAGGCCGGTGATATCGGCGATGTTGATAGTGGGAATGCCGGAGGACTGGCGGTTCAAATTGATATTGCGAATGCCAAGCGAGGTGGCCGCATTGATGCCGATGTCCTGCTGCGTGGTGATCGGGTTGGTGCGGGCAAAGCCGGCGCGGAACTCATGTAGGAGGTTGGGCTTCAGGATGCGGGTCCAGTTGAAGGCCGCGCCCTGGGTGGTAAGGATGGTGTCCTGCAGGCCGGCGACGAAGGGTCCTAAGGTGAAGCGGGAAGCCGCGTCGGCCGGGGTGGGCAAGCAGCAGTTGGACTGGCCCTGCGGCGCCTTCAGGTTGTAATCGTTGTAGGTGTAGCGGAAGAAGACGTTGTCCTTGGTGCTCACCACATGGTCGAAGCGGCCGGTGTAGACGTTGTCGCGCACTTGGCGATTGGGCACCGAGGTGAAGTTATCGAACAAGCCGTTGAGACGGCCCGGCGCATTCGGCGTGGGGTAGATGCTCAGGACGTTGCGGCCCACGGGATTGATGGCCGCGGCGGGCATGACGTTGCCCGGGTAAGGGTCACGCACCGGGATGTTAGAGCCAGGGACGGCGCGCGTCGACAGGGGGTCGAAGATGGTAAGGTTCGGGCCGCCGGCGGCAATGAGTTGGCTGAAGTTGCCGTTGCGCATCTGCGCCGTGGGCACGGTGTTCACGGTGGCGATGCCGCGCGCGGTGCGCAAGGCGGCATAGTCGAAGAAGAAGAACGTCTTGTTCTTGCCGTTGTAGATTTTGGGGATAACTAGGGGTCCGCCGACGGCGACGCCAAACTGATTCTGCCGGAAGACGGGCTTGCGCTGGTTGGCGGGGGCGAAGACATTGCGCGCGTCGAGCACGTGGTTGCGGTGGAATTCAAAGACATTGCCGTGGAGGTTGTTGGAGCCCGACTGAGTCGAGATCGACACCACGCCGGCACCGCGGCCAAACTCCGCTGAGAAGACGCCGGTAAGGGTTTTGAACTCGCGCACCGACTCGACGGAGGGGGCGACGATGACGGTGTTGAAGGTGAATTCGTTGTTATCGATGCCGTCCACCAGCCACGCATTGGTATTGGCGCGGCTGCCCAGGGCATTGAAGTTGGAAGGGCCACGCGGGTTAAAGGTGGAGGCGCCGGAAAGGTTCTCACCGGCTTGGCCAGGCGTCACTCCGGGGTTCAAATAAACGAGTTGGGCAAAATTGCGGCCATTGAGCGGCAGTTCGCGGACCGCCCTCGTGCCGATCACTTCGCCGAGTTCAGCGGATTCCGACCTCACCAGCGGCGCGGCAGCGGTAACCTCGACGGTTTCGGTAACGTTGCCGACCGCCAACTGGAAGTCCGCGCGCGCCTTCTGGTCGACTTCGAGAAGTAATCCCGTCTGGACGCCTTTTTTGAAGCCTTCTTTTTCGACGGCGATGCTATAGCTGCCGGGCACGAGGAACGGCGCGCTAAACCCACCGGATTCATCGGACTTCGTGCGAGTGGTGGTGTTCTTGTTGATTTCCGTGATGGTGATGTTCGCACCGGCGACCGGCGCGCCGGAACTGTCGTTGACGCTACCGAGAATCGTACCCGTAGTCACCTGGCCAAAACAGGAAAGGCTGGCCAAGGCCAGGAAGAGAATCAGACGAATCATAACGAAGACTCCTAGAGAGACTAAATCTTAATCAGAATGTTATCAAAATTCAAGCGCGGTTGTGCAAGCAGCTAGCCAAGCGCGGCCGGGGAGTGTCATCCTACGAACCATATGCCGCACAGATTCACCGCGCGCGTCGCGATCGTAACGGGAGGGGCCTCCGGAATCGGCCTCGCGATTTCCAGGCAGTTCGCCCAGGAAGGGGCATGCGTCGAGATTCTGGACCGCAACCCGGTGGAGATGGAGCGCGCCGTCGCCGCCATCCACGCGGCCGGCGGCGACGCGGTGGCCACGGAGTGCGACGTCACCGACGCCACGGCGGTAGAGCAAGTGATTGCGGCGATTCACACGCGTCGCGGCCGGGTGCACATTCTGATCAACAACGCGGGCATCGCGCATGTGGGCAATGCGCTCACCACCACGCCTGAGGACTTTGAGCGCGTGCAGCGGGTGAACGTCTTCGGGCCGGCCAATTGTCTGCGGTCCACGCTCAAGCATATGGTGGCCGACGGTGGCGGCGTGATCCTGAACATGGCCTCCTGCGTTTCGGTGATGGCGATTCCCGATCGCTTCGCCTATGCCACCAGCAAGGGCGCGGTGCTCTCCATGACCTACGCGGTGGCCAAGGACTTTCTGGCCCACAAGATCCGGTGCAATGCCTTGTTGCCCGGCCGGGTGCACACGCCCTTTGTGGATGGCTTTATTGCGAAGAACTATCCGGGGCGGGAAGCGGAGATGTTTGAGAAGCTATCGCTGGCGCAACCGATCGGCCGGATGGCGGAGCCGGAAGAGATCGCGCATGCGGCCCTGTTTCTGTGCTCCGACGAAGCGTCGTTCATTACCGGCCTCGGCATGCCGGTGGATGGCGGCACCTTAACGATCCGCTAATAGGAAAAGGCGGCACCGCAGTGCCGCCTTTCGGGAACAGAAGGCCGGAAGGCCTTAGAACGTGTAGCGAAGAGCCAACTGGAGTTGGCGCATGTTGGTGCGGGTGCCGGTGATGGTGCCGAAATTAACGCCTGCGTTCAGGTTGGTATTCGGATTACCCCAATTCGGGTGGTTGCCCATGTTGAAGCCTTCGAAGCGGAATTGCAGACGGTGATTCTCGCTGAACGGCATGGTGAAGTTCTTCATCAGGCTCGAATCCCAGCCGATGATGCCCGGCGAGTTGAGCGTATTGCGTCCGACGTTACCGAAAGTACCGTCGGGAGTACGGCTATATGCCTCAGTTGCGAAAAAGCGCTGAGGATCCTGCTGACCGCGCGGCAGTTCGGGCTTGAGGCCAGAAGCATTCGGACGGTCAAACTGGCCACCGGTATTCGACGGGTCACCCGATTGGCTAATCGTCATCGGGAAGCCAGATTGCAGCGTGATGATGCTGCCGACTTCCCAACCCCCGGCGATTGCATTCAAAGCGCCATTCTCGATGTTGAACCGCTTGCCTTTGCCAAACGGCAGTTCCCATTGAAAAGAAGTAACAAAGCGTTGGTTGGTATCGAAACTGGACCGTCCGCGTTCGCAAGAACGGCAGTAGCTGTTCTGCGGGAACAGCGTATCTCCACCTTGGTTGCGGATCGCCGAAGCCGTATCGATGGCCTTGGCGTAGGTGTAGCTCATCAGGAACGTGAGCCCAGCGGAATAACGCTTGGTGAGCTTGGCACCGAGTGAGTTGTAATTGCCGTTACCGTCGTTGTCCACCAATTGAATGCGGCCGAACTCCGGGAACGGCGCGCGCAGTCGCTCAGGAATTCCGAGCGCCCGGGGAGCGGGAATCGATTCGTTGGGCGCGCGCAAACCTTCGAGGCGATGGCTGACGCTGCCGATATAGCCAACTTCGGCTACCAAGTCCTTCGAGATCTCGCGCTGCACATTGAAGATGTACTGCATCGAATAGGGCGTCCGGCGGCCATACGGATTGGCGAAAGAGTAGGGCGTAGCCACACCGGCCGTCCCGCCTACAATGCTGGAGAGGGAATTCTGCCAAGTGAGGTTGGGCCGCAGGGTATCGGCATTCGAGCGCAAGCGGCCCGCGAGGTTGCGTGCCATATCGAAGCGAGGGTTGCCGGTGTCTTGCGAGTAAAACATCCCGACGCCAAAGCGAACGACGGTCTTGTCATTCAATTGGTAGCTCGCGCCGATACGGGGCGCGAAATCGTTGTTGTCGCGGCTGACCAGACGATTGCCCAGCGAGCCATCGCAACGGACCTGCGGAGCCCCGAACTGCGGCGCGCCAGGATTGGCGATCCAGCGCAGGTTAATGCCCTCATAGCAGTTCTGCCGGGCCGGACCTTGGCGCATGAAATAAGGGTGAAGGGAGAGGTCGGTGACGGGAGCATTACGGAAGTCCGTCGGCCGAATGTCGTTCGGCACGATGGCATTGAACAAAGTACCGGTTTGGTCTTCCCAAGGAGGAGTGTTCTCGTAGCGCAGGCCGAGGCTCAAAGTGAACTTCGAGCTGACCCGCCACGTGTCGTCGATAAAGAACGCAAAACCCGTCGAGCGGAATTCCGCTTTTGCAATCGAGACGGCGGCTTCAGACTGGTTGATTTGGCCGAGTAGGAAGTCGGCAAAAGCATTGCCGCCAAAGGCGCGCGCCGTACCGTTTTCCAGGCGGAAGCTATTCGTGGAGGTGGTGATGAAGCTGAACTGGCCGCGGGCGAACTGGTTGCCCACCTGATTGTAGGCATCGCGACGAACCTCGCCACCGAACTTAATATTGTGCTTGCCGCGAATCCAGCTCAGGTTGTTAATGAACTGCATTGCGGAATTGTTGTTTTCGTAAGGGCCTTCGGAGCTATTTCCGAACCCGGAAAAGGTATCGACGGAGACGCTAGGAATGCCCCATTGGACGGGAGGTCCGCTCGCAAGCCCGGGAATGTTGAGCGAGCCGACGACATCGCGTTGGAACGCCAACTGGGGACCAGTGGTGTTGTAAAAGCTGGTGCGGCCGAAACGGAACTCGTTCACCAAGGTGTTCGTCAACACGCGGGTATTGGTAAACATCCACTGCTTCGCGTTGGTGACGATCGCTTCACCATTCAGAAACAGATTCTCGTTGATCTGGTTTTCCTCACTGCGGCTGTAGCGGCCAAACCAATTGGACTTCGACGACTCCACAAAGTCAAAGCGTTGAATGAACTGGTCCTTGTCGACCGGACGGCCGAGAGACTGGGTGCGGTTGTTGCGCAATCCAGGGAGGTTCGGCGCGGGATAAAAGGCCAGCAGGCTGTTGGAGACGCTGTTGAAACGCGCGGTCGGAATGGTGTTATTCGGGAACGGCGTCGCCGTAGTGAAGGTCGAACCGCCCTGGGTGGTTAAGGCTCGGCTGAGAGGGTCATAAATGCCATCGGCCACTTCGTTGAAGTTACCGCCACGCATGGCGACCGATGGAAGGTTATAGACAGCTTGCACCTGACGGCGCTGGCGGAACCACTCGTAGTTCGACATGAAGAACAAACGATTTTTGCCGTTGAAGAGCTTCGGAATCGTCACCGGACCGCTGAGAGTAAAGCCGAACTGATTCCACTTGAAAGGGTCCTTGGCTGGGCGGTTGGTGGTAAAGGCGTAGTTCTTCGCATCCAGCTTATCGTTGCGCAGGAACTCAAACAGCGAACCGTGATAAGCATTGCCGCCGCCCTTCGTGGAAACGTTGATCTGCGTCGCGCCGCGGCCGAACTCGGCGGGGTAAACGCCGCTTTGCACTTTGAACTCCTGGAGCGCTTCCACGGAGGGGAAGATCACGTAAGTGTTGAAGTTGGGATCGGTATTTTCGACACCGTCCAAGGTGAAGCGATTGAAGTTATTGCGCTGACCGGCGACCGAGATGTTCTGGTTCGCGCGATCGCCACCTTGGCGGCCATCGGCCTGTCCGGCCGACGGGAAGCCGAAGCTGACGTTGGGGGCAAGCGCGGTAAGAGCCAAGTAATTGCGGCCATTCAAGGGCAGTTCGACAATGCGCTTCTGCTCCACCACCGTGCCGACGGTGGCATTCTCGGTCTGCAGCATCGCGCCCGAAGCGTTCACCTCCACCGAGTCACTCACCGCGCCGACTTCGAGCGTCAGATCGAGACGCGCGCTCTGTTGCACCTGCAAGTCAAACGACGTGCTGCTGGCGGCCTTAAAGCCTTGCTTTTCGGCGCGGAGCTTGTAGGAGCCAGGACTCAAAGCGGGAAAGGCGTAAATGCCGGAATCGTTCGAAACGGTATCGCGGGCCGCGCCCGTGGCGGCGTTGGTGATTACCACTTTCACGCCTGGAATAGAAGCGCCAGTGGAATCGCGAACTTCGCCGGAAACATCGCCAAGAGTTTGGGCGGCAAGACTGCCCGCCAGGATGAGGAGTGTGGAAAGGACGGAATACAGACGTGTCTGCATGGACATAACCTCCGTGGGTTGAGACAAGTAAAACATGGTCCCCGTTAGAGGACGTACCAAAGCCCTTACACTTTATCACAAATGCGTTTCACTACCAGGACCTAGTGCCCGACAACCTAATGTCCTGACCGTGTGGTTTCTATCCATTCGCGCGATGGGCTTTCTAACCCATCGCGTCAGCGATGGGTCACATCTGCCAAACCCTCCGGTGTTTACCGCCAAATGAGAGGGCCATTGTGACCCACCGCTCGGGCGGGGGAACTAGACGGAGGCAGCCGACGCTTGCTCAGGCCGGGTAAGATGCTGTACGCGGGCGCGGCGGTTGAAGCGCTTGCGGCTGGGCCCCTCGCCATCGAGCGAGGCGAGGGCGCGCGTGGCGGCGATCTTAAAGTCGTGGATCACCCGCTCGGGCTTCAAGTCGCTTTCGACGATGGCCACCACCTCCCATTCCCTGGGCTGCACCTCGATCAGGCGCCAACCGCGGTCCAGGCAAAGCTCCCGGATCGCGCGCGCCACGATGGCCTGGCGCTCGGCATCGAGCCGATACGCCGGCTGGTAGAAGAACTTGTCGAGCCAACTGCGAAACGAGCCGGCCTCAACGCCATGGGTGGGAAACCAGAGCGAGTATTTCATACTAAATAGTGCGATGATCTGGCGAAAATTCTCCAATATTTTTAAAATATTTTTCCTTCGTGGCAATATTCAACAGGACAGCCCGCGGGAAATCGGAGAATAAGATGCCTGGGCCATGCAACGCATCTCTATTGCTTTTCTCCTCACTCTACCCCTAATCAACGCGATAATCGGCGCGACCCTGCCCGAAGAGGTGGGCATTTCGGCCGAACTGTCCGCGGGTGTTGGGAGCGGGGTGAATTTGGCTGATGATGTTGCGAGAGGCGGGGTCCTGCCGGGTGACGGGGACGAGGTTGCCGGCGAAGGGCGTACCGGGGTTGAGCGGATCATAAACGATGCGATTCAACTCGGAGAAGTCACCGCCGCGCATGGCAGTGGAGAGCCCAGTGGAGAGCCCAGTGGAGGGCCCAGTGGAGAGGTGGGTTTGCGGCTGGCGAATGCGCCCGCACTATAGTCTAACGAGAAGGATGTCTTATCCCGGATGTGTATTCTCCCCAATGCTTGGTCAGTTATCAGGGCCGTGCCAGCCAAGGTTGAAATCTGGTTGATTCAAAGGGGGCAATGCGTTGCGATCTAAGTTCAGACCTCCGGCTGACACCGGGGGCTAAGTGGGGGCTAAGTGGGGGCTAGGTG
>ENA-ORBV01012710-ORBV01012710.1-microbial-mat-metagenome-genome-assembly--contig:-NODE-12710-length-12935-cov-4.764582_pt1 | contig 12935 bp, 9 predicted proteins | sample MGYA00237777_ERZ505514 | MGnify/ENA primary metagenome ERZ505514 (study PRJEB26160, sample SAMN06269048) | microbial mat metagenome | isolation source: Oligotrophic lake microbial mat | place...
CAGCAAAACCAAACGATGCTCCTGAAGTAAGGATTGGCAACTGTGCTTCAAACACTTCGGTTCTCGTTATTACCCTCTAGCCGGAAGCATTTCCTTTTCTCACTGATAGAGGCAACTTTTTGACAAAGATCCCAGTCATTTTTTCTAACCAAGAAAAATCTCTCACAAACCCAGCCGACAAGAAAATAAATTGCAGCTCAACTCAATCCCCTCAACTCTCGAAAAACAAAACAATGCCTGCTGATAACAACACGATCCTGATCTTGTATGGGAGCCAAACAGGTTCTGGTGAGTCTCTGGCTCGCATGCTTGGTATGAGTGCCGCTGTTCACGGATACAGTGCCAACATTGCTACGTTGGACGAAGGTATCGGCAAACTCCAAAAACACACCCAAAAATTGCCAACAGTATTTATCACGTCCACGTACGGAATTGGAGAGTTCCCTTCCAATGGTCTCAAGTTTTGCGCCGCCTTGCACGGGGGTGAACTGGATCAGGCACTGGCGGAAATTCCTGCTCTGTTTGTATTTGGTCTCGGCAACAGTAACAATGAAAATTTTTGTTCGGCTGCCAGAGCCATTGAAAATCGTGCCAAGAAGGTAACTGACGGTGTGGCCAAGAACCTGATCATTCCCTGCAAGTACAGCTCCGAGACAGCACCGGGGGGCCATGAGCCTGCCTTTCGCCAGTTCAAGCTAGACTTGTGGGCCAGCCTTGGCGTCACAGGTAGCAGCAGTGTCCCCGTGACGTATTCGGTGGCTGCAACCACGGCGGGTGCCTCGACGTCGTCACTTCCCCCCAGTTACACCTTGTGCAAGGTCACCAAAAGCACGCTCTTGACGCCAGACGGCTATGAGCCGGTGCACAAAGAGATTTCCTTCCATGTGCCCGCGTCGACGCAAAAGGCAGCTTTGAGTACACAAGGCATGGCCACGTTTAAGGATCAAATTCATCTCTTTCCTAAAAACAATACGGCCAATGTAGAGCGCGCCTTGGCTCGCCTCAAGCTCAAAGGATCGGATCTGGTCCAGATTACCCCTCTGGCTGGGGCAGTGCCAAGTCCAATTGATGGTGCGACTATGGCCATCGGTCAGGTGTTTGAGACTGTATTGGATCTACAAGGCCTTCCCTCGCGTTCCACATTGGAAGCCTTTGCCATGATGGCGAGTGATACTAACGAGCGCCTCCAGTTGGAAGAAATGGCTAATAATTTGAGTGCTGCTGGTCCCTATGATGTCCTGGCAAGTCACTTTTGGACGCTGCTGGATGTCCTGGACAATTTCTCGTCGGTGCAGCCAGATCTAGCACAAGTACTCACACACTGGCCTCGGATCCAACAACGTACCTACTCGCTTTCCATGGACCCCACCGCAGAAGGCCAAGAGGAGCTGACCATGACATTTGTCGTTTCCGCCAAGGCGGACGCGCAGGGTCAGATGAAGCCTGGACTAGCCACGGGTTACCTCAGCGAACTACGCGAAGGCGACGAAGTGGCATTGACTTGCGCCGATGGAACGCTCGATGAAATTCCTCTTGACAAGGATGTGGTGTTTTTGGCGCTGGGAACGGGTATTGCACCCATTCGTGCCGTACTGCAACGCCGTGCTCGAAAGCTGGCGAGAAAGGAAACCGACAAGGTGGGCAGGGCCATTATTTATTATGGTTATCGCCACACTGGAAAAAATGATCTGTACATGAGAGAGCTCCAACAGTGGAAGGACAAGGGCCTATTGGAGGATGTTTTTGGTGTCGCCAGCAACGACACAGATGTCTTTCGCACGCCGCTGGATGTTATGGACGCCAAGATCAAGGAATTTCTAAGCAACGATGGCCACTTTCTCTACTGTGGAATTGGTGGTGCGATTCCTTATCTTGTGGAGAATGCTGTGCGCAAGGCAGGAGTGGATGCGGGTGTGATGCGTCTTCAGAAACGTTACCACGAAGAGTTCTTCACGCCCGATACTGACATTGAAAACCTCTTCAAGGACCGTGTGTCTGTGGGTGGTTCCACACTCGCTTCTCGGTATGCCAACGCTGATATGTTCTGCTTCCAGTGCGAACAAACCTTCAGCGGCAAGGGCTGCAGCAAGGTTGGCGTTTGTGGCAAGACCCCACGAGTGGCCAAGCTACAGGACTTGACTGTCCATGCGGTAAAGGTGATGAGCTTCTACTTGTACCGTTTGCGCGGCATGGGAGAGCCGGAACAGCCGCAGAAGAATCACTTGACCCTCACAGCGCTCTTTGCGACGCTGACAAATGTCAACAATGATGAACAGCGCTTTGTGGAACTGTGCGAGGCCTTGCGCAAGGGTACCGAGGAGGCCAAACATATGTACGAAGCCAAGGGTGGTAAGGATGAGATGAATGGTGTCATGCTTCCTTCCGGCGCGCTCCCCGATGTGGATGCGCTCGTGGAGATGGGCACCATCGTGGGTGTGCTTTCGCAGTTTACAGAGCCATCGGAGCAATCCGTCGCTGGTGTGTGCGAGATGATTGTCTACGCCTGCAAAGGCATTAGCGCCTATGCTGACCACAGCCTCATGAATTCCATGGAGGATTTGGAAATATACGCGTATCTCCATGAAGCTATGCAGTTTCTGTTGCTGGACGATCGCCGTGACCTTGGTAAGGCCCTCGGCATTCTGATCAAAGCGGGTCATGTGAATGTCACTACTATGGCTCTCTTAGACAAAAGCAACAAGACTCTGGGTACACCAACTCCAGCGGCTGCCGACGTCAAGCCGACTCCTGGCAAATGCATCCTCATTTCTGGCCATGATCTCATCCTACTGAATGATTTGTTGCCACTTTGCGACAAGGAGGGAATCAACGTGTATACGCATGGTGAAATGATGCCGGCACACGGATATCCACATTTGAAAGCCCACAAGTCTTTGGTGGGTCATTTTGGTGGAGCCTGGATGCGACAGGCAGTGGAATTCCCACACTTTCCTGGACCCATCTTGATGACGACAAACTGTCTCACCGAGCCTCACGAGTCGTACAAGAGCAAGCTTTTCACGGCTGCTACCGTCGGCTGGCCGGGCGTGACCCATCTGGGCGACAATATGGAGAACATCAACTGGGCTCCCCTCATTGCTTCGGCCAAGGAGAACAAGGGATTTACAGAACAAGACACCGCCTTTACCTATGCCGACCCACTCGGCTGCCCGCGCCTTCCGAGCCTTACGGTTGGCTTTGGACACGACGCCATCCTTGGTGCCGCGCCCACAATCCTCGATCAGGTCGCGAAGGGCAACATTACTCGTTTCTTTGTCATTGGTGGGTGTGATGGTTTTGAGGGTACCCGTTCGTACTACACGGACCTTGCGAAATGCTTGCCCAAGACGGCGGTCATTCTGACCGTCGGATGTGGCAAGTTCCGGATGAATCACCTCGAGAAGGAACTTGGTACGATCGGTGATACAGGTATTCCCCGCTTGTTGGACATGGGCCAATGCAACGACTCGTTTGGTGCTGTCCAGGTCGCCCTTGGGCTCGCAGGTGCTCTCAAGTGCGAAGTGAAGGACCTTCCGCTCTCGATCGTCTTGTCGTGGTTCGAGCAAAAAGCTATTGCCGTGTTGCTCAGCTTGATGGCATTGGGCATTAAGCCCATTCGTGTCGGCCCATCCCTCCCCGCCTTTATCACTCCTGATGTTCTGGGTGTGCTCGTGAAAGACTTTGGAATCAAGGTCTGTGGTGACCCGGTCCAGGATGCCAAGGATATGTGCGCCGCCAAGACCATGATCGAGGAAAGTTGCGCTGTCGAGAGCCAGACGGAGTCATCGACCAAGAAGCAAGCGTTGACGTTGGAGGTGTAAGCGACCATGATGATTGGTGCCTTTAAATTCTCCATATTTGCTGTCGATCGCCACATGCATTCGAAGAGCACTGCTCTCTTTTTCGAATGAAGTCATATTCCAATCGTCATTTGTTTGGCTCCAACTTTGAGGGAGTCATAAAATATATTAAAACCAAACACAACACTTTGCAATACGTAGCTGAACAGTATTTCACCTTTTGTCAGTCTGAATTAATATGTTTTTCTCATTTTGTCGCATTCGTATTTTGTGCGTGTGTTTTGTGATTGAAAACAGTGATGATAGATCGGCTGCTGTCTACAACTGCCAGCCTCTGGTAGACGGTAGCAGCTCGGGCCTAATAAACAGAAAGCTACCGTGCTAAGAAACATGGAAAGAAAATGGGGAAAGGACACCCCAACGCCACTTTTGAGTTGACAGATGTATACAATTTAAAGCTTTTCAAGCAAGTCTAGCAAGTATGTTGTCTACGTCAAATAAACCTTGTGTTGTCGATCCATGTACCTCTCCTTCTTTGATTCTCTTTTCGTCTTTATCAAATCAGATATTATCTGTTTCAGTATCGGACATCGGATAACATTGTATAGCTTTTCTTTCTTTTATTGTCGCACTCCATAGGGACACGTGGGACAGTCTAAATTTTGCAGTGCCGTCAACATGAAATCCGGACCACTCTCGGCCGACATGACTTGCATGTTGCAATCTTTTTCCGATAACTTTTTCAACCCCAAAACATCGGCCGCTTCTTGTCGAGCCGAATCAATCTTGCAGCCTTGCATGGCGCGACGTTTGCGAGCCGTTGGCTGTGAGGGATTATTGTCATAGACAGATCCACCGGAGGCATCTCCGGCCGAAAGGCGATCCATATTTTTGGCATTTTGACTGTAACTTTTCTGTGGTGGAATGGCCATTGCCGGAGTTGTTGTTGTAAAGAGAAGGGACGCCGTCACAAGCAGTCCTTGGCGGATAACACGAGACCTTGACACATCGGTGGCAGCTGCCTGGAGCTCTGTCGTTATTGTGGATGACGATTGGATTTCTCGTTGAGTTACCGGTTTTGTCGTCAAGGGCGACGAAACGAAGGCGTGCCCTGTACTGCACACAAAGAGGAGCCAGAAGAAGACGATTTTGACTGAATGGAAGGTCATGATGATTGGGAATTATTTATCTGTAAACTTGGATAACAATAGTGGGAAGACGGCCGACAGCCATTGTCATCTGAACATCTTTAGGATGATTTCTTTTTGCTGTTGATGTCATGATGTTTTCGTCGTCAGTTTTCATCACAACAACCTTAGCCCTACTATAACTCAACTCCAGAATGTTTTTTTATCCCCGCACATTTGCCCAATCATTTGAATTTACAAAGCGTGCGCCGAGCTTTTCAAAGCTCACACTTTCAGTCACGAAACGAGTCCTGGATACTCTTTGAAGAAGATACCGTCAAGATCAATTTTTTATTTATTCAATTGTCCAAACAACAGGATCGAGGGTGTCACTGTCGCTGTCACAATCCAAAGCCGCGCCCTCACCATAAGCCTTCGTTCCAGGTGATCGTTTAACATAACAATACTATATCATGAAGTTTGTATCTCTCGTTGCTCTCGTTTCCTGCTTGGTGGGGCAGGTTAGTGGGTTCTCTTTGGCACCCAACAAGAATGTGAAAGCTCTAACTTTGTTACAGGGATCTTCCAACGAAAACAACAACCACAATGACAACCTGCTTCCGTCGCGTGTGATCGGGGGTGTGGCTTTGGCATCGGCTCTTTTCTTTGGTTCTGTAGCTGCTCCTCCGGCAGCTTTTGCGGATCCAATGATGACGAATACCCCGTCTTCCTCGTTGCTAATCTCGGAAGCCATCAAGACCTTGGACATGTCCATGCCGTCCTATGATGCAGTCAAGGGCGCCGAAGCCAGTGTGGAAAACGTCCAGGGACTAGCCGTCGAACCTGTTAAAAAAGCTTCCGAGCCAGTAGCCTCTGCGGGAAAGGCCGAACGCAAACCAGATAGTGCGGCTGCCGAAAAGGCCGCCAAGAAAAAGGCCGAAGCGGAGGCCAAGGCGGCGGCTCGAGCTGCCTTTGAACGAGAAAATATCATAAATTAAGAATGAATCTACCACTCTATCGTAGAGTAACAATACGCCATCATGGAACAGTGGCCAAAACTAAAGAATACTATAAATGAATAATAAAAAGGTTGGGAGAGGTGGTTCTTTGTGACGACATTAATTTGGCAAATGTTTCGTTGTATCAATGTTCTAATGATCGTTGTAAGTGTGAAAAAGACGACTTCCTCTTGTTTTCCCGAGCCACTCCCTTTCGTGTTGTGCCAATGGGTTACGTGAGTACTATTCGGATCCATGGCCGATGCCGGTATATTGTAATACATGATTCTTCCATTTTCTTCCTGCGCGTAAAAATTGTCCAGCGATATCCAACCAAACATGATTATTATATCGGGTCCTGGTACGGCGTCTACCCGGCTGATGGAATCTTCTGGACGTGTGCCCCAAAACCAAAGCACAAGCCATTGGATCCGAGGCGAAATTTCGCTAGGCAGCCCGGTCTGTGGTTTTCCCCTTCCACAACGACAAAAAATACGAACATGGTTTTGATTTATTCCTCTTTATTATTCGTTTGGTGGAGACCATCCAATGTATTCATCCAAGTTCGAGCTGCAGGCACAATCAAATGGAACAGAAAATTGTAGAATATAAAAATAAATGTTTTCGTGAGAGCGATCCAGAATCACGCTGAAAATTTTAATGCCAGTGGAGACTTTTGGCAGTGAAGTCGCTTCCATAAATGAAACAATGCGTACCAGCATAGGGGCACTTGAACGTCAGTTCCTTGACTTTGTAGTGCTTCCTTTCCACTGGTATCACTGTCGGCCCTAGTTGATTGATGATCACGATCGTCAACCACCAATCTTGCTGGTCCCAAACAACGACGAGGAGGGTCCACGAATGCCAAGCACCCCCCCCTAAGAAAACACGAAGGAAGAATTGCCCAGGATGATACTAGCTAGCTAGGTTTTACTACTAGTCGATGGTAACAATGCTCGATTCGATTCTTCATGATTTGTATACTGGTAGCAATTCTATAAACGAGTTGGCAAACACAAACACAAACCACCTCCGTATTTAATAATGATCACAGTTGACAACACTGTGTGTGTTTTATCGTCCCCTTCATGAGGATCGATGAAAGTTGTGGTGAGAGCAACGATCGAGAAGTATGATCAAAGAAAACAAGGATGGATGAGGCCAATGAATCAATGCCCAACAAGTGGCAACAATGATTATCATATTTATGTTTATGTTTTTGTTGTTGTTGTCACGACAATGATCCGTGAATGAATAAATCCCGTGAACTATTATAACCGCTTAAAATACAAATATAACCGCTAAGATCAGATTATAGCCGATCGAAACGGTCATGATCGGATCATAGACGATTATAACGCTTAGGATCGACTCATATCCGATTATAACGGTTAAAATAAAATTATAGCTTCCATGACGGTTTGCAAAAGCCATTTGAGTAAGTGTGCGTTTCAAGAGTTTTCACCACGTTGATCGCGCCAATGACGAATGATTCTTCACTCTTCTTGCAATAGTGTGTACAATTGTACGCGATGTTAGTTGTGCGTTGAACGTCATAAACCTCATCCATTTGCGCTGTGGCTGCATGGTTATTACCACGTTTTCTGCCTTCTTCGTCCTTTCCCCAAGTTGTCGCACTACTATCATACTACTTCTTCTTCATTCATTGAACGTCCTTGCTCTACTAGTAGTACCACTACTCATTAGTCTTTCCATATATCAACAAAACAAATATTTCCATCATGTGTTGGACAATGGGCATGTCGTTTACCTTGGCCAGCAGCGCCTTTCTCATGGCCATTTACGAATGGAAATGCTTCCATTGTCGACAATACTCCTTGGGCATTGCCTATTGGGGCCTCATGGAAATGTTGCAAGTCTTTCAACATATTTGGGCGGCCGAAGAAAAAGACGATTATGCCATGTGTAGTAATACGGTACGTTAACAAGGATGGCGTTGCCTCTATAGTTACTTATTGTATTTGAGTTTATTTATCTTACAATATGTGTGCCTTTATCTTTTGAATTTCCTGTTTAGATCAATCAATTTCTGACGGAATTAGGAGGCGTCCATGTGGTCTTTCAGCCTCTTTTCAATTGTATGATTATGATGAGTTTATTCCGCCGCTTTGATGCCATTGCTCGGATTCAGGCCGATTTGATTTACAATATCTGTCTCTTGGGAGCTCTTTGGTTTTGTCTCAATCCCGTGCTGGATATCGTTTGGCGCAAGGAAGAGTGGTTGGTCTCACGGCCTACCGAATCCCATCCCAATTGGGATTGGATTCAAGAGGGTTACGATGCTCGTCTCGGAAAATCCACTCCCAATGTTCCCGGCTTTAGTTGTACCTATTATGCTCCCACCGCCACTCATCATTTGGCATGGGCGATTCCCTATTATCCCGCTTCCTACTTTTATCCCGGCACCAGTTTGCATTGTTTTTTAATGTTGGCACCCTATTTGGCCATGGGTTACAGGCGTCACAAATTCTTTCCCATGGCGGCCGTCCTCTTGTTTTTTACCGGTCCCATTTTGGCCCGCACTTTGACGCCCAGCAGCAATGAACAACCGGCCATTTGGTGTTTGTATTCCATTCTCCAAGTCATTGGATTTGTCTGGTATGTCCGACACACGAAACTGCATACACAGCCCATTGTGAATACTTTGGTCATAGAAGGTATTCCAGGACAAGAAGAAACCTTGACCTTTGTGAGAGTCATGCCGAATGGGGAACTGTACAAAAGTAGTGAAGGTGTTGGAAGTGTTGGGAGTGTGGACTCGGAGATTCGCAAACCATTGGTCCAGGAAAAGGTCGAAGAAGAAAAAAAGAGAGATGACTAAATCCATCCAGCGATTACGCAACAATCTATCTATCCATCAAGCAACAAAAAAGTTATATTTTCATCCATCTCCTTTGGGGGGGCAGAAATACCTACACACGAGTAAAATGCAGCAACAGCCGGTTCAGCGATTTTCAAACAGCAATTTACTTCTTCCGGAGAGGGGTCTGTAGGTCCATGCAGTACGTCAGGCCATTTCTATAAAATTTAAAATAAATGAAATGCAAGTCGTACGGCATAGGAGTGGAAACGAGTTACTTTTTAAATCGTTTTCAGGGCTGCCAACAACAATGATCATATCCTTTTATTCTTCCCAGCTTGTATGTCCGTCACAGCTTTCTCGTGATACACTATGGGCCCATTGATGTTCGATCAGTAATCAGACCTTTCTTGTCCATTGGTATTCTCATATTCACCAAACTGTTCTTCTATGCAAGGATTCTCGAACTCCTCATAGTATGCCTCGGAAGCATGATATGGCTGCTGCCAATCGTCCATGGAATGATAGTACTCCTCAATAGATTGTGCAAATGGATTCGAAAATTCGTCTGGAACTGCTACAGCTACCACCGCGGCTTCGTTCTGGGACTGATAAGGTCCACGACCTTGATCTCCACTCGCCCCGCCACCACGGCCATAAGCTTGGTGATGGGCAACGGCTGGATCAGCGTAAGCTCTATCACCTCCATACCCAGGGTACTGTTGCGTCACTTGCGTTCGACCTCCATAACGCCCTCTTTGTGCTGGACGACCTCCTTGGTGCTGTGACTGGCGACGTTGACCGGCATAATGGCCGCCATTTCCAGCTCCAAGTTCTCCACCGTCTCGTTTGCTTCTGCCACGACTTGCGGCTCCAGTCCGAGCGGTGGCCTTCCTCTTTGTGCTGCAGCGAAGTTCCTGCCGATGCATAAACGTTACCAAATCGCGAAAGGTGTAGGTAGCATCCGTCAATTCGCTAGTCGTAGTCAAGAACACCATTTTCCATTCATCGGGCATCATGTTGTAATAGAGGAACTTCTTCTCTTGTTCAGTGTAGACCTCGTCATTGTTTGCATGATTTTCAAACAGCTTCATTAAACTCAGAATAGTCTCCAGCCTCGCGGCGAGTTCCAAACAGTTTTGCGTGGCGGGTTTCACTGCATTCTCCAAATACTTTTTCTGGTCATAAAGATCTGTTGGTTTGATATAACGGCGGATAAAGTTATTTAGCGCCGTGTCGAAATGAGCAGTAGAAGTGCCGCCTACCGCTGCCACTTCAATATCCCACTTGTCTCGTGCATACCCGCCAAGGCAAGTTCGAAAGTATTGGATTCGCAGTGCTCCAGAGTCAAGATGCAAGCGAGGAGCATCCCATGTTTGCTTGAAATCCTTGACCAATCGTAATAGTTGTTCCACATTGAACTCATCCGATAGGTACGTGACAACTTCGCGACGTCTCTTGTCGGAAACACCTGCAGTAATCACATTCCGACGTAGTGTGACTTTAGGAAGCTCCGCGGGGTTCACTTGAGGGACTAAAGGAATAATCGGATTCTTGCCGGCGGCTCCTGCTGCCGTCGCCATGGTCAAATGAGACTTTGTCAGTTGTTTGGGTGAGCAATTCAGGCACAAAAAATATTAAATGCTACGGAGGAGGGGGCATCAACACAGCTAGGCAACACGCGACATACTTCAAATCAAAGAGAACTCGTATTGACGGAATGCAACGAGGAGAGAGTAGTTCTTGCCCACAGTCCCCTGGGAATAATTTGATCCTTAAACGCCTGACAGAGACTCAACCGTCCATGTGGTGTACTTTGAATTACAGATTCCTAGCTAACGGACTAATCCCAACAAGACTGTTGGATCGATCCTAACGACGTGCAACATTATGTTGAACGAGTAGGTCCGGCGTGGCGTTCAGTGCGCCCTCCTTACGGTTGAAGGGAGTTCTGCCGCTGCCAACTACTAGGGGCGTCTAGCTCGTGTCCAAAACAAACACGTCGGTATCAGGAGAACGGGGGCGCTGGTGAATCCTATTTTAGTTATGGTACAAAGCAGAAAAGACGACGAATACTTAATTTGAAATTATGTCTGATAGAAAAATATTCCTCCTTTGCCGAAGGCAGTTTCGATTGTTCAGCTTCTCTTCCAAAAATGAGGAGCGCCCGGGATCAGATGAAAATAGCATCTCCCAAAACACCAACCCGGAAAGATCCAATTCGAAACTCTAGCCGTAGCTGTAGATCGCTTCTTCATTTAATCCAGCTTCTTCGTCGTCGTTGCGATGAACTCTTCTCGCTAACTCCGGCTCAACCTCCTCCGGGACGATTGGTGTGTCAATGCCCAGCAAATCCAAGCGCTCCTGGATCAAAGTTAGTGGGATTTGAATCCATACGAAGCGTACGGTTAACCCTAGAATTGGTTTCCAGTCAATGAGATTCATCCGACGCGGGTTATTTTCGTCTTCGCCCGCCAAGAATGTGGCCTCAACGTGATACCTCATGTCATCTTCGCTGATGGGAGTGAAATGGCTCATGCTGTTATTAAAGCGAAAGGTTGCTTGGACGCCACCCTTATACTTCAGCATCATAGCACCTTCTCTCATCGAATATTGAGGAGGTCTATAATATCTACCAATGGGGACACCGGCCATAGTCAAGAAACATTGAGCAATGGACGACAAATTCATACTGTGGTGTGGTCTACTGGTCGCACGCTCCATGGTCCAAGAAGAAACACCGTCCCAGTTGTTAGAAATATGCCCGCTGTCAAGTTTGAAAACATACGGACTTCCCTCCTTGGGCCACATGTAAAATGATTGGAAGAGGTCACGACAGCATCGAAGATTTTCATTTCGGGTAACAAGCTGTCTGTGCTGAGCTACGGCCTCTGTGATCTCCTTATGAGTAGGGTTGGCAGCACAAACATCCAATACATCGTTGTTTTCTGGATCGATATCAATTGCCTCGTGTGCTTCTAGTAGAACAAACTCATAGACGCACTTGTGTATAGAGACAGTGGCGAGACTGAAGAAGGTCCCATCTAGAGAAGGATCGTCCTTCAACAAGCCCACCCTTCCAGCAGGACAAAAGTATGTTTCATGTCGACGACCATTAACCATCTTCTGTAGACCTTCTAAGCTACCTCGAAAGTTTTCTAGAGTTCCATCCATCCAAAAATAATCAGCGTAGAAAGCTCGAATATGAACGACTCCATCAGCCCCGATGGTGAACTCCGGATTATTTTCGAAATAATCAATACCGCGGTCCACCACCAAGGAAACCCCAGCCGCATAGCCTTCTATAAAACACATGTCTTCCAGTGGGATTACGCTATCACTGTCTCGCAAATTGAATGTTAGCACATCGTTGTCTTCCAGTGGGATTACGCCGTCACTGTCTCGCAAATTGAATGTTAGCACATCCTTATAATGCTTATACTCGCCCCCAGAAATGTCAAGCTCAACCGAAAACGGATGCAGAGCGTCTTTCTTCGTGTTCACAACACGAAGAGTCATCAAATTCTGTTTGATTGGCTCTAAGGCTGCGTTTTCTTCTTGATATTGCAGATTCTCGGCAACTATTTCTTTCGCGACAACGTCGCAAAAGACATTCAAGACCTTTTGGCCCAAGCTGGTGGTGGTACCATCCGTATTTGCAATCGGCTGCTTTTCCATCGTCAGAGTTTTGTTTTCGATTCGATTTCTTGGAATGCCTTTCTAGTAGAATGAATCTGGACTGAGTAGTTTCGTGCGATAATTCAATGACAAGTGCAGACACTGAGAACCTAAACGGCTCGCACATTGATTGAGTGCGTTGGGCGCTGATGGAATGAAACCGGAGACATTCAACATGTGCACATTTTCGTGGGAATCAGTCAGTCAGTGAGTCAGCCAGTCAAGTTTTCTCGCTCGAAAAACCATCGTGGAGATAAACGAGCGCACACTTGACTTCCACGATGTTGCCAGGGTCCACCTGTCCAAGTTGCCCAATTTTTTGTTGTCAAGACTAGCTAGCTGGCGATTTAATTACTAGCTAGGAGGCATTCTCATTGCTGCTAAAAGAGAGCATTGACCCTTATCATGATTGACATTTGAGAACCACTTCTGTTTGGTTTCTCTTTTGTGCTCAGAGTCTGTCTCTTATACACATCTGACGCTGCCGACGAATAGAGAGGTGTAGATCTCG
>ENA-ORBV01012713-ORBV01012713.1-microbial-mat-metagenome-genome-assembly--contig:-NODE-12713-length-12932-cov-5.545469_pt1 | contig 12932 bp, 8 predicted proteins | sample MGYA00237777_ERZ505514 | MGnify/ENA primary metagenome ERZ505514 (study PRJEB26160, sample SAMN06269048) | microbial mat metagenome | isolation source: Oligotrophic lake microbial mat | place...
AGCTAATAGAGGTACTTTCTTTGCCACTGGTTCCTGCATCGTGCACTTCATCATGGTGCTTCGTTGTGGCCCATCGATTTATTATGGTTTGATCGTAGATCGATGGTTTAGCTTTATTTAGCGCCATGGTCGTCGGGTTGATCAGAATGATGGTCGAAGATAGCAGTGAGGGATGAGCAAGTGTGCTCACGGAGCAACCTGTCCGCCGACGGGATTCTGTGACCTTTTCTCGATCTTCAGTTTGTTGGTGGAAGCTGCGATCGCCATGTTTTGCGTGCCGATGTTATGGCACTTGAGGCAGATGCAATCATCAATAACTGTTTAGGCACGTAAGCTAGCAACTGGTGTTACTAATTAAGCTATTCTTAGCTCTCGAGGTGACTTTAGCTAGCTAGCCAACTGGCTACCCGAGCATCGTTTCTTTCTGGATATCTTTTAGAAGCGAACTGAGTTACTAAGATTTCAAATTATTGATCAGCTTCCCGCGAATTAATAGAACGGATATTAAGAAAGGATAAAGGCCACCAAAATGTCGTTGCTACAACCCACTATTCGCCGTTTCCCAAAGACTGCCGAAACTCTCGCAGATTCCAACCTGCCTTTTTCTTGCGTCGTCTCTCCCATGAAAGAACCCACTGGTAAAGACCCAAAGACTCAATTGCCCATGAAATCGAGCACGAGCCTGGCGTACTGCAATTATCCTCTCTTGTCCTCCATACCAAAATGCATGAGCTGTGGAGCTCCTCACCCCACGAACGAAACTCGTTTTTGGCCCCATCCTTACTCGTTGTCGTCGTCTGCTTCGCCTTCATCTTTGGTCTGCTATTTATGCGGAGGAAAAACAACCAACGACAAATTACCACCACCCTCTGCTTCATCAGGCTTTAGTTCCGATCCACACGCCTCTGTGGATCGGCTCTTGCCTCAGATCTATCAGATACCTCTCATCACAACACCCGAAACAACCTTTTGGTCCTTGCCAGCCAATACGTGCCCACCAGTCTGTTGGTTTCTTTTGGATGGATCCTGCACGAATCGATCGTACTGGACGACCATATCCCATTTACTCTTGCAGGTCATTGACGACATTCCTCCTCATGTGCACATTGGCATTCTGCTAGCCGCTACGGTTCCCTCGTCAGCTTCCGAAGATGCTGCCACTACCTTTTCATATGTCGATTTGACCAGTCCGGTGCCGCATATTAAACAATATGTTCAGTATGCCGGAGAGGACGATGACGAGGAAGAGCCAGCAACACAACCAGATGGCACTGTCAATGCGGCTGCTATAGGATCCTGGAATGGTCTAGGTGGATTGCTGGATGAAATGACGTTGGTCCCTGCCAATTCCTTGCATTTACCCAACGTTCATGCGGCCATTCGATCATTGGTGGATTATGACCCCTCCCAATTAGCCACGACTCAGCGGTCCTATACCATGAGCATGCCTTTGGGGAAAGCCATTGAAACCATTTTAGATTTTATGGATCGAGCCCAACATCCAGGTGCTGCTGCCAAGACCGGACTACTGCAGAATCTTCAATCTACTACTACAAATGGCAATAGCAATTACCCCCTGGAAGGCCAAATGTGGTACGCTGGAGGCAAAATCATGTCGTTTTTAGCAAGTTGTCCCACGGATTTACGCGGAGACGATTGGCGTCCACTCACCCGAAAGAACCTTCCTAGAACGACTGTAGGACTCGGAGGTTTTGGTGGTGTAGTGAAACGAAATGCACCCAGCAACAGTGGTGAGAACTCTTTCGACCCACCAGGAGGATTAGGGGCAGCCAGCAATTCTATCGACGAAGAAACGGGTGTGACCATGTCATGGGACGGCGCAAGCAACGCAGAAATATTAGATACCGACATGACGCCCTCCAGCCTCCTGGACTACTACCGAGCACCAGAGCACGTAGAAGCTTACTTTCAGGAGCTCGGGTCGCAATGCGCGGAGTCAGCACTTGGCGTGGATATCTTTGTCCTGGTAAACCACCAAGAGGACGCGGATGTTTATGCTGGCGACTACGATGACAATGCAGAACTGGATGTTGGTCTGCCTTTTTTGAGAGCGTTGGCGGACCGAAGCGGTGCACCTGGACCATTGATCTTTCCTCTGCATCAAGGCTATTCGACCCCATTTAGTGGCAACCCAAATATTCAACGATTGCGACGGGAAGTATCTGCACGAGTACCGTGGGGTGCATACGATGGTCAAAACGAGGAAGAAAACAATAAAACGGATTCGCCTAGTATCAGTGCGAGCCGTCACGTCATAATGGGATTTGGTGGAGAACTACGCCTTCGACTATCTCCGAGTTTCGAAGTTGATCGGGCCCCGGTTGACGAAGTAGATAAAGGACCTCAACTTGCAACACTTTACTCGAGCGGTGGGATCATGGGACCGGCCGCGGAAGAAGAAGAGAATGGGAATTTATGGAGGTTTGGCACATGTGACCCATTTACTACAGTTGCCATTGATTTGGATATGAAAGAGAAGGTTGCAAGAGATCGACTCAAGATTGATGAGATGGGAGAAATATCTTGGAAGCCAGTGCTTCAAACTTGCTTCGCCTACACAACGATTGTCAAAGATCCAGAACAGCCCGGGGAATACCTCACGGTCCGTCAAATGAGAATAGCCTGTGCGAGGGCCACGCTAACAAACGATGTTGAAGCCTTGTACGCGTCAATTGACCCGGATGTAATTGGATCCGTTCTCTTTCACAAGTTGACACTGACGTTGCTTCGAGACGGTCTCTCCATGGTCCAAACCATTGGAGAAGACTGGCTAAAATCGCTCCTGGTCTGTGCATACCAGTCCGCCGAAGTACAGGAAAAAGTACAGAGAGAGCAAGCAGAGCATGGCATCACTCAAGACCACGAGGCGAATGGTGGAGACCACAATGCCCTCACGCTCTACGCCAACGAGAGGCTATTGGATCGCGAGGGCGAATTGTCTGCAGAAGACGTTTTGATGGCACAAGGTCATGAGTTATTGAAAAGTATACCACTGATTGTGTACTCGCTACTCCACTGTGATGCAGTGCGCCCTTCATCTTCTTCCAAATCGAAAGATAGTGCGTCGGGTTACTTTCCAACCATGGACGCCCGATGTGCAGCTGGGGCTCAAATGTCTTCCATGAACCCTCCCATTCTCGCAAAATGTATTGCTCCTCGCCTGCAACTGTGGTCTTGCAGCGAAGGCCTGATCCTGGACAGGATAGATTTGAAGATGGAGTCTATCAGTGTGGCCATCGAAGAGTTTGGAAATGACGGGAAGACAGGGAAAACCCGAGAAGATATGGTGCTCTTCCTGGATGCCCCTGATTGCATTGTCGTGTGTGATGCTGGGTATTTTAGTGACAGTCTGAGATCAAAGAAGAAGAAGAAGAAGAAAACATCGTTTGGTCCAGAGCTGGAAAAAGCGATTGAAGCGGCAACTTGCAGTTATCGAACACCACCTACAGTGCTTTATGATCTGGATCCCGCAGACAACAGTGCTAGCCAGGAAGGTTTCCTTCGCTTGATGGCAGCACTCGTGGAAGATATGCCAGCGAACGATGGGGCGACGAACTTCAAACAGTGGTGTGAGAATCTCGCGGCTGAGATCCATGAGTAAGTTTCCTCCGTTTCCTGTTTCGCAACAAGATTGTTTGCTTAGTTGTGACTGGTTTTTCTCATATTCGCATGATTCCTCTGTTTTTCACAGCGATCTTGAGAAAGATGATGACTAAGATTGTGCTTACGCCTTTCCAAGAGGGCCAAGAAATTTATTCTTTCATTTTAAGATTTTTTAACGCTTGCTAGATTAGATTTATAGTGAGTACGGCATCCGATAGTGACAACTAAAAGCTAAGACAACTTTAACCAGTTCTCATTGTAAGATTGCGCTACTTTAAAGCCACGATACGGCCTTCGTCGTTCGAGCCATTGACGTAGCACTCAGCCAGAAGTCTTTTCCTTCAGTGAGGGTATAGCTGGTGCCATCAATAGCAAAAGTGAAATCCTGTCCTTCTTTCACATCAGCTGGTTCAAGAGTTGGGAAAATAAGTCGGGCTGGGTTTTTGACCGCATCAGACGCGGCGATAGCAGGCCTGCAGATCAAAACTTCGATATTGGATCCGCCCACGTCAACCATGTCGGATTTAATGACTACTGCCCACTCAGGAGCCAATCGTTTCGGGAGCGGAATCAAACCCTTGAATTTCGCCTCAAACATGGAGACATTCTGCGCAACCGCATCCTCGACAATGGTGACTCCTTCTTCCTCACCGAAAAAAGCCTCAACAACATCGTGCAGCTCGAGCCCTGCACTCTTTCGAAGCTGTTGAATTTGACTAAAGAGTTCACGCGACTTTCCAGCGGAAAGAATGGCTTCATCTTGCGTGCAATCTAGTGCTACCACAAGTGAACCGTCTTGGCTAGCCATTGCTTCCCAGTTCTCGCCCTCCTTCGAGAACGACAACTTGGATTCAAGCTCAGTTTTTGCATCAAGAGTTACCCCGGCAACCTCCAGCTTACCCTCCTCTAGACATTTGACGGCATCCTTTCTCAGCAAACAACAAATGGCAAGTAAGAAAACAAATGTCGTACAAAGGGAGCAGACAACGTAAAAAATGGCTTACCTCATGAGAGAGCGCTCGTACGGCATTGTTTACATCTTTCATCTGTTTTCCAAGCTTTTTCCCGAGAACAGCGAAGTTGGGCGTCAAGGCAAGAGTCACCCAGTCGTGTTCCTGCTCCTTTGGAACTAGCTGGAGTTCCCATGCATTCAACTCGGACAGAATGTATTGTTTGAGTGGTCCATTGATACCATCTTCGACGTGCTTTGGTGGATTCCGTAAAATCGCAACCACCGTCTTAATAGGCGTCCGCAAACTAATGTTGCGTTTTTCGCGGCCAACGCGGCCTTGCTCCACAATGGCCTGCAGTGCTTCCATGGCTTCCACAGCTTCGTGATTGAGTCGACTTTCATCATACTGAGGGAGCTTGAGGAAATGAACAGAGTCACTCTTTCCGGGCATCACCGGGTTGCTATTGCCGCCACCATTTTCTGCTTCTTTGAAGGAAGGCTGAAACTTTCTTAGGTGTTGATAAAAATACTCCGTTATGAAGGGGGTAAACGGTGCCATAACGACCGTCACGTCGAGAAGGACATCGTACAAGACCTGAAGTCCGGTCTCGGCTTCAGCGTCAGAATCCTCGCCCTCAAGGCCCTTCAGCCGGTCGCGATTGAGACGAACGTACCAGTTTGTCAGCTGCGTGACAAACTTGACCAGCGCAGGCATAACTGTGTACAGACGGTACCCTTCCATCTCGCCATGGACAAACTGGATGAGTTCCTGCGTTGCTGCTGAAATCCAGATATCTGTGGGATTTGTTGTCGCTTTAACTTTTTCCACCGACGGCACAAACTTATGGCCTTTCTGTTCCCAGCGATCCAGATTCTGCAAAAAGAAGCGCACAGCGTTGTACCACGGCAAAAACACTTCCTTCACAACACCCAGAACACCTGTCTCCTGGAATTTGAGAGGTTCAGCTCTCACAACCGGCGAATTGATCAAATACATGCGCAATGCATCGGCACCATACTTCTTGATGACCACATTGGGATCTGGGTAGTTTTTGAGGCGCTTAGACATCTTCTTTCCGTCGCCAGCCAGAACGAGGCCATTAACAATCAAATTCTTGAAAGCTGGTTGGCCGAACAAGGCTGTGGACAGGACCATTAGCGTGTAAAACCACCCTCTGGTTTGATCCAAACCTTCGGCGATAAAATCTGCGGGAAAGCCCTTTTCGAAGGATTCCTTGTTTTCGAAAGGGTAGTGCTTTTGTGCATAAGGCATGGAACCTGATTCGAACCAACAGTCAAAGACCTCTTCCACGCGCTTTAGCTCAGTACCGGGATTTTGCTTAGATGGAATGGTGATTTTGTCGACTATGTCCTTGTGGAGGTCATCCACACGAACTCCAGACAGTTCCGCCAGCTGATCGATGCTGCCAATGCAAATCACCTCAGTCAAATCATCGTTGGCCCAAATGGGAATTGGAGTTCCCCAGAATCTGTTTCGAGACACTGCCCAGTCGCGAGCTTCAGTGAGCCAATTGTGGAATCGGACCTCTTTCACATGAGCGGGGACCCAATACGTCTTTTTGTTGTTTTCGACAATCTGGTCTCGAATTTCCTCGACTTTAATAAACCACGACGGCACTGTCTTGTAGATCAGTGGCGTGTCAGAGCGCCAACAAAATGGGTAAGAGTGGAGCAAGTCGCCTTTTTGCACAAGCCGTCCGTCCTCCTTGATGATTTTCATAAGCTCGTCGTCTGCTTTTTTAACGTGGATGCCCTTGACAGGAGTGACAATTTCCGTGAACATCCCACTCGCATCTACGGGGCAAGGAATTTCTCCTCCTTTCGCGACGATTCCGTGTGCTAGACAAACTCGGTAATCGTCCTCTCCAAAAGCAGGCGCTTGGTGGACCACACCCGTACCAGCGTCATCTGTTACGTATGTGTCTGATAAAACTTGCCAGTAGTTCACCGCTTCTGGGGTATCAGCAAAGAAGTCAAAAAGAGGCTTGTAGCGTTTTCCCACAAGAGCCTCACCCTTCATTTCTTCTTTGATTTCATAAAGTTCCTCCGCCATAGCTGGTTTCCACTTTTTCTTGTTGTTCATAATGGGATAAAGCTGGGAGAGCCGCGCCTTTGCCATGATGTACTTATTTCCACTCTTTTTGTCAAGCATCTTGACGTAGTCCATGGTTGGGTGCACACAAAGAGCCAAGTTCGATGGAAGTGTCCAGGGCGTGGTTGTCCAGGCAATGAAGGAGACATCTTCTTCACCAATGAGAGGGAAACTAACCACGATAGCAGGGTCATGAACGTCCTTATAATTCAAACCTGCCTCAAAGTTACTCAGAGGAGTGGAGCAACCCGTACTGTAGGGCATCACTTTATAACCCTGATAAACCAAATTCTTTTCAAACAGCTGTTGAAACACCCACCAGACACTCTCCATAAAGGTAGCATCCATCGTCTTGTAATCATTTTTAAAATCAATCCAACGTCCCAACCGGGTGATAGTTGACTCCCACTCTTGAGTGTATCGAGTAACAATGCCGCGGCATGTTTCGTTGTACTTGTCGACACCCATTTCCAACACTTGATCACGGTGGGTAATGTTCAGCTTCTGGTCGATCTCATATTCCACTGGGAGTCCGTGACAATCCCAACCTGCACGTCTCTCGACATGCTTTCCTGACATGGCAGCATACCGAGTGACGGTATCTTTAATGGTTCCCGCAAGGATGTGACCATAATGAGGCAAACCAGTGGCAAACGGTGGGCCGTCATAGAACGTATACTCCTGCGAATTGATTTACAAACAAGAAAGAAGCTGGTAAGATATTGTCATGATGGACATTACAAAAAATATACAAAATTTATTTTTAGAAAATGTCACACGTACTTCATCACCACGATCTAGACTCAGTTTGTCCTGAGTTAAAAAGGTATCTTCGTCTTTCCATTTGGCGCAGATCTCTTCTTCTGCCGCTGCAAAATCCAGCGTGGGAGGCAAGGAACTCATCTTTCTTTTTCTCAATTTCCTTTCTTATATTTTTGTATGCCTTCAGCAACTTACTGCAGTAATCAGGTGATGATAGTGCGATGCTGTAGTAGTTAAAAGATCAATGCTCTACTCAACTGGTACCTCCTATCCTAACAGTACTGGCTACTAGCTAGCTATAGTGAAGAAGCAGCAATTTGTTACTGATAGTGAGCACGCTGCATGCATGGCTTTATGTTTGGATCTCGATCGTAATACATGTAGACTACTGTATTAGTACTAGCTAGCTAGCTAGCTAGCTAGCTAGTAGCTAGAGTAGTAGCAGTTAGTACTGGTACCTGTAGTTATCCTCTGTCGTATTCTCTCGCGGTGGATGTCGCCTTTTTTATGACTCATAACCTCTTTTCCCCTTGGTCAATAAATATTCCACGTGGAAGGCGGGGTAAACAAGTGAGCCGGATAAACAAGTGTGCGACCTGAACATTTTTTCGCTAGTAGTGAAATCTATGTCGCAACTGTGAATTGAGATTTAACTATAGCTGATCGTGATCTCAGGAGTTGGACACTAAGGCCTGCCGCAAGAAGGCCTGTCGTCATCCATCCGCGGGTCGTTCGTAGAGAAGAGAAAGCAGCTTGCCTGATAAAAACAAGAAGTAGTAGAGTACACGGTGTACGTGCAATTGAATACTCCGGAGTAGTAAGTGCACGCGGTACTAGTACTGAAGTAGGCTTCTAACCATCACTTTCTTACAGTATATTTATTTCTCATAACCCGTACTTAGCTTGGAAGTTAACCTGCGGCTAGCTATATATCTGCTATCTTGACTGGGAAACTTTATCTATTTCTAGGTTGGTTATTATCATGAGTGCGTTTGGCAGGGCTAGTAAGCGGCGGGGCCGCAAGCGCCAATACCATTCCTTTTCCGCAGCAGAAGAGACCTTCTTTCATCAAACTATACAGAGTTCCAAACTCGAGAAAACGCGTAGCCAGGGGGGCGATGTTAAGTTGGAGGTGCCGTTCGCGCCAACCTTTTATCCAACGGTGGAGGACATGGAAGGCAACCCCTTACACTTTGTTGAAAAAATTAGACCCATTGCGGAGAAATATGGTATCTGCAAAATCGTTCCCCCGAAGGGTTGGAAACCAGCACCTTTCTGTACGTACAACTAGTACTGCGTTCTACTGATCGGTGTGAAGTATGACTTGTTTTGTTTGGCAGACCATGTTGATGTTTTTGCTTGCGGAATCGTTAAGGTTGGCAGCGTGGATTGTCACGATGTTGAATTGGAAAAACAGCGTGACCATGGCGGCCAAGATAAGACTCTTTCTCTAGCCGCCATCACCGTTTTGATCGGGTTCGCATCTGTTGCCTGGTTTACACGGTGGTAGGTGCACTAATAGTAGCACAGTAGGGAAGGCAAATTGGTTGGGTTTCTTGGAAGGGGGATGTTTTGACATTGATTGTATCTGCACTTATTACTACTGGTAGTAGCAAGCTGGCTAGCTAGCTAGTTAGTAGTACTATGCCATTAACTTACCCCGCGTCCTTACCGGTTTGTTGCCCCTGACCATGCACAGGCGTTGACTTCAAGTCGAAACGACAGTTCCAGACCAAGCAGCAGCTGTTACATAGGATCCAGGAAGGCATCAGCTTCGGCGATGGCGTCGAGTACTCTGCGGCCGAGTACCAGCAGATGGCCAGTCAGCGTGCCAAGGAATACAAGGCCAAGCACTATCCGGATCATGACCTCATGACCAACTCCATGGGCTCCAGTGCCGACAAGACCGTGGAGGAGAACCGCAACAGTAGGCGCTTCACCCCTGAAAACCTGGAACGCGACTATTGGGATATCGTGGAATCCCACGAGAAGGAAATGGTGGTAGAATATGGTAAGCCGATGGATTGCTTTTGGTTATCATTGTCTCTCTTAGTACTTTGCTAACTGTTGATTTGCTCGTGTCTTTTTTGAATCCTAGGTAACGATATCAATACAGACGAATTCGGATCCGGCTTTCCGCTTTCGGACCGCGGCCGCTCTATCTACGGCAAAGTTGACCCTGCAAAGGTTGGCCTCCCCGAGCCGCAGTTCGGTACGGAAGACTACTACAAGGAGACTTGGTGGAACCTCAATAACATCCCATGTGCTCCAGATTCAGTTCTCCGGCACGTGAAGGTGGGAATCAACGGAATCAATGTGCCATGGATGTATCACGGAAGTCTTTTCACTACCTTCTGCTGGCACAACGAGGACAACTACTTGTACAGCATCAACTATCACCACAAAGGTGCCCCGAAGCAGTGGTATGGTGTCCCTGGCAATATCAAGTACGCGGATGGTCTGGAGAAGGTGTTCAAAAATTATCTGTCCATGAAGATGAGAGGTGAGAGCAACCATGCCTATATAGTCTAGAAGGCTCTATGTGTGATGTGAAAGTTTTGGCTTTGTTTGTGTGGTGAGTCTTTGCTCACACGTGCGTTTTTATTGTGACATCTATCTCGACATCAACAGACACACCTGATTTGATTCACCATATCACGACCATGTTCAGCCCACGATTGTTGCAGGGCGGAGCTGTTCCCGTGTACAAGCTCTTGCAGCATGAGGGTGAATTTGTGATCACTTTCCCGAGAGCCTTTCATGGTGGTTTTAGCTTGGGACCAAATGTAGGAGAAGCCGTGAACTTCGCAACTCACGACTGGATTGCGTATGGCTCAGATGCCAATGAACGATACCGCTCCTTTGCTCGACCCGCCGTGTTTAGCCATGATCGTTTGAGCTTTACTATGGCCAATCATTTGCGCGAGCAGAAGGCTTACTCTACCTGTAAGCTTCTGCTGGATGAAATCGAACGCATCGTGAGCGAAGAACTGCGATTGAGAAAGAAGCTCAAGGACTCCGGTGTTCGTAATGTCTCGGAACAGATCCAGCTGCCACGCAATCGTTTGGATCAGTTGGACAAGGATAGTGCTGACTACGACGACAAGCGTTTGTGCCACGCCTGCAAGCACGTTTGTTTCTTTGCTGCTGTCGCATGCGAGTGCAGTCAGTCAAAAGTGAGCTGTCTACGTCACAGTCACTACATGTGCCGCTGTCCAATGGATAAACGATATTTCATGATTTGGAGCGACGAGGGCGAGCTAAAGTCCACGTTACAGCGCGTTCGCGATCATTGCTCTTCTCTGCAGAAGTTCGAAGCTGCATCTTCCCTCGACGCGGATGACAGCGGCGCAGAAGCTGACGAGCCATCCAGCGGTGTAGCGCCCGGCGTCGAGCAAGACCTTGAAAACCACAAGAACGATAACATCCACCTCGACCCTGTGCCGGAAGATTTCCTGCATACGGTGGACCAGAAAAGCTTGGAGTTTCATGCTTTGAATGCAATGAACTCCAAAAAACTTGGGCCCGCTGGCCCTCCGGCTCAACCCGCGGCGGTCTCTCCTTCCATGGTTCGTCGAGTGAGCCACGATGCGGCAGCCGGTGGCGGCGCTGCTTCCGATGACGAAGTCGAGTTCGTTGGGGTCAAGCCTTCTGTTGTGGGACTAAAGTCCCCGGAGGACCCTTAAAAGGGTAACCATTGGAGGAATGGACGCTATGTGGCTACGCAGCTGTTGGTTGGAAGTGCGCCCGCTTGGACAAGTTACTAATGCGGGTCTTCGACATTGCAGTGCTTTATTGCATCAGGGGCTTGTTTGTTTGTGTTGTATGATCATAACTTCAAGCTACGAATAGCATAACGATAGATATTGTATTTTCAAATTGTACTTTTATTTCCAGAATACCATCCTTGGCCATAATTAGTAGAAAATTTCCTAAATATTTTCTAGCCACTAGTAGTCAGTAGAGCATTGGCAAAATGCTCAGCACCCATTTCAGAAGACCGGCGATCGAAAATTTGCGCTAAGCATAGATGCCTCCTCATCCGGGCAAGAAGAAACAATTTCATTTTAAATGTTTCGCGAAAAATTGGTTTTATGTATTAGACATGTAGGTGTGCCCATGGCACGTCTTCTCTGGACAAAAAGACAAGGATCCTCTCTCCGTTCTGGGGCCTGTGAACAACGGAACGTAAAGTGCATGATTCAAGACTTGTTCTGCACGCCATCTTGATAATTGTTTGTTCAGTCATCGGTACAGACAGCACCAGGAAATTCTTTTGCAATTTAGCCGGGAAAGGATCTGAACCGCATACCATTCATTGGGAGACTTGGCATGCCGTCAACGACTCTAACAACGCGACCAACCACGCCTCTATCTGGCTTATTTCTCTGCCGCGGTGTCATCTAGTAAACGATGATGTTGTTCTGGTACAACATGGAACCCCCCGCGCAAAAGGAATCGTTGATCCGCATCTGCGTCCGCAGCACCCTTGAACCTATCTTGCAGTAAAAGATAGTGATGCCGAATCAAAGTCTTACCCCCAATGGAAAAGTCCACATTGATTCGCCAAATGGCAAACACTGCCACAAATAGCAGAGCTAACAACGCTGCTAAACGCCTGCTTCGCGATCCACCCGACGAAAAAGAATCCCCGTCCTCGACGTCACCGTTGTTGCTACTGCGGCGACAACAAACCATTGTTATAATCAGAAACTGAAAAGTAACTTGATGAAGGACACGAAACTAGCAAACGCAGCTTGTCTACTAATATTGTACTCGTAGAGATGGGGAATGTTTAGTGCAAATGATTGAGGAGTCAACGGCACAAAGGGTTACAAAGGATATTTTTCGGATAGATTAGTTTCTACCGTAGTTGCCACTGTATGATTGATTAGATAGAAGCGGCACATACTGCGATACGGACGGGATTTCTTTGATAGAGGCGCAACCGCTGTACAGTTGTACCAGCAGTGCATAACGTACACTACAACAGAAGGGCGCTCCTGGCGTGACAAAACATGTTTCAGTTTATGATGGCATTCCCCTTGATGCATGACGCTAAAGCTCTCGTTCTGATTCACTGGTTCGAGTCATGAGTAAAGAGACATCACGACTAAAAGTGAAAACCAGAGTCATTGATTGCCATCAGCAGCACTCTACTGGTAGCTAGCTACGAGTAGCTAGCTGTAAGCTGAATGGACACATGTTGTTTGCAATTCCCCATGAAAATAATAATGCAAAATGATTCTGGGCTTGGAGTGATGCAAATTTGGTTTCACCAGCATGTTGCCATCAGGCAGTGCATGACCCTGCAATGTCAAAAGAATTTGTCAAGTTTTGGTTACAAAATTTCATGCATTTGCTGAGCAAAAACTCTTTCCAAACTTTTGAGACCCTCAATGAAACCCTCTGTTCTAGGTTTAACACATTCTTTTGGAAGAGGGGATGTGGCTGAAGCTTCAAGATGGAACATTTTGATCT
>ENA-ORBV01012714-ORBV01012714.1-microbial-mat-metagenome-genome-assembly--contig:-NODE-12714-length-12932-cov-4.597044_pt1 | contig 12932 bp, 8 predicted proteins | sample MGYA00237777_ERZ505514 | MGnify/ENA primary metagenome ERZ505514 (study PRJEB26160, sample SAMN06269048) | microbial mat metagenome | isolation source: Oligotrophic lake microbial mat | place...
ATAAGAGACAGGTCAAAGGCCTCGCCGCCCTCCCAGGCCCACGCCAGCTTCGGCGCCGCCGCGATAGTGGTGGACGAGACGCCAGTCAGGGAGGGCGTCCCGCGAAACTGCACCCAGCGATCCGCGGGTGACGCGGCGGGCGCCTGGGCCCAGAGCGCGGGGGCCCATTCGACTCGCCCTCCGGGCTCGCTGAGGACAGGGCGGGCGAGGACGGCCCCGCACGTGACGAGAAAGTCGCGACGATTCACGACGGTTCACCCTGCGCGATTCGCGGTTCGCCGTTCACTACTTCTTCAGCTGAGCGCCTTCAGCCAGCGCGTAGAGCTGGTTGCGGTTCATGACGAACAGGGCGCCGTTGGCCGGCACCGGCGTGGCGTAAACCGAACTCCCCATGTTCATCTCCGACACCAGCTTGAAGGTCTTGCTGTGCTCGATCACGGCGACATCGCCATCTTCGTCGCCCAGATAAACCTTGTCGCCAATCAGCATCGGCGAGCCCCAGATGGCGGCGAACATGTCGTGGGTCCAATACGGCTGGCCGGTCTTGAGATCCAGGCAGTGCAGGAAGCCGCTGAAGTCGGCGAGGTAGATCAGCCCGTCCTTGATCGCCGCGGTCGAAATCGACCGGCGAATCTTGTCGAAGTGCCACAGCACCCCGGTCGTGGTGATGTCGCCGCGCTTGGTCGCGTCAATCGCGTAGGCGTGGCCGACGCCCTCGCCATGTTCCGGATCCTGGCCATTGGAAATGTAGACCACGTTGTCGAAGATGACGGGCGTGCTGATCACCTCGTTGCGGGTCTTGGGCCAGACCGAGTCTTTCGGGTTGGTATCGAACTCCCACAACTTCTTCCCGCTCTGCGCCTCGTAGCCGCGCACCCAGCCATCGCCCTGCGCGTGCACCACCTGGCGGACGCCGCCGAGGTCGCCGACCGCGGGGGTTGACCACTGGCCGTGCAGGACTTTCTCGCCCACGGAATTGTCTTCCCAGACCAGCTTGCCGGTGAGACGGTTGACCGCGACGATCGACGGGGCCTTCGGCGACGGCACGTTGACGTGGCTTTCGTCCTGACCGTTACCGGTGCTGCAAAACAGCAGGTCGCCGTCGGCCACCGGCGAGCAGTTCGCCAGGTTGTGCGGGAAGGCCCCCACCTCCTCGATCATGTCGAAGATCCACAGGATGTCCGGATCGCTCTTGCCCGCCAGTTTCTCGTCCTTCACCACGCCGTCGTTCTCGTTGTCGTGAAAGCCCTGCACGTCGACGGCCACGATCTGGCCGCGGTTCGAGGTGAAGTACGCGACCTCGCCGATAATCAGCGGCGAGCTGGCGATGCCCTGGAACGGCCAGTCGTTGGCGCGGCCCGACGACAGCTTCTCGAAGGTCGCCTGCCACATGAACTCGCCGGTCGCCTCACGAAAGGTCATCAGCACGCCGCGATCACCGGGCTGCCTGGGATCGCGCAGCGCTTCGTTGTTGGTGCCGATCATCACGACCCCGCTGCCGACCACGGGATTGCCGTACGACTGCGAGCCGAGCTCGGCGACCCACTTCACGTTCTTCCCGGTCTTGAGGTCCCAGGTCGTGGGCAAACCGGTGATCGGCGACATCATGTTGCGGCTGGGCGTGCCGCCCCACATGGGCCAGTCGGCCGACAGGCCGACCGTGGTGACAGCAAGCAAGACGACGATGGCGGACGCGCGTTTCATCATTGGCTCTTGTAAACCTTCACGTTGTCGAAATAGACATCCGAGATGCCGTCGGCGTAAATGCCGGGGCTGCCCATGTGATGCGGAATCTTGTCGATCTTCTCAATCGTCCAGGCCGCCGGCTCGGGGTCGGCCGCCGGCCAGACTTTCCCGCGCACGCGCGCCGTGCCATCGGGCAGGTGATCGACCCGCAGCTTCATGCGGTACCACTTCTCCGCGTCCCACGCGAAGGGCACGCGCACGGTCATCTCGTCGGCCGCCTGCCATGGGTGCAGTTCCAGCTTCTGGCCGTTGCCGAACAGGACCAGTCCGTAGTGCTCGTTGAGCAGGCCAAGATCCCCGCGCTGCCGCCGTTGTTCGCGCGTCCGCACATCCGCCTCGATAGTGTAGCCTGCCAGGTTCGGCGGCCCGAAAAACACCTTCGCCCGCCGGCCCACGGTCTCGTCGCGCGGACGCATCAAGACCTTGCCCGCACCTTCAACCGTGCGCTGAAACACCTTGCCCGGAGCGCCGGTCCACCAGGCGGGCGGTGCCTCGGCGGCGGCGCTGTCGAAATCCCAGGCCCACGGCAGCGGCTCGATCACACGAACCCGCGCCGTGGCGCTGAGGGCACCGACTGTCGCTTTCACGACGCCGGCCGTCGAACCGGTCCTGGCCGCCGTGTACGCGCCTTTCGCATCCACCGCGCCGGTCAGTTGCTCCACCGTCCACTGCGCCGCGGGTTCGTCACGAATGAAGTTGCCCTTGGCGTCGAACAGCCGCGCCTTCAGGGTCACCGTCTGGCCAGGCGTCAGCAGCGATTCATACGGAAACACCTGCACCACGGCTGGCACCCCAGGCGTCGCGATTGCAGCTGATGCACCAGACGCCCGTGACCCACCCGATGCCCGTACCGTCCGCTTGCCAATCGCGTACATCGCGTCCATGGTGGTGACATAGACGCGACCATCGGCGACGATCGGCGACGCCACAATCGGCTCCGGCGCGGCCGGCGTGCCGAGCAGGTCTTCGTCCAGCACCTCGACACCGGTGGCACTCGGCCGCAGGATAAAGAACTTGCCGTTCTCGGTGCCGACATACAGCTTGCCGTCAGCGAGTACCGGCGATCCCTTCTGCAGGGTACCCAGCGTCTTTTCCCACAAACGCGCGCCGGTCTTCAGATCGAATGCGCCGACGATCGCGCTGTTGTCGACGGTGTACAGGCGCTCGGCGTCAGCCACCGGCGAAGCGTAGCTGGGGAGAAATCCGCGGGTGCGCCACTTGAAGGCGTCAGCGGTCAGCACCCCGGTCTTGGTGGCGTCGACCGCCGCGATCATCCCCATCTCGGTCGTATCCATGTTCTCTTCGCCGTGCGTGAGGTACGCGACGTTGTCGCGGAACAGCGGGCTGTTGAGAATGGCGCGCTTGCTGACCTCAATCGACCACATGCGCTCGCCGGTATTGAGTTTCATCGCGTGATAGCCGCCGTCGGTGCCGCCGACGATCAACGCCTTGGTGCCGTCGATCGTGCTGACGATGGGGGTGGAGTAGTTGGTGTCGTAGTGGCGGGTCTGCGGCGAGGCGATCCAGATGGTCTGCCCGGTCCTCTTGTCGAAGGCGAAGTAGCGATTGCCCGTGCGGTTCAAGTCGCCCCACGCCAGGATCAGCGCGTTCAGGATGACCTTGTCACCCTCGATGATGGGCGACGTGGTGCGGCCACCGTGCGTGGTGACGGCGCCGTATTCGTCGGGCAGCGAGCGATCCCAGAGAATCTTGCCGTCCGGCGCGAGGCAGATCAGCTGCGCCGCCACCGTGAACAGGTAGATGTTTCCGGTTTCGGGATCCACCGATGGCGACGCCCACGATGAGCGGTGCTGCGGCACATCGCTCAGATACAGGCTGAAGCGGCGTTCCCACACGATCTTGCCGGTCTCGGCGTCGAGCGCGACCAGTCGCTCCTGGGTATTGGCGGGATCGCCGGTCGGGGTATTGAGGTAAATGCGGTTGCCGAAGACCACTGGCGCCGAGCGGCTGCCAATGGGAATGCGCCACGCCAGGTTCTCGCCAGCCGGGGACCACTTCGCGGGCAGGTTCGTCTCCGTAGAGTGGCCGTCGCGCGACGGCCCACGCCATTCGGGCCAGTTGGCGGCCCCGGTTACGGCAATGGAGCCCGCCACGAGGGCGGTGGCCACGCCGGCGCGGCGGAGGGCAGATGGCATGAATGCGAGATACATGGTTGGCTTACGCAATCCTTTCAAAGGGCGTTTACGGCCCAGAGGCCCAGGGCGATCGTATCCGGGTCGGGGCCGGAAACCGCGTCGGACACCCAAAAAAGCTGTGGTGACCGCTGAAAGCTGGTTCGGACGTGCGAAAGTTGACAAACATGACGTTAGTGTCATATTGTGTCATGTAAGCTATGGCCGGTTTGGCAACGTCCGATAAGGAAGGTAGCTATATTGTCATTGCGGCATCCCCCCAGGAACCGCATTGCAGGAGTTAGATGTGCGCCACCAGAATTTGATTGCCAATTTGGGCCTGCTACTCGTACTGGGCGTGGGTGTGTCGGGCGAACAGGGAGGCGGGGTGATCCGCCGCGAGCTTCCGCCGCAGCCCAGCCGGGAGGTCGAACGCTCCACCGTGCAGTTGGATCGCACGTGGCGGCCCACCGGCGGCAACGGGCTGACCAAGGTGATCGGGAGCGTGATCGACATCCGTCAGATCCCGGTGGCGGCGGTACGGGTGCACCTGCGTAATCTCGACACCGGCACCATCGAACAGGAAACCGATTCCAACGAAAATGGCGAGTATGCGTTTGAAGTCGAGGAGTCTGGCACGTTCATCGTCGAGATGGTGATGGTCGACGGCTATGTCGTCGCCCTGAGCAATGCCGGTTCGCTCGCCCGCTTTGAAACGCTGCAGACCGTGGTGCAGCTCCCCGGACGCTGGGATTCCGACACGCGAACGATCGTGATGGCGCAAAACGTGACGAACTTCTTCGGCATGAGCGCGGAAACCACGATGACCGCCACCACGATTCAGATTGCCGTCGAGCAAGACGTCCGCCCGGCGGATCCAGGCACCCCCGTGTCGCCGTCGTAGTAACGCCCATGTCGAACGAACCACGGCCGGCCGCGCCAGCGGCTCCACCGACGACCTCGCAGTTGCCCGCGCCAGCGACCATGGCGCCCGAGTCACACCTGTTTGATCGCATCTCGGTGCTGTACAAGTACCGTTGGGCCAGCATCACGGTGTTCGCGCTCACCGTCGGCTGGCTGATGGTCGACAGCTATTCGCAGGTGCCGCGGTACAGGGCGACGGCGCAGGTGCTGATCGAAGATCCCAACTCCGACCTCACGACGCCGACCGAGATTGCCCGCAGCGTGGCGCTGGGCGACCCCGAGATTTACGTGCAGACGCAGTTGCGCATCATGCAAGGGCGCGAGTTGGCCGGCCGCGTGGCGCAGGAACTGAACCTGCAGAATGTGCCGGAGTACAATGGCCAGGGGGCCAAGCCCACGCCGATGGCCCAGACGATCGCGACCATCAAGCGTTACGTGGCGATGCCCTACCGCATGATCCTCTCGAAGCCGGCGCCGGCGGACACGCTGGTCACCACGCTAGGCGATCCGGCGTCGTATGCCGTCGCGCTGGTGAGCCAGCTGCAGGTTGAACCGGTGCGTGGCAGCCAGCTGGTCGACATGACGTTCTTCTCGACCGACCCGGCGTTTGCGGCGCGGGCCGCGAACGCCTTTGCCGAGCGCTACGCGAACGAGAATCTGTCACTCAAGGTCTCGACCCTGGAGAAGAGCGCGGAGTGGCTGACCGGCGAGGTTGAAAAGCAGGCGGAGATGGTCAGGCAGAGCGAGTTGGCGCTGGCCCGCTACAAGGAGACCAACGACGCGGGTTCGCTCGACAGCGGCCAGAACACGGTGGTCGACCGGCTCAACCAGCTGAGTGACGCGGTCACCAAGGCCCGCACCGATCGCATCCTGAAAGAAGGCCTGTGGCGCCAGATTCAGACGGCGGGCGATGATCTCGATTCGCTGTCGGCGGTCATTAACAACGCGCAGGTGCAGAACGCCCGCACCGCGGTGAACACCGCGCAACAGGATCGGGCGCGCGTCGCCGAGCGTTACGGCGAACGGCACCCGGACTACCAGAAGGCCCTCACCACCCTGACCAACGCTGAGCAACAGCTCAGCGTGGAAATGGGCAAGGCGAAGCAGAACGCCAAGAGCGACTACGAAGCGGCCGCCACGCTCGAGCGCGAACTGCAGGTGTCGGCGAACGCCGCCAAGTCCGATGCGACCGCCCTGGGACGCAAGGGCGTCGACTACGCGGTGCTCAATCGCGAAGCGGAATCGAACCGCACGATCTACAACCAGTTGTTGACCCGCGAGAAGGAACTGCGCGTGGTCGCCAACAGCCGCACCAACAACGTGCGCGTGATCGGCCGCGCCGAGGTGCCCGGCAAACCGTACTCGCCCAACCATCGCCGCGACTGGACCTATGCCCTGGTGTTCGGGCTCGGGCTCGGCCTGGCGATCGCGTTCGGCATCGACTACCTGGATGACACGGTCAAGACGCCCGAAGACGTAACCCGCCGCCTGAAGCTCCGGTTCCTCGGCCTGGTGCCGATCGTCGCCGGCGATCGCCACCCGCTGATCTCGGGCCCGGTGCCACACGACTTCGGCGAAGCCTACCGCTCGATCCGCACGTCGCTGGCGGGGCTGCTGCCGGGCGATGGTCCGCGCGTGGTCGCCGTCGCCAGTTCGCAGCCGCTCGAAGGCAAGACCACCACCGCCGTCAACATTGCCATGGCACTGGCCGTCGGCGGTTCGCGCGTGCTGTTAATCGACGCCGACATGCGTCGCCCCAGCGTCCACAAGGCCCTGCGGATGACCAACGATCGCGGCCTGTCGCAGTTGCTCGCCGGACAGGCCCGCATGCGCGAAGTGGTGCAGCGAACGCACGATCCGAACCTGCTGACGATCACGGCCGGACGCACCCCGGCCAATCCGTCAGAGTTGCTGGCCTCAGACCGCATGCGCGCGTTGCTGACCGGCCTTGAAACCGGTCCTTTTGACTGGATCATCATCGACACCCCACCGGTGCTCGCGGTCACCGACGCGGTCATCCTGGCGCCGCTGGTGCACGCGATGACGTTTGTGATTGGTGCCGAAATGACACGTTGGCGGCTGGCCGAGCGAGCGGTCGAAACCTTGCTCAACAGCAACCCGCGCAATGTCTTTGCGGTGCTGAACAAGGTGAACTTCGGCCGGAACAAGTATTACTACTCGCGCTACTACGGCCACCAGTACAAGAACTATTACGCCGAGTCACCGGCGGCTTAACCTGTGCAGCGCGCGCTGCTTCTCTCCCTGATCACGGCGTCGTACCTCCTGCTCGCGGGCGGCCCACGTTGGACGCTGGCGCCGATCGGTGCGCTCGCCGCGCTGTCGGTGCTGGCCGCGCCGCGGCGGGTGTTGAGCTTCCCCGCTACCACCCGGCTGCTCGACCTCTCGTTACTGGTCCTGTGCGCGGCCATCGCGCTTCAGATGCTGCCGTTGCCAGCGGGCGTCGTGAGCTGGCTGTCGCCGCACGCGCTGGCCGTGCGGGCCTCGCTGCGATTCATTGTCGGGGGTCCCGAGCGATGGCTGCCGCTGTCGGTGGATAGCGAAGCGACCGCGTACGCGCTGGCCAATGTCATTCTGGGAGTCGTGACGTTCTGGATCGCGCGAGCCACGTTCGCGGTCGGCGGCACCCGGCAGTTCTGCCGGCTGCTCGGCTTGCTGGCGGCCGTCGCCGCCGTGGTCGCGGTGATGCAAAAGGCGGCGGCGCCCCGGCTGTTGATGGGGATGATTGTCCCGGAGGCCCGAAATGCCAACCCGATGGGGCCGTTCCTGAACCGCAATCACTTCGCGGCCTGGCTGATCATGTGTGCGGCGATCACACTCGGGTACATCATTGCGCATCTCCATATTCATCCGGCCTACCGCGACCGCTTCCGTGCCGCCCTCAAGCACTTCCTCACCTCGGGTGCCCTGCTGTCCGGACTTGGCGTGATCGCGATGATCAGCGCGATGCTGATGACGCTGTCACGATCGGCCGCGATTGGCCTGGCGGCGGCGGCGATGTTCGGCGGGTGGTTGGGGCGGTCGCGGTTACGGGTCGAGCGCACGAGGCTGCCGGCGCTGTCGATGCTGGCCGGCGTGAGCCTGTTGCTGGTCGCCGTGTTCATCGACCTCGAAGGCTGGTTGTCGCGCCTGCAGCTCAGCATGGGCGCGTCCGCCGACGAGGGGTTCGGCCGCCTGACGATCTGGTCGGAGAGCCTGCCCATCATTGGCCACTTCTTCGTCGCCGGCACCGGCGCCGGGACCTACAGCGACGCCATGGTCCACTACCAGCAGTCGCGGGTCTGGGTGGGCTCCATGCAGCAGTGGGCGCACTTCAACAACGCCCACTCGCACTATGTGCAACTCGCCGTCGAGGGTGGCCTGCTGCTGATGCTGCCGGTCGCCGCGGCGCTGGTCTCGCTGACCAGGCTGGGCCTGGCCGCAGTTCGCGCCGATAAAGGGGAAATGTTCTGGATGCGGATCGGCGCCGCCGCCGGTTTGGTGGGGATTGCGGTGCAGGGGATCTGGGAAGTGCCGCTGGTGATGCCGGCCAACGCGGTGCTGTGCGGCGTACTCGCCGGACTGCTGATTCACCGGCGCGATCCTGGCCGGGCCGCGAGTCTCGATCCGTCCCTGCCACGAGAGACTCCGTCAGGACGCATGAGCGCCTAATGCTGATTGTTGGATTGAACGCCTACCACGGCGACGTGGCGGCGGCCGTACTGCGCGACGGACGACTGGTAGCGGCGGTTGAAGAGGAACGGTTCTGCCGCATCAAGCACGTGGCTGGTTTTCCGGCCCGGGCGATTGAAGCGGGCCTGGCCATGGCCCAGGCGACACCCGCCGACGTCGACATCTGGGCGATCGCGCGCGGCCGGCGCGTGCATCTGTTACAGAAGGCGAAGTTCGCCCTCACCCATCGCCCGGCCGCAGCGCTGCTCGGCCAGTATCGCAACACCACGGGAAAGTACAGTGCCATCCCCGACGTGATTGCCCGGACGTTTGGCCTGCCGGTGGCCGCCGTCGAGTCCCGCGCGAAGTACGTCGAGCACCACCCGGCGCACCTCGCCAGCGCCTTTCACACCAGCGGGCTGGACGAAGCCGCGTGCTGCGCCATTGATGGCTTTGGCGATTTCGTCAGCGTCTCGGTGGCCCACGGCCGGCGCGGGCGCCTGGAGGTACTCGATCGGGTGTTCTTTCCGCATTCGCTCGGCCTGCTGTACCTGGCGATCACGCAGTACCTGGGGTTCAAGAAATACGGCGACGAATACAAGGTGATGGGCCTGGCCCCCTACGGCACACCCACCCACGTCGATCAGATCCGGCAGTTGGTGCACCTCGATTCGGGCGGGGGCTTCCGTCTCGCGCTCGAGTACTTCCGCCATTGGACCGGTGAGGTGTCGATGAACTGGGACGCGGGCGAGCCCACCGTCCCCGATGTCTACACCAGCAGGCTGGAGGAGCTACTCGGACCCGGCCGCCGCCCCGACGAGTCGGTCACCAGCCGGCATGAAGATCTCGCCGCGTCGGTGCAGCGCGTGTTTGAAGAGTCGGCCTTCCACGTCCTGCGCGGCGTCCACGGACGCATTGGCGTCGACACGTTGTGCCTGGCCGGCGGCTGCGCCATGAATAGCGTCGCCAACGGCAAGATTCGGCAGCAGACACCGTTCCGCTCGGTCTTCATCCAGCCGGCCGCCGGCGACAACGGCACCGCCCTCGGCGCCGCGCTCGTGGCCTGGCACGAATCGGGTGTGCAGGCCACCAGCCCGCGCATGGAGCATGCCTACTGGGGCACCGAGTACAGCGCCGCTGAGATCGCCGCGGTCATCACCAGCAGTGGCGTGGCGTCCTCGTGCGACTGGGTCACGCACCACGACGAGGCGATGCTGTGTCGTGAGACCGCGTCCCTGCTCGCGGCCGGCCAGGTGGTCGGCTGGTTCCAGGGCCGCATGGAATGGGGCGCCCGCGCACTGGGCAATCGCAGCATTCTGGCCGACCCACGCCGGGCCGACATGCGCGATGTCATCAACCAGAAGATTAAATTCCGCGAACGGTTCCGTCCGTTTGCGCCGTCAATTCTGGCCGAGGCGATCGACGAGTACTTCGTGGATGCCGTCCACGATCCGTTCATGATCCAGGTCTATCCGGTCAGGCCCGAGAAGCGCGCCAGCATTCCAGCGGTCACTCACGTCGATGGTTCCGGACGCCTGCAGTCGGTCAGCGAAGTCAGTAATCCGCGCTACTGGGCGCTGATTCGCGCCTTCCGCGAGCAAACCGGCGTGCCGGTGCTGCTCAACACCTCGTTCAACGAGAACGAACCGATCGTCGAACGGCCCGAGCAGGCGCTCGACTGCTTCCTGCGGACCGACATGGACGTCCTGGTGATGGGACCGCACATTCTACGAAAGCGGTCGTAATGGCGGCGCCGCTGCGGGTCTGCTTCTTCAATCGATCGTATTGGCCCGACACCGGAGCGACCGGCCAGTTGCTGACCGAACTGGCCGAAGACCTCGTCTCGAAGCACGGCATGCAGGTGACCGTGGTCGCCGGGTATCCGCTCGGTGACAGCCCGGTGGCCGCCCGCGAAATGCGAAACGGGGTGGACGTCATTCGCGCCAGGGGCACCACCCTGTCGCCAGCGCGTTTCACCGGACGCGCCACCAACTACGTCACCTACTTTCTGTCGGCGCTGTGGACCGGCCTGCGCCTGCCCCGGCAGGATGTCACCGTGGCCTTGACCGATCCGCCGATCATCGGACTCGCCGCGCTCGCCGCCCGGCCGCGGTCCGGCATGGTCTACTACTGCCAGGACATCTTTCCCGAGGTCGCGGGACTGCTCGCCGACTTTCACAGCCCGATGGTGAACAGCGTGCTCGAACGCCTCAACCGATTCCTGCTGGCCAGGGCCTCTCGCACCGTGGCACTCGGCGACACCATGGCCCGGCGGCTGATTGACGGCAAGGGAGCCGATCAGGCGCGGTTGACAGTGATTCACAATTGGGCGGACACCTCGGCCATCGTGCCGTCGGCGAAGCAGAACCCATTTGCCGTCGAGCACGGCCTGCACGATCGCTTCGTGGTCTTGCATGCCGGCAACATCGGCCTGTCCCAGAATCTCGACGTCGTCGTCGACGCCGCGGCGCGGTTGCGGGAGCGGCGCGACATCGTGTTCCTGTTCATCGGCGACGGCAATCGACGGGCGGCGCTGCAAGCCGCGGTCACGGCGCAGGGGCTGGACAACGTGCGCTTCCTGCCGTTCCAGCCGCGCGACCAGCTGCGGTGGACCTATGCCGCCAGCGACCTGTGCCTCGTCTCGCTCAAGCCAGGGCTGGCCGGCTACATCGTGCCCAGCAAGCTGTATCCGATTCTGGCCGCCGGGCGTCCCTATCTCGCGGCGGTCGAGCAGCCCAGCGAGGTCGCGGCGCTCACCGAGCGGTATCGGGCCGGCGTGCTGGTCACGCCTGGCGATGCGGCGAGCCTGGCCTTCCACATTCTGCGGCTGGCCGATGACCGCGCCGAACGTGAGGCCATGGGCGCGCGGGCCCGCGAGGCCGGTCTGCTGTTCGCGCGCGACCGGCAGGTCGCCCTGCACGCCCGCGTCATTCGCGAAGTCGCCGGCCAACCATGAAACGGCTGTTCGACATCGTCATTGCCGCCGCCGGCCTGCTGTGCCTGTCGCCGATCGCGCTGCTGATCGCGATCGCGGTGAAACTGGAAGACGGCGGCCCGGTGCTCTTTACGCAGGAGCGCGTCGGCCGTGGCGGCCGGGTGTTCCCGGCGTTCAAGTTTCGCTCGATGGTGGTCGATGCAGAGCGCCTGACCGGCGCCGTGCAGGCGACCGCAGATGACCCGCGCGTAACGAAGATTGGCCGGGTGCTGCGGTCGACCGCCTTCGATGAAATGCCGCAGCTCTGGAACATTCTGCGCGGCGACATGAGCGTGGTGGGACCGCGGCCGTTACGGCCTGGCGAGGCCGATACCACGGCCGATGGCCGCCTGTTGCCCCTGGCCTCGATCCCCGGATACGAAGCACGCCATCGCGTGCGTCCAGGTTTGACCGGTCTGGCTCAGGTCTACGCGCCGCGCGACTTGCCGCGGACCGGCAAGTTCCGCTACGACCTGCTCTACCAGCGGCGCGCCGGTCTCGGCCTCGACCTGCGCTTAATCCTGCTCTCGTTCTGGATTACGGTGAGGGGACGCTGGGAAGACCGTGGTCCCAAAGTGTGACGGTATAATCGGGGCGCACATGCTTGATGTCGTGATCATTGGCGGCGGACCCGGGGGCCTGTCGGCCGCCCGTCATCTCGCCGCTGGCGGTTGGTCGGTCACCGTGTTCGAGGAACACGCCGACATCGGACTGCCGGTGCACTGCACCGGTGTGCTGGCCGAGGCGCTGCATGCGTGCGCCACGGCACCGGCCTCGGTCGTGCTCGTGGATTCATCACGAGCGATGCTGGCCAAAGCTCGACCCCGCATCGGCCTTCGGCTCGTCGGCACTAAGTCAAATCGAGATGCCATCGGCGCGCGCGTCCGGTTAAATGGCCAAACCAAGTGGGTTAGCGCCGGCTCAGGTTACCTATCGCAACATACCAAGGCTCTTTATTTCGGCACCGCGGAGCCCGCACAATCGATCGAAATTACGTGGCCTAGTGGCGAAAGACAAATGCTGTCTAACCTGCCTGCCGGCGCACTTTACGAAGTCCGAGAAGGGCAACCACCGAACCGCCTTCGTGTCTTTCCTGAGCCGCAGGCGATTGCGGCCCAGGAAGCTGCCGCGGATAACAGACCTCGTCTGCACGACACCTGGCTGCAGGATGCCGTCCCTCTGCCCGTTCCGCAGAAAGGCCCGGGTCTCTTCGTCCTCACCCAGAAAACTGCCGAGCCCCATCTTCCGGCTTACACCCTATTTCGCCGTTACCTCTTCGAGTATCGTTCTGCGCTCGAATTCCCGCTGCCCATGTTACTCGACGCAAGAGGACATGTCGTCAAGGTCTACGCGAAGCTACCCGCTGCGCAGCAAGTCGCCGCGGATTTGAAGCAAATCAACCAGCGCAATGCTCTTCCCTATCCTGGCCGCGCGTTGGCGCAGCCGCGGCGGGACTACTTTAAGCTTGGGGCTTCGCTGCTCTGGTG
>ENA-ORBV01012715-ORBV01012715.1-microbial-mat-metagenome-genome-assembly--contig:-NODE-12715-length-12931-cov-19.442975_pt1 | contig 12931 bp, 21 predicted proteins | sample MGYA00237777_ERZ505514 | MGnify/ENA primary metagenome ERZ505514 (study PRJEB26160, sample SAMN06269048) | microbial mat metagenome | isolation source: Oligotrophic lake microbial mat | place...
TTTTTTTAATGATACGGCGCCCACCGATATCTACACCTCTCTATTCGTCGGCAGCGTCAGATGTGTATAAGAGACAGTAGTATGGCAGCAGTATTTGAAGTTATCGTTAAAGATCCAAGTTCAGGCAAGTTCTGGGAATTATTACCAAAGAGCTACAATTTTACTGAGAAATTAAACGCCGAGCCTATAGCCACATTTAATTTATCTTTTGATGAAGTCAAAAAAATGGCTGAAAGAAACAATACGACAGTGTTGAATATTTTTACCTCAGCACTTCGTGAGATTTGGATTAGTCGAAATGGAACAAAAATCTTTTATGGTGTTATTTCTGATTTTGACGTTACTCCCGGGGGAATTGGTGAAAGAAATCTTGTAGTTAAAGCAATGGGATTTTTTGGACTATTCAAAAAACGCCTAGTCGGAAAAGGTACAACTACAGTTTATACCGCAACTGACGCTGGGGATATTGCGTGGGACTTGATAGATGACTCTCAACTTTCAGACTCACCCTATTCAGCATATGGAATTACTCAAGGCGCCACACCTCCAACATTCAATCGTGACCGTCAATATCTTTTTGATAGTGTGTACGATTCAATTATTAGACTTTCAAACGAAAATCTTGAAAATGGTTTTGACTTTGATATCGACACTACCAAAGCATTTAACGTTTACTATCCAACAAAGGGTGCGAATAAGCTGACCGTTGTTTTTGATGAAAGAACCATGAATAGCTGGAAATATAGAAAAAGCTTGTTCACTGAGATGGTTAATTCTGTTTTTGTTATTGGTGAAGGATTTAATGAGGAGATCAACTATCAAAATAGAGTTGCTGGAACAGGATATAGAACACCGTTTGGCACACTTGAGGAAAAGTTAGATGCAAGAAACACTACTGAAAATGCGACCTTGCAAGACAAGGGTGATCGTAGGTTACTCGATGCTCGTGATCCAGTTACTACTCTCGACCAAGTTACACATTTTGACAATGAGATTTTATGGAGTGATTACAATTTAGGTGATACTATTGTTGTAAATATGCCTGACCTAGACTTGAATAATGCCCAAAGGCGTGTCGTTGAAAAATCATTTTCTATGGAAACTCCACAATCAATTGCTAAAATTAGCGTGAAATTGAAAACAACATGAACGAACTTTTAGAACAGTTAAAAAAAATGGTTACAAGAATCAATGATCTTGAGACTGCATTCTATCGAATCAAAAATCTGGTGTTTCCAACAGGTTCGGGTAGATTGTCTGTACCTAAGTATGCCGGTGATCCAACTTCTCCTGTAAACGGTGATTGTTGGTATAACAGCTCAACCCACAAGCTCAGAGTTAGGGCGAACGGAGTCAATACAGATTTACACTAGGGATATTTAACTGTTACAATAATTATATGGCAAAGTATACAATTGAATTACCAGTAGAAGTTGAGGACTATATTTTAGCCGATAAAGGTATTCAGCCATTGACCTACTTGCAAAATGAGTTAGTAGGACCAATCGTCAAAGAGTACACCAAAAAGGTGAAGCAAGAAAACGACACAGCAGCAGATGTCAAGACTGATGAAACTGTAAAGGAAGTTAAGAAAAAAATGTTAGTAGTTGAGAATAAAGTAACAGATAAATAATATGGCAATATACACACTCAGATCAGGCGCCACAGCACATCCAGAAGATTCAGTTCTTCAACCGTTTACCGATTTAATCAGATCGGGTGGTGTGCTTGACCTCAATACCACAGATAGTCACTTCAAAATCTCGCAACGTGGCGCTGGTGCGAATATGTCAGTTGATATCAACACAGGTCGTGGAGTAATCAAAGGCTCAGGAAATGCGTATCCAGTACGTAACACCACAGATATCAACGTAGCGGTAACTTCAAACGCTTCGGGAAATCCAAGAATCGATGCAGTAGTTTTATACATTGATCTTGCAGAATCGCCAACAGCAACAGCAGATGACGTGACTAAATCCGCAGTAGTCGCAGGAACAACAGCAGCTTCACCGGTTGCACCAACAGATGCCGCAATTCAAACCGCAGTTGGAGCTTCAAATCCATTTGTGAGACTTGCGAATGTTGCGGTAGCAAACGGTGCATCTTCAATTACTGATGCAAATGTCACTGATGCTCGTGTGCAATTCAAGACAAAACATCAACTTTTAGCTGATACAAAAACTTTTTCAACTACACCAGCCTACGATGTTTCCCAAACAAATGATTACATCATGACACTGACTAGCAATATTGCATCGATGACTGTCACTGGTTTTACAGTTGATGTGCCATTTATTCTCAGGTTTGTGCAGGGTGGGTCCGGTGGTTACACAGTCGCATTTTTTACGTTGATTGATTGGCCAGATGATACTCCAGTTGTAACTACAACAACTAGTAAAAAAGATTCATTCTTGTTTATCCCAAGAGTAAATGGTCGATTTGAGGGATATATCATGGGGCAGAACGCAAATATCAGTTAGAACCCGCAACGTATGGCACAAAGACAATTCAGATCAGATGACACCTCTAAGTGGTTCCCAAAGTATGGAAATACTTTAGACGGAGACAAAACTGTATCTTCAAATAGTAATTATGATGGTGCAAATGCTGGTGGTGGTGCAAATGCTGCTTCGGCTCAAAAAAATGTCTCAATTGATGCAATTTCAACTTTTTCAAATAATGATTTAGTCGTCATTCATCAAACAAGAGGCACAGGTGTTGGTGTTTGGGAACTAAATAAAATTGCTTCGGGTGGTGGTTCAACTTCTTTAGTTATGGTTATGGATTTGTCTAACGATTACACAGAATCTGGCGCCTCACAATTTCAAGTTTTACAGCTCAAACAATTTAGAAATGTTGTTGTTAACTCTGGTATTTCATATTCTGCCACTTCTTGGGATGGTTCAAAAGGTGGAATTATTGCTTTTCTTGCAAAATCAGTCAGTGTGGTTGGAACAATTACGGCAGCTTCAAAAGGATATTACGGTGGCGATGGTGCCTCCGCTGGCTCAAGACAGGGTAGGAATGCGGAAGGTTCGGCCGGAGCAGGTCAATCAGCAACTACAGCCGCCAATGGATCTGGTGGCGGTGGTGGTGTTCCAGATACTCTAAATCATGACGGTGGTGGTGGTGGTTCTGGTGGCTCTCACGCAACGTCTGGAACCGCAGGAACTACAAAAAACAATGGTGGACCTGGAACCGCAGCAACTACAACCACAGGGAACGCAGGACTTACACTAATGACTTTCGGTGGTGGCGGTGGGGAAGGTGGAGCTGATGACGGTGGCTCATGGGGTCGAGGTGGATATGGTGGTGGAATTGTTTTGGTCGTATCAAGAAATATTGAAGTTACTGGATCAATTACTACTACAGGTGAAAATGGCACAACTCCATCGAGTCAAGATGGTGGTCATGGCGGTGCAGCTGGTGGATCAATTCTTCTCAAAGGACAAACCATAACACTTGGATCATCCCTTGTTGTTTCTGCTGGTGGCACAGGAAGTGTGGAAGCATCAACTGGAGGAAATGGTGGTGTGGGCAGAAATCATGTTGATTACTCTAAATCGTTGTCAGGTACAACAAGTCCAACTCTTGATTCAAGACAAGATTCATCGCTTCGTACAATCTATAGAGGACCACTTGCACTATTCGGATTTTTAGCAACATAAAATATGATAAATTTTAACTATCTCTCAATAATAATCGGAGTTTTTGCAGGACTAGGAACCTTGATTGCTGGTATTGGGTTTGCGTATTCTCAGTTCAAGTCAGGTGGAGACAAGGCAAAAGATGATTTAATTGATACCTTGAAAGAAACAGCGGTTGTTGAGCGTGAAAAAGCAACCAGACTTGCAGAAGAAAAAGCTACCATTGTTGGCTCACACCAAACACAGATCAATGAACTTTCTAATAAAATTGGAAAACTTCAAGGCTTGTATGAGGCAGCAGAGGAAAACAAAAAAGAATACCTCTCCATTTTACAAGGACGTGATCCTCAACAAAAAGTATTTATGGAAGAAACAACGAGAATATTGGTAGAGATTAGAATGTTTATGGAGAAGTTGAATAAAGACAGCAATTTAAATAAAAAGTTTTTAAGTGACGTGGATGATGCAACAGCTCAAGGAACAGGGAAAGTCCTACGAAAAGAAGTATAAATACCTAGGTCTTCACTTTTACTCTACCAGATGTTATACTCATTGATACTAGTAAAGTAAAAGTTTGAAGAACCCGCTCGGCAATAGCGGGTTTTTCGTTTCAGTTTTTGAAGACTGTTAGCTTTAATTTACTAGGTGGTACAACTTTGTGATATACTGCTTCTATGTCTAATATCTCTATTACTCCAGATTTAAAAGGCTATTCATTTGACGATTATCGCAAAGACATCTGGGGAGATAGCTTCAATTGGTCTTTTGACCGCACTCTTGCACAGGTTGTAAAACTTGTTATTCACCACTCCGTTACCAACACCTCAAACAAATCAGCCAGACAACAGGCTCAAAATATTGCATTACTACACAAAGCTCGTGGATGGGCCGGTATCGGTTATCACTTTGTAATTGCCAGAGATGGCACTGTTTTGTATGTAGGTGATATTGGTCAAGGACGAGCAAACGTAGCTAATAACAATGAAAAAGTAATCGGTATTTGTCTAGCCGGTGACTTCACAAAAGAACTTCCAAGCGCTCATCAAATTTTAGCAGCCAATCGTTTGTGCGACTTTTTCCTTTTTCACTCAACAAATCTTCCAAATATAAAATCATGGGATGATGTCTGGGGGCATAAAGATTGCACCGCATGGCCAGGAAGTGAAGCAACAATTTGTCCAAGTCCAGCGTGGAGAGATCAGGCTGACGCGTTGAGAAATCGAATTATTTCTGGAAATTATAAAGGGTATCCGGATTGGGAGAATGCAAAAGGTGTGGCACCGGTTCCGACACCACCACAACCGAAGCCAAATGATCCAGAACCGACTCCAAATCCCATTCCTCAGCCGTTGCCAGTTCCAACACCACCAACCCCTCCACCGGTCGTTTCAGATCCATCAGCTCGTATTTTAGTGAACGGTGTAGAGCTGGAATTACGACAAATCAATGAAATTATGACAAACCTTGAGGCAACACTTGAAGCGCATGAGAAAGTTGCGACACGTGACGCAGCGGTAAAGACTATAATTGATTCCTCAAGCTGGTTTTTTATGAAATATTTTGAAATTAAAAAACTATACGATAAATAGAAAGTAAAAATATGGAACTTTTTAGCACACTACTACCAATACTTATTGATTTTATTAACCGAAAGTTTGCGAGTAGTTCTGATGCAAGACTAGTTGTGTCAGTTTTGGTGTGTTCTGCTTTTGGTCTTTTCTTTAACTGGCTTGACACATCGTTTGCATTTGGAACTCCAAGACTAGCTTTTGAAAGTGTATCAAGCAGCATTTTGATTGTATTTGGCTTGGCTCAGTTATCATTCAAGGCGGTCTGGGAAAAAACAGAAACGCACAAAGACTTGAAGTATGACAACATCTAATTTGAAATCGACGTTACAAAACATCCTGATATCGGGATAGTATTGTCGAAAATCGCTGCCACTTTGATATTCGAGCCTTGGGTGGTGGGGGCTGCGGTACCGAAGTAAACTAAACAAAGCTGGTTAATTTGTTGAATTTTATTCACAATTTTCTGGCTTTGTTTTTTTATCAACAATTTAATCGAGAAATAGTTAGCCTGTTTTGGCGGTTTACTTTTATACCAGGTTGTTATATTATTAACAAGTGATTGGACAATCATTAGTTATTACTAGAAACCCTTTTTTTAATCCCATCTTTGGCCGGGTTGTCCAATCCTCCGACTCCTCAAGGTCAGCTAGAGGTGGGTTTAAAGAGAGGGTTTTTTTGCGCCTAGTATGATAATCAGTTACACAATTACTAATCATGTTGCCAGAATTGCCCTCGATCTATCTATGAACGAGTATGCGGTTGCAGATTTGATATATCACCTTTCAAATAATCCAAAGTCTTCAATTCCTGGTTGGTGTTATGCCGCCAAAGAAACAATGGGGAAAATGCTTGGCCTATCAAAAAAGTCTATTCACAATATATTAAATACTCTTTTAGAAAAAGAAATCATTACTAAAAATGAAGAAACAGCGTACCTCAGAGCAAATGAATTGTGGTATCAAACCGTTGTGATTAAACAGGGAGAAGATAGTTCACCCGTAGGGAAAAAAGTTCCCTACCATAGGGAAGAAAGTTCCCTCACCCATAGGGAAAAAAGTTCCCACAATAATGATAATAATAACAATGATAATAATAATGATATTTCGACTAACGTCGATAACGGGCAAGCCGTTTTGTTGGCAGAAGAAGAAACTTCTCTTGTAATAGATGGAAAAACCTTTAATGAAACCATTTATTTATTCAAACCAGTCAATCCCTCAGTTAACCGATTGTTTGCTCAAAAAGGACAACGCTCAGCGCTTGAAAGGCTAATAAAGCAACATGGAATAGAAAAAATCCGGGACGTGATCGAGCTTCTTCCCTTGTTATTAAAAGACCCGCACGCACCAATTATCACAACACCATATCAGTTAGAGGCAAAACTTGGGCAAGTAATTGCTTTTATGGAAAGGAGGAAACATGGAGAGTCTAAACGAGGAATTGATGCCAGGGGTATCAAGTAATTTCAATGATGACGACTATGAGGAGCTTTGGGTTTGTATTCTCAATACCAAGGGTAGGTATGAGCTTTCAAAGAATCAAGCTCGGATTGTTGCACAGGCAATGGCTACAGGAGAGCGCGGAAGTATTATGTTCGAAACTTTTGCAATTCCACTTGCCTATGTTGCAGAATTTTACAGAGAAAAAAAATGGTTAAAAGGTGTTAAAGCATTACCAGCAAAAGCAACCGAAGAAGAATATATACCAATGGACCCAGTGAAATGGGAAAAAATGAAACAAGATTTATATCGCAAGTTAGGCAAGACACCAAAAAAGTCTCCTACTATAAAAGAAGTATAAAATGGACAACCCAAAAAGCGCAAGCAATCACCAGTGACGAGTGCCACACAGGGTGTATCACCAGTTTATGTTGAGCTATAGCCATTAAAAGGGTGCCCATTTTTATGTTTTTCTTTTGTAGTGGGTACTGAAAATAGTATGAGCACATATCCGAATTTGTATATCACTCAAGACGACATGGATTGGCTTGGTTTAAACTACTGGAAACCACCAAGATTCTGATGCGCTCCGAAACATGTCTAATTTGCCTACTTGACAAGGTGGTTAATAAGTGTCATAATTACATTATGAAAATAAAAAAAGACAACCAAAACAAATCATTGATTCCTAATAAACAAATAGAAGAAATGTTTTTTAGAATGAGCAATGATGAAGAAGTGCAGAGATATATGGCTTTGATTGAACAGGGTTTTATGCCATTGGCGACTGCCTACGCTTCAAACAAAGTTACCAAGAAGTTTTTTGAAATGATTGAAAAACAGGAGATATCAAAGTGAACGAACAGAAAACTTTTAAATATAGTACGACACGTGTCGCAGATCAAGAATTCTCAGATTGTAGCTCTTGTGGTGCTGAATTAGAGCCTATTATTGAGAACAACGGATTTACGGCTCCTGAACCAACTCATTACGAAATTATAGGCTATAGACCATGCCAAGAGTGTAAAGGGGTTGATTATGACTAGAAACTTTGAACTAGATTTTAATGATCTGGCTTATGAAAAACAGCAGGAGATGATCGAATCAATTAAAGAAGATTGGATTAAAGCCTTGAAGGAGGAGGGTTATCGAAAAGTCTTTTATACAAAAGACTGCCAGTGGTTAATTTGGCAAAAAGAGCATAAAGCTACTGACAGACAATTGGTGCTGATTGGTATAAATGAGCTTTATGACTTAGAACCAATTGATGAAGATACCGAGTACAACGAACTTTTCTACAGAAGTATTGAGTGTAGCCTTGAAGATATGGCAGAAAAGAAAGCCGAAGAAGCGTGCTGGGCTGGCGTTCACAATATGGAAATCGAGGTACAAACACCGTAAAAGCAAAGCTGAAATACCTAATTGACAAGGTGGTTAAAAAGTAGTTTAATATATATTATAGAAAAAATAAAACTAACTAGCCTGAGCGAAAGAAAGAAGTGTATGAGTATACCCCACGATGAGATGCCAGCTCAAGAATTTATTGATTTTGTGAACTTCAATACAGCAGATGAAGCCAAGAGATGCAGAATTTTACTTGCAGAAGTATTACTAAAACTAGAGAAACTAACTAGCCGAAGGGCAGAAAGAAATTATGAATGACCTAGTAAAACTAACCCGAGATCTATCGGCGCCAGAGGCAATAACAAAAACGCTCATGGCAAAGATGTCCTCATTCTTTGAGGAAGTAGAAGCACAAAAAGCAGTGATTGAGGCAATAGTGGTGACGAAGCCAGATCAAGGTACTGAGATGCAACAGGCCCGCAATATTCGTTTGGAAATAAAAGCCAGGCGCATTGATGCCCGGGATATCGTAAAAGAAGAACGAGAAAAGCTAAAAAATGCAATGTCAGATTTCAAGTTACAAGATACATTGTGGCTCAAGTCATTTCAAATGCTTGAGGCAGTCTGTGACAACCTTGAGAGCAAGTGTGAAGAAAAAGAGAAGTTCGCAGAGCGTTACGAGGCTGAGCAAAAGCAGATGAAATGTTTAGCAAGAGCGGCGAAGCTGTACCAGATAAACATAAACCCAAGAAACTACGCACTTGCGGATATGACTGATGAGGTGTTTGAACAGCTTTTGAAAGACGAAAAACTAGCTTACGACGCACTAATTGCAGTGCGGAAAATAGCAGAAGCAGAACAAGCCGAGATAGCAAAAGCAGAAGCCGACCGACAGGAAGCTATCAGAAAAGAAAATATAGAGCTTAGAGCGCAAGCAGAAATCAAGGAAAAAGAGCTTGCCAAAGAGCGAGCTGATCAAGCCAGAAAACTTGACGCTGAGCGCAAAGCCAGAGAAATAGTCGAGGTTAGAGCAAAGGCAGAAAAAGACGCACAGGCACAAAAAGAAGCAGCAGAAGCCACGCGACTCGACACCCTCAAAAAGGCTCAAGAAGATCAAGACCGCAAAAAGCTACTCGCACCGGACAAAGAAAAGTTACTGGAACTGGCAAGCATGATTGAGCAAATTGGTATGCCAGCAGTAAAAAGCAACGAGGCTTCAACGGTTATTAGAGCTACTCAGGACATGCTTGTAAAAGTTACTAATTATATTAGGGAGAAAGCAAAAACTTTATGAAAAAAGAATTTATGTGGTACTACTCGTTATTCATTACAGGATATTTAACCGCGTACGCAGTCTGGCTTCTATTCACTGATGGTAGTGGATTCGAGCTTTTTGTGATGATTACGCCAATTACAGTATGGCTGATTGCATCAAGAGAAAAAAACAAGAAGGAATAATTATGCAAAGACCAAACAACTTAAAAATAGGCGATCAGTTTAGAGTGACTGTGAGAGATGACGACTTTAATATTGATGCAGGCGATATTATCACACTTAAAATTGATGATGGCACTAAAAATCCATTCTTCTGGAATGCAGATAGGTCTGAATGGCACTGTATGTCCTTCTCAAAACTAGAACCCCACACCAAAACAGTCAGAGATGCTCAAGTTGGGGATGTGGTGGTTGGGAAATATAATAATGAAGGTGAACGCATGGTGCTGGAGAGAGGTCAAAACACCGTTTTACTTTCATATGGCTATGACTTCAAAAAGGCAGATGTCAATTACCACTTCGATGAACTTGAGGAATACTTCACCCTCAAAAATGCACCAGATGTAAAATCTGCCAAAATAGCCGAGGCGATAGAGCTGTTGAAGAAAGCTGGATATAAAATAACTAAGGAATAATATGCAAAGACCAAACAACCTAAAAGTAGGCGAAAAGTTTAAAGTGATTGTGGAAACTTCCATCTTTAAGATGGGTGAAATTATTACACTTTATCGTGATGACGGCACTGATTGTCCATTCTTCTGGAAAGAAGATAAGTCTAAATGGCATTATATACACTTCTCAACACTAGAACCCCTCCCCAAAACAATCAGAGATGCTCAGGTTGGGGATGTGGTTGTTAGAAAGAGCCATGGCTCACAGCTCATGGTACTTGAAAGAGGGCAGAATACCGTTTTGCTTTCGTATAACAATGATTTCAAAAGGGTAGGTGAAAGCTACACCTTTGACCAACTAAAAGAATACTACACCCTCAAAGATGCGCCAGTAGTAGCCGACAACGTAGTCTTAACAATGAATGAAATTGCTGAGAAGTTTGGAGTTGACGTTAGTACATTAAAAATAGCGAAGGAATAATATGACAGAATACAAAGAAATTAGTGATTTTAAGATTGTCGCTGCTCTATTGGCAAAAGGGTACGCATACGAAGATGTGTTCAAACAAGGCTCAAGAGTCAGTTTCACCTTTGAGTGGGATCCGATAACTCAGAAAATAGAAGATGACTTTTTGAACCACGAGCTATTTGATATTGATGCTCTTACTATGTGCGACTACTACGGTAATGTTAAGAAAATTATCTACTCAAAGGAGTTAAAATGATTGATATACCAAGAAAAACATGGGATGCTAATGAGATAGCTTTACTCAAATTCTGTAACTTCAAAGGTTTGACTGGAAAAGAGATTGGTGAGGTTTTGCAAAGAAGTTACGCATCAATAACCCAGATGTGGATGAAAGTTCAGTCATTTGAGAATGGTGTTTCCGACCAGGGAAAAACTCTCTCGCCTAGAATCAAACGCGGTTTGCAATTAGAGTTTAGAGTAAGAAATGATGCTCTTAATATCGAACATCAACAGCGTTGGCTAGATAAAATCAGCTTAGTAACGCATATACAGTATTACCTTAACCCCAATTTGATTAAGTTGAAGGAATCGAAAGAAGAAGCTGGCCAAGAACCAGAGGACATGGGGGGAAAAGTACCAGAAAAGGTACCAGAAAAACTACCAGCACTGGTGTCATTTAGTGTAAGCACTGAGGCTGTATTAGCAATTATAAAAGCTTGGGTGGGTCGCTAATGTTACGACCATACCAGCAAAAAGTCCTCGAAAAGATGGTGTGGGCGAGACAGCTACCAGGCAACGACTTAGTAAGTTTGTGTCAGGCTGCTGGCAAGTCTCACATTATTGCAGAACTCGCTCGCCAGCTTAATGAGAATGTCCTGGTGCTTGTGCCAAATAAAGAACTCCTGGTACAAAACCTTGAAAAGCTCGAGGCGGTAACAAAGACAAGCGTCTACTCCGCCTCACTTGGACGTAAGGAGATCGGGAATATCACGATTGGGACAATCCAGTCAGTGTGCAAAAACCCTAGTGCGTTCTTTGGAGTGACGGTTGTCATCATCGACGAATGTGATGGTTATCCTATTGGCAAAGAAGGAATGTACTCAAAGACATTCAAGGCGATGGGTGTTGAAAAGATCTATGGGCTGACAGCTACGCCGTTTCGTCTTGATACCTTTTTTAGAAGTCCGAACGGATGGAAGGGTTACACTGGATCAATACGCCAAAGAATGAACCTCGAATCAGTGACCTGTACGAGAATGATTAACCGATTCAAAACAAAGACAGGAAAGCAATTCTGGACACGGATGTTAGCGGTCATTAACACCCACGAGCTTCAAGAGGCGGGGTATCTTAGTACGCTCACCTACAGAGATGTTAGTAGGATCGACCACAGTATGATTCCAACCAATAAAACAAAGAGCGATTTTGATCTCCAGGCATTTGATGAGATGTTTGATGAGTATGACAAGTACGCCAACATGATCGAAGGGCTAGATCATAAGCGAGTGTTGGTTTTCTGTTCAAGTATTGAGCAAGCAAACGAGCTACAAAGACGAATTGAGGGATCAGTTGTAGTAACGAGTGAAACACCAGCAAAAGAACGAAAACAAGCCGTTGAGCGGTTTAGGAGTGGTGAAGTGAGGGTATTACTAGGAGTAATGATCTTTATCGCAGGGTTTGATGTGCCAAGTTTAGACTGCGTTGTCAGTTTAAGACCAACCAAGAGTCTACGAATTTGGAGTCAGCTTTTAGGACGGGGAACACGCAAAGCAGAAGGCAAGGAAACGTGTACGGTATACGATCTTGTGGGAAACATTAGGTCGATGGGGACACTCGAAAGTATGAAGATCGTTAAACTTGACGAAGGATGGGATGTGGTTACTAGTGCATACCCAGGAGGCATGAATGGCAAGGAACTCTATAGCTTCAAGTTAAAACCTAAAAATGAAAGCGAAAAGTTAACTAACTAAAAAGGACTAACCTATGACAGACAAAAAATTATTAAATAAAGAAAGGATTATATGAGTATGAACCAACCAGAATGCCAAGAAGAAGCAGACTACTACACACAACAACAGGAAGAAGAACCTATGAAAACAATACCATTCGGAGATGAAGTAAGAAAAATAACACATTTACGTTTTGAGGGCAGACCAAGCATTATAGCTACGCCTGAAAAACCAATAGAGCCATTCTTAGTCAACGGAGAAATGGCACACATGACTTGGTTTAGATTTGGAGAATTAGAGTTCAATGGGAAGTATGTAACAGAGATTGGTTACGAGTCATCCCTAGACAAACCAGTAACTAAAAAGGACTAACCTATGAAACAATTAAACTCACACAACTTTGAGGAAGTATACAAAAAACTAGACATCAACCTAGATACTCTGGGCTGCGTCATGCTTGATTTAGAACCACTCGGGAGTATGGGTGGGGCAGTGAAAACCACCGAAGATTTATACTATTCAAGCAATCCAGACCGCAAGTGGATTAAAGGCTGGGTAGTTGGAAGCGTGCCGCACATTACTCTGCTCTATGGATTGCTAGATAACGCTCATAACTGGGAAAAGCA
>ENA-ORBV01012717-ORBV01012717.1-microbial-mat-metagenome-genome-assembly--contig:-NODE-12717-length-12929-cov-21.564581_pt1 | contig 12929 bp, 7 predicted proteins | sample MGYA00237777_ERZ505514 | MGnify/ENA primary metagenome ERZ505514 (study PRJEB26160, sample SAMN06269048) | microbial mat metagenome | isolation source: Oligotrophic lake microbial mat | place...
TCGAGGCTGAAAAGGCAGCAGCGCACAAAGCCCCAAGCTCGTCACGAATTTCGTTGTGGCGCTGAATCACGAGCCCACCTTTCCGGCACTGGACAGCATGCTCTTTGGAGAAAGGGGCGCCACAGCCATCACAAAAAGAGGGTAGGCCCGGGGGCTCTATCCCATAGCGCATGCACAGGCCATCGCGGAATTCAAGAGCAGAGAGCAAGGTTTGACCAGCGCTGGTGGGACACAGGGAAAGCCAAGTGCCGGTTGTTTGACCTCTGGTGATGAGGCGCTGGTGGGGCTTTGGTTTGTCCTGGAGGAAGCAGCGAAGGAGGGTTTCATTGAGCGCTTGTTGTTGTTCGCGGTGAAACTTCTGGGTTGTTCGAATGGCTTTCTGGTGGTTTTCAAGAGTGAAAGGCTCGGAGGTGGAATTGGGGCGCTTGATGTGGGAGGCAAGCTCCTGCACCATGCCGCTGCTGGAGTTGAAGTTGAGGGAGGTGGTGGTGGAGGCATCGGGGAGGGACATGCCGGCAAACTTGAACGGAAGGGCGGTCAAGGCCCGGTCTGGTGGTTGGCATTGAAAGAGTTCTGGGAGAAAGATGTCAGCCATGGCAGTCTCAACAGCAGCAAAGGCCGAAGGGGGGCATTCGACCACCCGTTGAACAAACTGCCATTGCATCTGAAGAGACTTTTGCATCCCACAGAAGGCAGATTGAGGGAAGCGCTCACAAGCAGCGGACAGGCAGTGGATTTGGTGGGTCCACTGATCGGTTTTGGCGGCTAGCCATGCGTCCTTGTCAGCGGTCTGACCTAGAAAGCCACCAAGGAATCGATGCCCTGTGACGATGTTGTCGGGGTTGAGGAGGCCACCAAACAAAGTCTGGGCTCTGGCTAGGTTGTCGGGGTGGGTGACCAGGACGCACTTCCGGGAATCCAGTTGGAAGCCAAAGGGCTTGCCATGCTTGTGGACACAGTTGAAGAATTCGTCCAGCAGGTGGAAGTTGCCGATGGCATTCGCATCATCAGCAAACCAAACGTGGACTAACTCAGGGAATTGTTTCTTCAGGTCACGGATCAGGGGGACGACTGTGAGGCCACAAAGGATCATTGCCAAGGGGTCGCCCTGTGTCACTCCTTCCATGCTGTAGAGAACAAAAAGGGTGCCGGAGCTGGAGTGCACAACGAGTCGGGCCCAGTGGCGGTAGCAGTTGAAGACAAAGTGAAAGCCTATGGCCCACTCATGGCGCACAACCCAAATCATCAGTGCCCTGCGGAGCTCATTGAAGGCATTGACGGCATCAAGCATGAGGGCACCAAACTCAGGTTCGTCAGCCATTTCTTTCCAGAGCTGTGTGGCAGCGTGGATGCCCCCCTCAATGCCTGATTTGAGGCCAACACAAAGTTGGTCGGTGCCACAGACTTCGGTGGCAACATGGCCGGCCATTCTGACGACGGTTTTGGCCAGGAGACGACGCCAGATTTGTCCGATGCCAATTGGGCGGACACCGGGGTTTTTGTCAAGAGCTATGAGTCTGTTGGACATGAGGGCTCGAATGGCTGCCCAGGGACGGATGTCATTGGAAAGCCACGTCGTGAGTCGGGCCACCGCAGTGCGAAGTGTGAGGCTGGCTGTTTTGTAGCGGATGAGCCATTCTTTGAGGGTGGGGCCATCAGTGCCTCCGAGGCCAGCTGCCCCTTTGAGGTGAGTGGCAACAGAGGCAACAATGTCTGGGGTTGCGAAGAGTTTGGGACACACTGGCAGGGTGGGATAGTCAGGGAGGTCGGTGGCAGAGAGGTCAGCGGCTGGTTTGGGATGTTTGGTCTCCAGAATGTCCATGGTTGATTCACCTGATGGCTCATGAATGAACTCAGGTTCATGAATGCCTGCGGCCTCCTCACGTTCGGAACAGAACCGGATGGCCTTCCTGATTTCCCCCTTTTGCATGAGATGTTGGAAGGTTTGGAGGCGTTCCTCAGCCGTGGTGTGACCTCGCTTGGAAGACATCATGGCCTTCATGTCACTGATGGCACTGGAGACAAGCATTTGGTGGTGGCCCTGGGTCCAACTTTCCAGTCTGGATGCAATGAGGGCTCGAATGGCTTTGCCGCCTCGGATGTTCCTTTGTTTTTGAAGGATCACCATGGGGAAAACGAGGAATTTCTCAGAGTTGTGGGCACGATCGACTGTGCCATTGATGAGGGCTGCAAGGATGGTCAGGAAGGGCTTGGCTAAACTTTTGGGAAGATTGTAGTGATGAGCATGATAGGTGGTGAGCTCCGTGTGGTAGGTCTGCCAGATCCGGTCATCGGCTATGCCTCCATCCAGCTGGCGGCCATCATTCTGGTGCAAGTGGTCACCACAGGCTGCGGCTAATTTCAGATCCAGGGGTGTCTTTTTGTAGCGACTCTGATCAGAGTTCTTGGGAACAGCATGGGGGTCCATGGCAGAGGAAGGGAAGTTGAAATTGCTGGGGGCGTTGGAGGTGCTGGCAGACAGATTGGGGGTGCTGGCAGACAGAGTTGGCCCAACGGCAGCGGGGGCTGCGGCGGGGAGAGCAGGAGGTTGCGAGAGAGATTCCTGGCTAGAAGGAGGAGAGCTCTGGCTAGAAGGATGCAGTTTGTTGTTGCACCATGTGCGGATGTGTGGACAACTGGTGCAGGCCCGCCCAGCTTTCACACAAGGGCATTTTTTGTTTTTGCAGCAGAGGTTGGATTTGCACCCGCAGCAGGCTTTGCTTGTTGGGGGAGGCAAGCATTCAAGAGAGCTGGGTGGGGAGGGAGAGCGGTTGTGGCGGCTAGGGTTGTTCGTCTTTTGTGTTTCTGATCCCTCGATGACACAGGAACAACAACAACAAGCGACAACACAACAAGAAACCGCCCAAACACACTTAGCTCGTTTGATACTGTAAGAATTCTCATCAATCATCGATCATAAAACATTGCTCCACAGAACTCGTCGCTTTGCGAAAGGTAGCAAAATCAAGTAAACACAAGGAACCCATCTCAATGATCTCATAATAAAACTCGAATAGCAGGCTCTACAATGACGGAGCCATCTTCTAAGACCCAATTTGAGAGCATCAGCGCCGGCAGTGGCGAATCGATGTCAGTTGCTGAAGCCATTGAGTATGCCAAGTCAAAGATTGCGAATTTGCTGTCGGGCTACCAGCCAACCGACAGAGCCAACGAAATCATCTTTCTCTCCACCTCCAGAACCTTTTTTTCTTTCCAGAACCCTCCGTATGCTACGATACCTGTAGAAGACCTACTCCCGGGTGTCAGAATAGTATGCCGTAATTGTTACGATGTTGAGGATATGATTTTGGAAATTGGAATCTTCTTGTCAAGGGCTGCGTGTGCCCCCCTAAGTGCAAGCACCATTATCACGATAGCCAAGGAAACGGAGAATACAAAATATTTGAAGCAGCCTCTGCATTTGAAGCTCCTTAATACAAACAATATTCCTTCTTCAGAGGATGAGGCTTTTAAGTTCCTGCAGGGCTACATCTACCCCGTGCTTCCTGGGGATGCCAACGTCCCGGACGCGGCCATGGAACTTCGGACCAACGTCCCGGATATTGATCATGACCTCGTTTTGTCAATCGTGAAAGCCTATCCAGGGTTAGCTCGTCGGAAGTTTAAGGTTGAACGTGACGACATGGATGACTGTTTGCATTATTGCTTTAGTGAATGCAGATTGTTCCAGCTTTTGCTTGGGTCTCCCAATCCACCCCCACTAGAATTAATCCAGTATCTCCTTTCGCTCGACCCGACCGCCATATACGAAGACGGCAATTATTCTGCCTTGCATACCGCCGTGATTTACAGATGCCCCGATCCGATTCTGGAGTTCCTCTGCAAGCAAAACCCTTCAGCTGCATGGAAACAGAGCGATTCTTGTGGTGGTGGGCCGACAGGGATTATCTTGGAGCGCATCGGGAGCAACAATGACCAACGCAGCATTTCGGCTCTACAAATCTTGCTAGAGAATTGTGATTCGTTGGTAGAGCATGGTGACTATTCTTTCGGTAATCTCTTCGAAATGGCATTTGGAAATGACTGCCCAGCCGCGGTTCTCCACCAGATTGCGGACTACTGCCAAGGCTGCATTTCTGCTCTTCATCTAGAGGTGCGACGTGAGACAATTATTTCGCGAGAGCATACAACAATTTTTGTGGAATATTGCCGTGGCTTCGGCAACTTACAGCATCGTATACCAGCTCCATACACTGGTCCAGTGGAGCATCGGAAATACTTCTGGCCGGCATAGCCCGACAACACCAGCTCCAAAAACTGAGACTCTCCGGCTTGCCGCTAAATCTGAACATCGGGAAGCTTTTGAAAATGGTACTTCAGAACACGAAAGTATTGAACGATTTCGATGTCAGATTTTCGCGCGACTCGCCAGCAACCAAGGGGGCTCACACGGAAGTCCTCCGTGGCATTTTAAAGGGTTTGAGCATGAACGACACGGTGGGGAGTTTCAGCCTTTCTGGCCTTCACTTTTCGTCCTGGGAAGAATTGTTTGTAGACGAGACTGGAGCACGACAGAGAAACGATGGCAAAGCTTTGGGCTACTTTTCCGTTGAACCACTAAGCATGCATCGTACGTTTTTACCTGGATTTTCAGCAAGCGTTGGTTTTAGCAAAGTTATGTTATGCCTCAATAACAATGACAAGATGCTGGGCGAGTCGTTCATGCCAATTTTGCATGGTTGTCCCAGCGTTTCAGACGTCTGTTTTTATTCAAGAGTTTTTGGTATCGATGCTATCTGCCAAATCCTAAACGAGATGCAACAAAATACGACCATTGAGAGGCTCTCGATCTACGGCACACCCTGGCCAGACGGTACGGAGACTCTCCATCGGGAGACTATGCACCTTCTCCGGGACTACAATTGCACTCTCAAAGATCTTGAATTTGGATGCGGCATCCAGCTTGATGAACAGTCGGAATATTACCTCGGCCTGAATTATTGTGGACGGAAGGTGGTCCGTTGCAATGAGACTGAGGCCGCAATCTTTGTTTCGTTGCTGGATGATGTCAGAAAAGCGGACGCCCGTAGGTTATTCGGCTCTAGACGTCCAAATGAGAGCGCTATTGATCTCAAGCGATTCCAAATCGCGTATGGTTTGCTACGGGAGCGGCCACTTCTTTGGGCTATTTGAACGGATGTCGAAGTTGGGAAACCTATTGGTGACCTGCACTTGGGAGTCATCAGTGGCATCAGAGCGAACGCGCATTGAATAACAGTGAGGGTGCTTGGAATATGATCCAGAGCATTAGACAAGCTAACCCAATGCTTTAGTAGAAGTCCATTTTCTCTTCCGTGCAACCTGACTCCAGGTCTTTGCTTATTTCAGTCAATAAAAAATAAGACCATAATCTTCCACACTCACTACGTGATTATCATCGCAAAACGTGGTAGGTTCAAAGGCTTCTCGGCATTGTACTCGGAGCACAGGTTGGGTGGCGGCAAAGTCTCCGCCTCGTATTGTAACCGTGCCGACGGTAGATGCTTGGCGCTCTGCCGCCCGTTGCGAGGCTAGTGCTGCGTTCAAGTTGAAAGCTCATCTAATCCTGAGTTCGCGTGTTTTGACTGATGCTGTGTGCTTGACGCCAACTGCTACAAACAGTAGTGCATTCCATACTACTTTCATCACTGTCTTGAAAGTTCGGCAGCTGTTCCTGAGAGCACTCATCATCGTGATCTACTTCTTCTACTGCTTTGTCGTCGTTTGGTGATGCTGTTGGTGGTGAAGGCTTGCCTTCAATGGTGTTTCGTAAAAAAGTGCGTGGTAAAAGTGTGTTCAAGTGTGTGAAGATTTAAGAGGCACTCGCTGTTCAAGTGCGTGCCCACTGCAGCAGTGCTAAAGCTATCACAGTAGAAAGTTGGTTCAAGTGCGTGCAGACTCAAAAAAGTGCGTTCCCTTAAGTGGGTTTCCAAACTTCAAGTGTGCTCGGACTCAGAAGGAATAAACAATTTGGAGTTATTGAAATCAGATGAAATTTTCACGAGATTTAGGGGACATGTGTGTGGCTAATTGGGGCACAATTTGGAGTTAAAAGACATCACATTTTGGACTTAAGAAATTCACATGAAACAGCACCAAAATTTGTCTTGCTAAATTAAAAACTAAACTGCATTGAACGCACTTGAAGTGTGTTTGTGCACAGCACTTTGCACAGTAAAAACACACACTTTTCTTAACACACTTTTTTGAAACTCCCCCCTTCAATGTCAACATCAGCATCACCACGAACCACGACTCCCTCAATGTCAAGGCCAAGTGGGACACGATCTTTGCCACCATTCTCGACATCCTTTTCACAGCAAGGTCCGGAAATGACTCGCATTTTAAGAATGTGGTGCTGAACGATAATCCTTTTTAGTCGTGGCAATCGCAGTTTAATTAACGCGCGAGTCATTGCAATCGTGACTTGCGATTGTTTCAGCGTTCGCTGAAACTATCGACAGTTTCAGCCGTGGATGAAACTGAACAGTTTCAGCGCACAGTTTCATCGACGGCCGAAACTAACGTTGCGCAGTCACTCGTCAACTCTATGCTGCGCTGCTGTGTTCCATCCATCCAGCCACTGTCTTCCATCCACAGTCATGCTATCTAGCTATCTAGCTTGCCTTTGACAATGAATGCCTTGACAGAAGATGTTGCCCTGTTTCGCGGTCTGATGCTAGTTGGATTTCCCGCAGAACGACAAAAAGTTCGGATGAAGAAAAACAAGTCAAGGTTTCGCACGTGGCATGGTGCAGATCCGATTGTGGCTCGCCTTGGTCTAGCTAACCAAGCACGAGGACAATGCACTGCAGCTACAGCTCTTGTCGACAGGTGTTTGGATCAAGTCTACCATGGTGTTAGAGGTGTTGGCGTCGACAGGCTATCAGCTGACTAGCTTGGCTAGTAGCTGCGGCGGCTGTTGGTGGTTGTGGAGATTGGCTTCGCATCGTGGGCCCCCGTGTGATTCCTACTGTACGAGTCTGTCCATCCATCCGTTTGGTTTCCTCCCACTTTGATTCCTTGCCTCTTATCCATATCATACGGCCTTCCCATGAGTCTCAAGAGACCATTTGGAGCCCTCACATGGCATGTCATGTGCAGGTTGGTAGCGCTGCCAGCCTGGAGTGGATTGTGGTGGGGTTGACGACTGGGCCAATCCGCGGATGTCTCAAGCCTTCACTTGAGTTGTTTCTTCGGAAACACGTTGGGCACTCTTGCTGCTGGGGTTGTCATGGGGAGTAGGGTCAGTTCAGGCTTGGAGTGGGGGTCGACCGTGGGGCTAGCTGGGAAGGGCCGGTGTATTGGTGGCAATGGATGTTGGTTGAGATGGAGCCCGAAAAGCAGCCTCATGGGTCGACACAGGATGATGGAGAACCCCCGACTTGGCGCCATCATGGACGTCATGACACACGACAATTGACAGCAGCCGCGTCGACGGCACTTAGAGTAGATAATGATTATTTAGGAGCAAACCCTGGTGGGACCCTTGGAACAGCACAGGCAAACCCTTGCTGTTGGTTGACCCCAATTGGTTCTTAATTGACCAGTTGCCAAGCTCCATACATCATCCTTTGGGATGCTGTATCTCTACTCATGGATGTTCTCTCAGTAAAGCAAGCGTACTGATTGAAAAGAGGAGAGGTCACTAAGACTATCCATGAGAGAGCACTGGAGGGCAGGTTACTATACTACACTATACAAGGATGATGTGAGTGAATGCCACTCAAGGATTGGAGTCCTTCGTTGGGCAGTCGAGCTTGGAAGGATTGACATCTGCACGGAAGCATCGATCATGGCAGCCTACACAGCGAGTCCCCGGAAAGGACACTTAGAGGCCAACTACCACATCTTTGCTTACCTGAAGCGAGATGACAGATCCTGGCTTGTCTTTGATGCAAGTTGCCCCAACAATGTTGAACAGTCTCTACCGGACAGGAAGGACTTTCATAAGGACGTCAAAGAGCAGATTCCCAAATACGCTCCGGAACCCTTGAGCGAATCTGTCGAGATGATGGCGTGCATTGATTCCGATCACGCCGGGGACAAGGTAACTCAGCAATCTTGCACTGGAGTCTTGATCTTTCTCATCAGATCTCCAATTCTTTGGCACAGCAAGAAGCAGTCATCAATTGAAACGTCTTCCTTTGGGTCCGAGTTCTCAGCAATGAAGACGGGAACGGAATTGATTGAAGGGCTGCGTTACAAGCTTCGAATGATGGGCTTTCCAATTGACAGGCCATGCCACGTCAAGGCCGACAACTTGTCAGTTGTGAGGAACAGCAGTCAGTCCGAATTCACCCTCAAGAAGAAGTCAAATTCAATTGCTTTCCACTGTGTGTGGGAGCGCGCGGCGCAAATTATCAGTGTTCAATATGAGCCTACGGATACGAATCTCGCGGACATGTTAACTAAAATCCAGTCAGGTTCCAAGATGTTGCAACTCGCTGGACGCATTTTGTTTTAACTTTGATTCTTTGTCACTTTGTGTTTCATTTTTCATGGGTCATAACGCCCTGGACCGAGTGATGGTTGGGAGAAATTCCCAGCGGCCAGCAGCGTCCCAAATTGGGTGCATCACAGGACAGAATGGAGGTTGAGTGTCCCAGTGACGAATGTCATAAGTTTCAGGAGACAACTTTGGTGGATCAAAGCAAATCCCAAGTTGGCGTGACTTAGAACTTGAGGGACCATTTTAGTTCCACGTGGCACCCTGTGATGTGTGTGTGTCACAGCTCGGGGATAAAACCACTAGTAAACATCTAGTCATGACATGTATTCCCAAACTTTACAACGGTAGCTTTTTACGATTGAGTTGTTATTATTCAACAGGGGGGTGGGTGGAATTCAAAATGTCCATACTCCGACAAGCTATCAATGTTTGCCATCATTGTTTCCTCGCATGGATGGTTCCGAATAAAAAGCCTCGTTTTTTTATTCGAATGTGTTCACCGCTCCGCGGTGAACTCCTACTGCAATGGTGTAGACATGACTAGAAGGTTGGGCATTTAGGGAGGCTTACTAGGCCCCTCGCCGCGTCAACCTTTGCCCTCGACTAGGTCAAAAAAGCTAAGGGACGGGAACGGGAGGGTTAAACAAAACTAACAAATTGATTTCCCTTTGAGAGGCAAACAAAAAGTGAGAGGAGAAAGAATGAGTTTTTGGCTGTTCAACGTCCAAAGGGAACAGAGAGGTCTTGGTTTGGGTGCAACTGTGATTTGTGACCAGAGATTTCTGTCTGTTCTTTGTCCTATTTCATAGGAAGGAGGTGGAGGAAGTGGGTATGAGTTAGGAGTGGTTCTGAGATGCCTAGCCCTGTGTTGCCTAGCAATGACCATTCGAATGGAGCGGTGAACTCCGACTACAATGGCATAGATATGACTAGAAGGTTGGGCGTTTAGGGAGTAAAATATGAAGAGGGGTTGTTGTGAAATGCCAATTCGTCCAGCTCATTCAACATTTAATCTTTTTGCTTAGTTCCTTCAATGCTGTTGTAAAGCATACAAAGAGCTTTCTTTTGATGCATAGAACACTAACATTGGTTGAGATAGTAGCTCCGGCGTCTGGATATCAATATCACAGAACTGTCACCGACGCTCTGTGCTCGTTCTCGCAGTAGGAACTAGCTGTTTCCACTGCTTTAAGCCTAGAGGAAAAGACATCCTGTCAACCTAGCCTACTTTCTATTTTTAATTCTACGTCATCTAGAGCAATAGGGAAGACTTTAATGATACAATGTTGGAATGAGAGATCTAGAAGTTGGTGTTTCAAGTTCAGTTGTATCATTGAAGTGAGAGTTGTTGTCTCTCGTTATTTGTGTATATTTTGATATGTTTTTGCTTCCCTGTGTTTTGAGGAAGTGGCGTCAGAGGTGCTTGTCTCGCACGAATGACGGACTGGATCAGTTAGTGATTGGATCTGTGGGACTGGAATGTTGGTATTCCAACAGAGCTCACTCTTTTAGTAGACTGATATTTTACACCACATTAGATCTCTCTAGATATATGCATTCAGCAGCCTCTCCCTCTGGCACAAGGTGGATTCAGGAGTTGTATTGGGCACATGAGGGCATGCAGACAGGATAGATAGTTTGGTAGAAGAAATTCCCTACTTCACCCCTTGCTGCCCGGAAAGTTGAGGGGGGGAGCATTTCTCAGGCATGGATGAAATTTTTGCATGGCTCAGATCTGATAAACTGCTAGCTAGATGGAGTAGTAGAACATCTGTAAGCATTCCGAAATAACAGCTAATAATTTACTTCAGGAACTTAGAACTGCTCTAATGCCAAGAATCGAATATTGTGCTATTGTACAAGCCCCAAACCGCATTGCACTAAAGGATTACTGTGCGTACCATTTCTCCCCGTGAACATATGCCAGATTACCTTGATTGTACAATTCAGGGTATCAATCAACGTTCTGTTTCTTCACTTGGCAGAATTGGACGCTGCTTCCCGGTCTAATAGCACCGCCAGCGTCTTCAACACTTACGTCACCGTCTGAAGCACAGAATGGAGAATAAATAGAGTAGGTGCCAGTCTTTGCAAAGGATCCAGGATGGATGGCATCACATTCCTCGTAACTCTCATATTCCTCGGCAGAGGACGAACCCCCCAAGATCAAAGCATCTGGTAGAGGATATAGGCGCATTGTGTGGTCATAATTCCAGGAAATGGGGGCTCTTGATAGAGGCAAGAGATGCCCCTGGTCAATAACCGTTCGAACCATTCTTGAATGCGGAGTCCTATGAACCATGGCATCCGTCGGAAGCAATCGAACCTGGCTTTGCAGCATACATGAGAGTGTATCATAACGAAAAAACACTATTTCCTTGCCAAGATGGCGAATTCGACAAGGATTACTACCCCAGTAGACATGATCTATTTGGTAGCTTTGCATAGTTCGCTCAAGACCAGACGTCTCACACACGAGGGGGGCTGCAGGAAGAACTCTGCTCCTTGAATCATTCGGACCTGGAATAAATACAAAGTGAGCGTGTCGAGAGAGAAACGGGAACTTTGCGATGAGCAGAGCCAATTCTTCCCATGCTTGATTCAATGGATGAGAAGTGGAGGAGGAAAAATTTCCCATTAAACAGAAAACAGGGAGTTCTGATGGCTTGGTGTAGGAGCCGTACTCCTCGAAAAGGCATTGCAGGAGGTTCAAGACGCGAGGCTGATCCAAATGGACATCAGACAAAACAGCGAAAGAAGTGGCACGCCGTGTTGGGCGAGAGACGGGCAAATAGTGTGTGTGACGCACTTGATGTTGAAGTATCTGTAGTGATTTCTGGCGCTGTTCCACAAATGGGGATCCAACTCGATCAACACTCAAAACTTCATGCTGGAAAATTCCTTCCACCAAAAGGATTGAGTTTTCTGTTACGTAAAAATCGTCAACCGCCTTGGCACCGTCAAAAGAAACATTTACTCGCCCAGTTGGGTCCTCTAGGTAGAATATGCTTTCTTCGACTTGCACTAAAATTCCTAACACAACCACACGCGCATAATCAGAGTTAGATTTTCCGAGCAGGCTTTCGATTGGGGTGATAGTGTGTTGTAGCAATAATTTCTCAGGTTGGCTACTTCGGTAAGTAATTGTTTTCTTGCGAAAGATTTCATGCCGGAGCATCCGTTGGTGAACTATAGCAAAGCGCTGCGCCATCATGTTGATCTTAAGGTTGGAACGAACAAGTACATTTGAGCAAAACATAAAACGAATCAAGAAAAACTGTTTAAACCCTCACCTTATCCGATGCCGTGCCGAGCATTGGCCATTGCTTTTCTTCGACTCGAAATATATTTCGCGTCAAATCAAACACCAATCGAGGATTTTCGAAAGCGCCGATGATTTCAATGTCAACGGCCCCAGTGTCAACGGTGTTTCCATTTGATTCAATAGTTGCCATCCATAGGTCTTCAGTAATAATCTTCGTACCCCTTTCGATCTTTTGAAGCACATCCTCTAGTAGAACGACTCCGTTTTGGTTGATAAGAAATCTGTTTATGGCGGTAAGCGCCGCAGCTTCGACCATCCAACCGCGGCTTTTGCAAGCCCGCACTATTTTCCGGGAGTTTACAATATCTGCCATGGTCCCATGAAATCAAGTTGTACGACTCTCCCGTACCACTCTACAGTTGTTGTGTGGTAAATAGCAATTAGACGAATAGTACTACCGTACTAGCTAGTAGTAGCTTAAATAGAGACTGTAGTACAATGTACAAGCTAGCTAGCTACTAGACCTGGTATGTACTCGTAAGTACGAGTACAGCAGTTGTTTGTGCTAAAGCTACCGTACTAGCTAGCTAGCTAGCTAGTAGCTAGATATTAACTTGCTACTACTAGCTAGTAGCTACCAGTACCAACTCAATGAAACAGTGTGGCACGTACAATTGTACGAGTACATTATTCAAGAACGGCTTTCGATCGAGGTGGTCATAATTGTCATTGGCTTCGACAGCGCGCGCGCCTTATGGCACCATGCTGGAAAGTCCAGGGTTATTAATTTTCTGTGCTCTAGTAGTCTAGCTAGCTAGCTAGCTAGTAGTGCTGTACTCACCACTCGGGTACCAGTGCTACTACTAGGACTCCCGGAAAAGTATACGGGATTGGATGATGTGGCAAAACCGTTATACCCAAATGTGTATATTTTTCCATTTCTACCACAGGTAGCCTTTGCTAGAAAATTCATGGTAAATGTCCACAGAGTTTTTCCTACTAGGTCGTAGCACTGGAAACTTATACGACGTTTAAATAACTTTCATTTTGCCTTGATAGCACACGGTGACAATTGGGTAGTCCTACGGAGCACACAACTGTCGCATCATTCAATTTAAAATAACAACGCCAATCGACAATTGTCATGGCTCCTACAAGACGCCGTGGTGGAAGAATTCTACCCCACCAAAGGGACACAGATGATCTAGCTCC
>ENA-ORBV01012718-ORBV01012718.1-microbial-mat-metagenome-genome-assembly--contig:-NODE-12718-length-12929-cov-4.432617_pt1 | contig 12929 bp, 12 predicted proteins | sample MGYA00237777_ERZ505514 | MGnify/ENA primary metagenome ERZ505514 (study PRJEB26160, sample SAMN06269048) | microbial mat metagenome | isolation source: Oligotrophic lake microbial mat | place...
ATGCAGGGCACGCCGACCTCGCGAAGCCGCGCGTCAACCACATCGGCAATCGAACTCTTTCCGGACCCGGAAAGTCCCGTCAGCCAGATCGTCAGCGGTCTCACGCCGCCCTTCAACGCCGGGCCCAGTGACGACTCGCTCGACTCTGGAAGCCGATCGATGATCATGCCGGCACCGACGGTATCAAACGTCAATCGGTCGATGACAATGAACGCTCCCGTTGCGCGGTTGCGTTCGTACGGATCCCAGGTCAGAGGTGCATCACACTCCATCTGCACCCGGCCGAACTCGTTCATGGCGAGGCTGGAGGCCGGCTCACGGCGCAGGTCATGCACATTGAGGCGATAGTCAATCCCGATCGCGGTCGCGCCCACGGTGGTGGTCAGATGTTTGACCAGATACCGTTGCGCCGGCAGCAGCGGGGCTTCGCCCATCCAGAGCACCATCGCCTCGACCCGATTGGTGACACGTGGACGATTGCGAACGTGAACGATGATGTCGCCACGACTGATGTCAACCTCCGTCTCCAGCTCAACCGTCACAACATCTTCGACGGACGCTGCGGTGATCGCGCCCTGGGTACCCGTGATCGCGCGCACTCTGGACGTCACACCGGACGGCAACGCGACTACGTCTTCGCCCACTCGGAGGGTGCCCGATCGGACCGTCCCCTGATACCCGCGAAATCCGTCATCAGGCCGACACACCAATTGCACCGGTAGCCGAAGGTCGATCGTGTTGCGACCCGTGGCGACCTGCACGGTCTCCAGCAGATGCATCAAGGTGCTGCCTTGATACCACGGCATGGCCGCGCTGCGTCGGACGACATTGTCGCCGGCGCGCGCCGCCAGCGGCACACACTGCACATCACCAACCGTCAGCTTTGTCGCAAAGCCGCGAAACTCCGCGCAGAGGGTGTCGTAGACCGACTGCTGAAATTCCACCAGGTCCATCTTGTTGACGGCAAGGACGAGGTGACGAATGCCCAACAGCGACGCGATGGCCGCATGCCGGCGCGTCTGCGCACGCAGCCCATGGCGGGCGTCGACCAGCAAGACCGCGAGGTCACAGGTCGATGCGCCGGACACCATGTTGCGGGTGTACTGCTCATGCCCCGGAGTGTCGGCAATGATGAACGAGCGCCGGGGCGTCGAAAAATACCGGTACGCCACGTCGATCGTGATGCCCTGTTCCCGTTCGGCCTTGAGGCCGTCGGTCAGCAGCGCGGGATCGATCTCGTCCCCCATGGTGCCGTGTCGTCTGGAGTCGAGCACGAGCGTGTCCAGTTGGTCATCGGGCACCAGCCCCGCGTCCATCAGCAAACGCCCGATCAGCGTACTCTTGCCGTCATCGACGCTGCCGCAGGTGAGCAATTTGAGCAGATCTCCGGCCATGGTCAGAAGTACCCGTCTCGCTTTTTTTCTTCCATGCTTGCGGAGCGGTCGTGATCGATGACTCGGCCCTGCCGTTCAGAGACCCTGGCCTGGCGTAGCTCATCGATGATCGCCGCCACGGTGGTGGCCTGAGACAGCACCGCACCGGTCAGCGGATAACATCCGAGCGTCCGAAACCTGACGACCCGCTCTTTGACCTGTTCGCCATCTCTCAACGGCATCCGCTCATCGTCAACCATCAGCAACACACCGTCGCGTTCGACCATAGGCCGCGCCTTGGCAAAATACAGTGGGACGATGGGGATCGACTCGTGCTCGATGTACGACCAGACGTCGAGCTCTGTCCAGTTCGAGAGGGGAAATACCCGAACGGATTCCCCCGGGCGCACCTGCGTGTTGTAAAGGTTCCAGATTTCGGGACGCTGTCGTTTGGGATCCCAGCGGTGATGCGCATCGCGCACGGACACCACACGCTCCTTTGCCCGGGACTTCTCCTCGTCGCGACGAGCGCCCCCGAACGCCGCGTCACACCGGTAGGCAGACAGCGCCTGTTTCAGCGCCTCGGTCTTCATGACGTCGGTGTAGGTGGTCGACCCGTGGGTAAACGGGGTGATCCCCTGGGCCGCCGCCGCCGTGTTTGTATGCACGATGAGATCGAGCCCCCACTGCCTGCGCACGACCTGTTCGCGAAACTCGATCATCTCGCGGAACTTCCAGGTCGTGTCGATATGCAGGAGTGGGAACGGCAGGGCCGCCGGCGCAAAGGCCTTGCGCGCCAGATGGAGGAGCACGGCCGAATCTTTGCCGATTGAATACAGCAGCAGGGGGCGCTCACGTTCGGCCGCGACTTCTCGGATGACGTGAATGGCCTCGGCTTCGAGGGAGTGCAGGTGTGGGTTCACAGGCGTCCGAGTAACGCGGTGGTTGAATGATCCTTCGGATCGCCGACGATGGCGATGCGGCCTCCGTAGGCGCGCACGGTCTCGCGTTCGGGCACGGTCTCGATGGTGTAGTCGGTGCCTTTGCAATGGACGTCTGGTCTGAGCAGCGTGAGGAGGCGATCCACCGTGGCGTCACTGAAGATGGTGACGTAGTCGACGCATCGGAGTGCCGCGACCAGTTCTGCCCGAGCGGATTCGTCAAGCACGGGCCTGCCCTCCCCTTTCGCCTCGCGCACGGACGCGTCGCTGTTGATGGCCACGACCAGCACATCCGCCTCGCGCTTGGCCGCCTCGAGGTACCGGACATGCCCGACGTGCAGGAGGTCGAAGCCGCCGTTGGCAAACGCGATCGTGCGACCGGCCGCGCGGTCCGCGTTGAGATGCGTGAGCAGTTCGTTGTCCAACCAAATTCGCGCCATAGTGTCCATTTCCGCAAAACCTTTCGGGTGCCTTTTAAAAAGGCACCCGACGTCATTTATTTTCGGCGCCGCCTATGGCGGCCAGGAGTTCGGCGGCGGTGATGGTCGCGGTGCCGCGTTTCATCACCACCAAGCCGCCGGCGTGATTGGCGAGGCGGGCAGCTTCCCCAAACGTCGCGCCGCAGGCCAGCGCCAGCGAAAACGTCGCGATCACCGTGTCGCCGGCACCGGTGACGTCGGCGATCTGATCGGATCCGACGATGGGGATGTGATCGGTCGGGCAGCCGGGCTCAAACAGCGCCATGCCCTTGCTGCCCCGGGTGATGAGGACGGCGCGCGCCTGCAGTTTACGCAGCAACGTGCGGCCGGCCTTCTCGAGCACATCGAGATCGTCGCCGATGGTGACGCCAAGCAGTGCTTCCACCTCGGACTCGTTGGGCGTACACGCGGTGACGCCCTTGAACCCGGCGAGTCCGTACCGCGAGTCGATCAGAATCATCGGGACACGGCCAACGTAGGTGGCCTCCATCTTCTGCCGCGAGTCGCGTCGCCTCGATGAGCGTCCCGCCGCGCGCGCTTCGGCACGTTGCAGCATCTCGGGCGCATATATTCCACTGCCGTAGTCGGACACGATCACGGCATCGGCATCGGCCAGCGCAGTCGACAACGCCATCTCGATCTTCTTTGACAAGGCCGAGGACTGCCGTGGCGTGAGTATCGGCCCGACTCGGTCGATGCGTACCACCTGCTGCTTCGCGGAGTGAACACCGCCGGCCAGCACACGCGTCTTGACCGGCGTCACATACCCGGCCGCGCGCACCACGCCGCGCGTCTCCGCACGGCGCGGCATCGCGGCGAGTAGCCGCCTGCCGGCATCGTCACGTCCCACCACACCGACCACCTTGACCCGCGCGCCGAGCGACGCGACGTTGCTGGCAGCATTGCCGGCGCCGCCGGGCAACATCTCGGTGGTGTCGTACTTGAGAATCAGGACCGGGGCTTCGCGCGACACCCGCTCGACCTGCCCGTAGATGAATTCGTCGGCGATTAGATCACCGGCCACCACCATGTGCGCCTGTTTGAATCGGCCGACAATTTCCGCATAGCGTGCATTCATCGCGTCAACACCTCGGCCCACCGACGCGCAGCCGCGGCGGGCACCCCATTATGTCGCGAGGTGCTAGAATCGGCGCGAGCCCGACACATGACCTCCGGCCTGAAGCACAAGCTCGACTACGACGACCTGCAGGCGATCCCGCCCGACCGCCTTCGGTACGAGCTCGCGGAAGGAGCGCTGCACGTGACACCAGCGCCAAGTCCCCAGCACCAGTGGACCAGCAAACCATTGCAGCGGCAGTTGGAAGCCTACTTCGAAGCCCATGCCCTCGGCCGCGTCTATAACGCCCCCATCGACGTCGTTCTGGCTCACCAGGATGTATTTGAGCCGGACATTGTGGTGGTCACGGACCCGTCCCTCGTCACGCGCCGAGCGATTGAAGGTGTGCCGACGCTCGTGGTCGAGGTCCTGTCAACGTCGACCTCCTCCTACGACCGCACGACAAAATCGCGACGCTACGCGCACTTTGGCATCGACCACTTCTGGATCGTCGATATTGAGAACAGCACACTCGAGTGTTATCGACGCAACACCGATGGACGTTACGACATTCTCGTGCGGCTCGAAGATGACACTGTCTGGGAACACCCCGATTTTCCAGGGTTGACGATTTCCACCGCGCCGCTCTGGACAAAGGTTTAGCAGGGATTATTCACAGGGAGGCACGGGGACACGGAGCAGGGTCTTCCTGTAAAAGGTTCTTCGTTAAGTTAGCGCGTCAAGACGTTGGCCACTGCCTCTGACAGATCCCTCGCCACGAGCGTGCCTTCCGGCAACGCGCGGCCCTGCTGCGCCAGATCGCGTGCGCCATGTCCGGTCGTCACCAGAATGCCGCGCGCACCCACGGCGGCGGCCATCTGGACGTCCACATCACGGTCACCAATCACCCACGACTGCGCGAGGTCGATGTTGTGCTCGCGGCACGCGGCGTCGATCATCGCACGACCGGGCTTGCGACACGCACACGGCGCCTTCAACTCAGAGACGACGGCGTTGGGATGGTGGGGACAGTAATACCAGCCGTCAATCGCGCCACCACTCGCAACAATCTCCGCCTCCATCGAGGCATGCACCGATTGCACAAACGCGTCGTCGAACAGGCCGAGCCCAATCCCGCCCTGATTGGTCACCACGCAGACCACATACCCGGCACGTTTGAGCAGGCGAATGGCGTCCATGGTGCCTGGGAACCACTTCACCTGATCGAGACTGCTCAAATAGCCGGCCTCCTCAATCATCGTCCCGTCGCGGTCTAAAAAGACTGCGGGACGGAGGCCTGAGGAGTCCAGGGGTCCACTGGGGTCCGAGGGTTCTGCGGGGTCCATCATCGAAACGTTCCTCCGGGAGAGAATGCGAGGTGCCTTGAGACGGCGGCGAACACCATGTCCACGGTGATGCGTTTCATGCAGCGGTGATCGATCGGGCAGTCGCGCAGATGGCAGGGGCGGCAGAACACATCCGCCGTCAACACATCGCCACGGCCGAGCGGCCGCGTGACACGTTCGTCGGTCGGACCAAACATCGCGATCACCGGACGACCGGTCGCGGCGGCGACATGCATCACGCCGGAGTCGTTGGTCACACACACACGACTGCGCGACGTGAGGGCGACCAGCGTCCCGAGATTGGTTTGGCCCACCAGGTTCTTGACTCGTGGCAACGTTTCCGGGGCGTGTGAGCGGAGCCAGGATTCAATCGTGCGGCCTGCGTCGCGATCGTGCGCGGCCCCCACGAGCACACAGACAACATCACGCTCACGGATGAGTCGCGCGACGAGCTCAGCCACTCGTGTGGGTGGCCACTGCTTCGCCTGACCGTACGCGGCGCCTGGGGCGAGCGTGATAATCCGCGCTGTATCGAGAGAGTCGAGCCCGACCTGCTTCTCGGCCTGCCGAAGCGCGTCTGGTGATGCGCTGACACTCGGAGTCTCGTCGTCACACGGAATGCCGAGCCCGCGCACAAGGTTCTTGTAGAAGTCCACGTGGTGCTGGGGGGATCGGTGCGACGTGCGACGTGCGGAGTGCGGGGTGCGCACGGCCTTGCGCGTCAACATCCAGCCACGGGGGAGGTTCGAATAGCCCCAACGCTGCGGCACACCGGCGCGCCTGAGCTGCCAGGCGGAGTGGAACGAGTTCGGAAAGAGAATACCGAGCTCAAATCGTCCATCTCGGATGGCGCGCACGGCATCACGCTCGGACTTCTGCAAGACGATGACATCGTCTTGTCCGACTCCAGTGTCTTCGCGAAAGAGCGTAGCGACTGCGTTCGTCGCGGCGACGGTGATCGATGCACTCGCGAAGTGACGACGCAGCGCGACCATCGCGGGGAGCGCGAGCACCGCGTCGCCGAGCCAGTTTGGTGGACGAATGACAATGCGGGACACGACGGTGTGGTCCGGGGGAATCACTCGGCGTCTTCTCCTTCGGGTCCATCGGGTCCGCCATCGGGTTCCGCCGTCTCATCCGCGCCGGTGGGATACATGCCGCCCACGGCATCGCCCCCGTTTCCATCGTCGCGCCATCGTCGATGCATCCAGAGCCACAACTCGGGATTCCGGCGCACATACATCTCCAGCACGTCGGTGCACCGCTGCGTCAACTCCGTGATGGGATTGCCCGCGCCGGCCAACGGCGGCTCGATCGGGTGTTCGTACACCATGCGATAGCGACCATCGGGCAGTGGAAGGCCGAAGACGGGAATCACCGGCGCGCCGGTGCGCAAGGCGAGCGCAGCCACGGCGGACGTTGTGGCGGCGGGTCGTCCAAAAAACGTCACCGTCACCGCATCCTTCGGTTGAATGTACTGGTCGATCAAAATCGCCACGGCTTCATTCTGCTGCAACGCGCGCAGGACCCGACGCACCGCACCCTGACGATAGATCACCCGATTGCCGGTCGCGGTGCGCATGCCCTCCAGCAGATCATGCAACCGCGGATTGTCCAGACGACGGGCGAGAACGGAGATGGGCGGAAGCGCGAGCGCCGTGGCGAGGCCTTGCAGTTCCCAGAAACCGAAGTGGCCAGTCACCAGGATCGCGCCCTTGCCGCCATGCAGGGCCTGTCGCACACGATCATCCCCGTCGAAGACCACACGCGCCCGGATTTGATCGGGCGTCAGCGTGCTGAATTTCAACAGCGTGGTGAGGGACCGTCCAAAATGCGCGAACGTGCGACGCGTGATTTGACGACACTCTTTCGGCGTCTTGCTCGGAAACGCGGCCCGCAACTGCCGGAATGCCAGACGACGATGCCCGGCGTCGACGGCCCAGAACGTCCAGCCTATGGCGGTGCCGGTCGCGCGGACGAGCGCGTCCGGGCACAGGCCGATGACTGTTCGCACGGCGAGGACGAGGCGGTATTCGAGGAGATGGCGGGTGCGTTTACTCACTTGGGCGCACTCTTCTCGGTCCAAGGTCCGACAGGGTCCACGGTCCAGGGTGCCTCTCGGTCCGCGGGGTCGCGGGGGACGCGGGGTCCCGTGGCCCGGTGCGCGCTGACGCGCGCCCCGAGCCACGCGGCGAAGCTCGGCCCGTCGTCTGTGGGTTCCAACGTCACGGAGTGGCCGAGCACGTGGACGCCGAACGGCAGCGGCCGGAACGGCCGCAGCCGTTCGGCGTCCTTCGCCGTCGTCAGCAGCGCGACGTCGTCGCCGAGCGCGCGCAGGTCGCGCACATCGCTCAACGCGCGGATGTCCCGCGCGATGCGCGCGACATCCGCGCGCGTGTAGCGACGGTGGTCGCCAGGCGACCACGCGCCGACGACGACGAAGCCGGCGTCGGCGGCCGCGCGCGCCACGCGCGCGGGGCCGGCGATGCCGGCCAGGACAAACACCCGCGCGCCGGCCCGCAGGGCCGGCGCGTGGGTGTGGCGCCGCAGCCGGAAATGACGTCGGGTGTCTTTTTCGTCGAAAAAGACACCCGACGTCATTCTCGGGACCTCGCCGTCCACCACCACCACGTCCGCCCGCGCGAGCGCCGCAGGCGACTCGCGCAGGCGCCCCAGCGGCGCCCGACGACCGCCCAGGTCGTCGGGCGCCACGATCACCAGATCCACGTCACGGCGCATCTCCCGATGCTGAAATCCATCGTCCAACACCAGCGCCGTGGCGCCCAGGACGTGCTGCGCCAGCGCGCCGGCCACGGCGCGCTGATCACAAACCACCACGGAAATACCGGGCAATTCGCGCGCAAGCATCAGCGGCTCGTCACCCGCCCGGTCCAGGTCCGCCAGCAGGTGGACGCCGTCGCTCACGATGACGACGCCGTCCTCGACGATGCGGCGGCCATACCCCCGGGAGAGGATGGCGACGCGCTCCCCCATGTCCCGAAGGGTGCGGGCCACCAGCGCCACCGTTGGGGTCTTGCCCCGCCCCCCAAACGCGATGTTGCCGACACTGACAGAAAAGGTTTCGGGTGCCTTTTTTAAAGGCACCCGAAACCTTTGGTCGAAAGCGGTCACCGGGCCCTCACCAGACGCGGGCCCACGGGCGGCACCGGCGGCAACAACGCGGCCACCGCCGCAAGCGTTCGCGGCGTCGCGCCGCGGTTGGACTCCACAAGCGCCCGCGCCGCCGCGCCCAGCCGGGCGCGCGCCGGCGCGTCGCCCACCAGCCGCACCCACACCGCCGCCAACTCGCCCGCATCGGCCACCTGAATCGCGGCGCGTGCCTCCAGAAACGCCGCAGCGATTTCAGCGAAATTCGACATGTGCGGCCCAAACACAATCGGTTTGCCGTGCACCGCCGGCTCCAGAATGTTGTGCCCGCCGTGGTCCATCAGACTGCCCCCGACAAACACGGCCGTCGCCACCTGAAAGAGATGGGCCAACTCCCCGATCGTGTCGAGAATCACCACGTCGGCCTGCGGCGCGCCATCCACGGACAATTCAGTCCGCCGCACCACGCGCAACCCCTCGGCGCGCGCGAGCCCTTCCGCCTCACCAAACCGTTCGGGTTTGCGCGGCGCAATGATGAGCAGCGCCGAAGGGTGCATGCGGCGCACCGCCGCAAACGCCGACAACACCGCCGCCTCCTCCCCCTTCAACGTGCTCGCCGCAAGCAACACTGGTCGCCCATCGGGCACACGGAAAAATCGCAGCACCCGGCCGGCCCCACGCCCCGCAGCGGCCGCCGGCGACTCCAGGGACTCGAACTTCAGACTGCCGGTCACACTCACGCGCGCCGGATCCGCGCCTATGTCTATGATGCGGCGCGCCGACTCGTCACTCTGCATGCAGAACCGGTCTACATTCCCGAGCACCGTTCGAAAAAACGCGCGCACCAGCCGGTACCGCGGATACGACCGCGCCGAAATCCGCCCGTTCACCATCAACGTCCTGACGCCCTCCCGGCGACAGGCCCGCAACAGGTTCGGCCAGATCTCGGTCTCCATCATGATGAACAACCGCGGCCGCACCAGCCGCAGCGTCCGGTTCACAAAAAAGGGCAGGTCAAACGGAAAATAAAATACGGCGTCCACCTCGGTCAGCCGCTCGCGGGCGATCTGCTGCCCCGTCATCGTGGTCGTGGATAGAAAAATTTTCAGGTCGGGATACTGCTTGCGCAGGTCCGGCAACAGGGACCGAACGGTCAGGGCCTCACCCACCGACACCGCATGGATCCAAATAGACGGGTCCCCATCCAGGTTGAACGACACCGGCAACACGCCCATCCGCTGCCCGACACTCCCGACGTATTTGCGGTAGCGCAGGGCCTGGTAGACAAACCAGGGCGACAAGACCACCGCGATTACCACGATGGCTAGCGAATACAGGACGTACACGACAAGGAGAATATAAGTAAAATGCCCAGCTATGGCGATCAAGGTCGGCATCAACGGGTTTGGACGAATCGGCCGCAACATCATGCGTGCGGCCATGGCATACGACGACATCGACATCGTCGCAGTGAATGACTTGACGGATGCGGCCACCCTGGCGCACCTGCTCAAATACGACTCACTGCTCGGGAACCTGAAGGCGGAGATCACCGCCACTGGGGACACGATTTCGGTCGACGGGGACTCGTTCAAAGTCCTGGCGCAAAAGGACCCCGGGCAACTGCCCTGGAAGGACCTGAGCGTGGACGTCGTGTTTGAGGGCACCGGCCACTTCACCAAACGTGATGACGCAGCCAAACACATCGCGGCGGGTGCCAAACGGGTGATCATCACAGCTCCGGCGACCAAGCCGGATGTCATGGTCGTCATGGGCGTCAACCACACCACTTACGACCCGGCCACACACCAGATCATTTCCAACGCGTCGTGCACGACCAACTGCCTGGCGCCGGTCGCCAAAGTGCTGCATGAGTCGTTCGGCATCAAGAGCGCCTGGATGACCACCGTCCACGCATATACCAATGACCAGAATCTGCTCGACCTGCCGCATAAGGATCTGCGGCGCGCACGCGCGGCGGCCCTCTCCATCATCCCGACCACCACCGGCGCGGCCAGCGCCGTCGGCGAAGTGCTGCCTGCCCTCAAGGGCCGGCTCGACGGCATCGCCATGCGCGTCCCGACACCAAACGTCTCGGTCGTGGACCTCAACGCCATTCTGGAAAAAAACGCGACCGCCGAGGAGATCAACGCCGCGTTCAAGACCGCAGCCGACGGTCCACTCAAGGGCATCCTGGAATACGTCACCGCGCCGCTGGTGTCGATCGACTTCCGCGGCAACCCGCATTCGGCGATGCTCGACGTGGCCTACACCAAGGTGCAGGACGGCAACTTCGCCAAGGTCATGGCCTGGTACGACAACGAGTGGGGTTACTCGAGCCGCTGCGTCGACCTGCTGCGGTTCATGGCGTCGAAGGGCCTGTAAAAAAGGCCATGAAGACGCTCCGGGATCTCACGCTGAAGGGCCAACGCGTGTTCATGCGCGTGGACTTCAACGTGCCGCTCAAAGACGGCACGATCACTGACGATACCCGGATCACGTCGGCCGTCCCCACGATCAACGCCGCGCTTGAGGCCGGTGCGACGGTCATCCTCGCCTCGCACCTCGGGCGTCCCAAGGGCACACCAAACCCTGAGTTCACGCTCAAGCCGATCGCGACACATCTGGCCACGCTGCTTGGACGTCCCGTGGCGTTTGCGCCAGACTGCATCGGTCCTGCTGCGGCTGACGTGATCGCCGCGAACCCCGGCGGAGTCATCCTGCTGGAGAACCTGCGCTTCCATAAAGAAGAAGAAGCCAATGACGCGGTGTTTGCCAAGTCACTCGCCGATCTCGCCGACGTGTACGTGAACGACGCGTTCGGCGCGGCACATCGCGCACACGCCTCGACCGAGGGCATCACCCATCACATGACGCACAAGGCCGCGGGACTGCTGATGGATGCCGAGGTCACCTCTCTCGGCAAGGCACTCAACCATCCCGACCGCCCGTTTGTCGCCATTCTCGGCGGCGCAAAGGTCTCGGACAAACTCGCAGTCATCGAGAACCTGCTTGGGAAGGTGGACGCGCTCCTGATTGGCGGCGCGATGGCCTACACGTTCCTCAAGGCGCGTGGCATCGACACCGGCACGTCACTGGTTGAAGCCGACCTGGTCGACACGGCATTTGCCCTCGACGCACGCGCCAAAGAGATGGGCGTCCGCCTCGAACTCCCGATCGATCACGTCGTCGCACCACAATTGGCGGAAGACGCGCCGACGCGCACGCTCGATATCGATCCGCCGTCAATTCACACCAACGGATCGATTGGTCAGGACATGGGTCTCGATATCGGCCCCAAGACGATTGCGCACTATTGCGAAATTATTGCCGCCGCAAAAACCGTCGTCTGGAACGGCCCGATGGGTGTGTTCGAGATGACGCCGTTTGCGGCAGGCACCATGGGGGTCGCTGCGGCCGTCGCTGACGTCGATGGCACCACGATCATTGGTGGTGGTGACTCCGTCGCCGCCGTGGCCATGGCGGGTGTCACCGACCGCATGACGCACATCTCGACGGGCGGCGGAGCCTCGCTGGAATTTCTGGGTGGCCAGGTGCTGCCCGGCGTCGCCGCACTCGCATAACGGCCGGAGGAAATCATGGCCCGCATTCCCGTCTTCGCAGCCAACTGGAAGATGCACAAGACGGTGCTCGAAACCGTCGCGTGGATCCGTGAATTTGCGGCCCTCTCCAAACAACTGAAGGCCTCCCAGGTCGAGATCATCGTCGCGCCCCCCTTCACCGCGATTGCTGCGGCTGCGGAAACCGCGCGCGTGACGACCGTCGACATCGCCGGACAGGATCTCTACTTCGAACGGCAGGGCGCCTTCACCGGCGAGATCAGCGGCGCGATGCTCAAGGACGCCGGCGCCGAGTACGTGATCATCGGGCACTCGGAACGTCGCAAGATTTTTGCGGAGTCCGACGACTGGGTCAACCGCAAGCTCAACGCGGCACGTCAGGCGGAACTCATCCCCATCGTGTGCATCGGCGAAACACTTGACGAGCGCGAGCGCGGCGAGACGCTGGCGGTACTCGACCGTCAGCTCAAGGCCGGGCTCGACGGGTCTTCTGGGGATCAGATTGCGGCGATGATCCTCGCCTACGAACCCGTCTGGGCCATTGGCACGGGCAAAAATGCGACGACGGCCGAGGCTGGCGAGGCCCACACCCACATCCGGAAGCGCCTCCGGGAGTGGTTCGGAGGCGCCCACGCAGACAAGACCCGCATCCTCTACGGGGGGTCGGTCAAACCCGAAAATATCCGCGAACTCATTGGCCTCGAAGACGTTGACGGCGCCCTGGTCGGCGGCGCCTCCCTTGAAGCCCGGTCTTTCGCGGCCATCGTGCAAAACGCGCTATAATCGCTTTCTTATGGTCTTCTACGCATTCCTGACCTTCTACATCATCGTGTGCCTCCTGTTGCTGGTGGTGGTCCTCCTGCAGCAGGGCAAGGGCGGCGACATCGCAGCAGCCTTTGGCGGATCGAGCAGCCAGGCGGCCTTCGGCGCTCGCGCGGGAGCCTCGGTGCTCACGCGCGCGACGACCATTCTCGGCGCGTTGTTCATGATCGGGTCGCTGGCCCTGGCGGTCATGGGTAACTCCGGTGGATTCGGCAGCTCGGT
>ENA-ORBV01012719-ORBV01012719.1-microbial-mat-metagenome-genome-assembly--contig:-NODE-12719-length-12929-cov-3.731793_pt1 | contig 12929 bp, 14 predicted proteins | sample MGYA00237777_ERZ505514 | MGnify/ENA primary metagenome ERZ505514 (study PRJEB26160, sample SAMN06269048) | microbial mat metagenome | isolation source: Oligotrophic lake microbial mat | place...
TACACCTCTCTATTCGTCGGCAGCGTCAGATGTGTATAAGAGACAGGATGTAGCCGAAGCCGGGTTTGAGAGCGAAGGTGCGTTCGACGGTTGGTGCGTTGAGGGTGGCTGGGCTTAAGACGAATTCGAGAGGGCGCGGGAAGTTCTGACGGCGGACGCTGAGGAGGGCGTCTTTTTGTCTTGTGTAGGTGAGGTATTCCACCATCTGTTCCATGTCGAAGCGGCTGAGGGCGACGTTGTTGATGGCGATGATCTCGTCGCCAGGATTGAGGCCGGCGCGCTCGCTGGGGCTGGCCGGCATGGTTTGCAGGACGATGACGCGACCAGGAAGAATGCTGACGATGCTGCCAAAGCCTTTGCGGGTGGAGGTCTGCATATCGCGCAGTTGGTCGAACTGGTCTTTGTTGAAGAAGACGGAGTGGGGGTCGAGCTTGCGGAGCATCGCGGGAAGGACACCGCTTTCGAAGGCGGGGCCAGCCTCTATGGGCGTGGCGGCGTTTTCTTCGATCAGTGAGAAGACTTGCGTGAAGCGGCGGACGTGCTCGATAAGCCCCGATGGGTCGGCTTGGGCGGTGAGGGTGAACGGGATCAAGACTAAGGCAAAGAGGCGCATGATCAACGACGGAACTGCGTTGCCTTGTGGCGGGCGTGACGCGCTATTGCGAGATCGATCAGACGATCGAGGAGCTCGGCATAGGCGATTCCGGAGTGTTCCCACATTTTTGGATACATGCTGATGGAGGTGAAGCCGGGCAAGGTATTTACTTCATTGACGTAGAATTGGCCAGTTGCGGTTTCAAGCAAGAAGTCGACGCGGGACATTCCCTCGCAATCGAGAGCGCGGACAGCATCGACGGCTAGTTTGCGGACGGTGGTTGTTTGAGCTTCGTCGAGGTGGGCTGGCAATTCGATGCGGGTAGTGTCGAGTAGGTACTTGGCTTCGTAGTCGTAGAACTCGCGCTCTGGCAGGATCTCGCAGGGGTAGGAGGCCGACATGTCTTCGTTGCCGAGAACACTGCATTCAAATTCACGGCCGACGATGGCTCGCTCGATGACAACTTTGTTGTCGTAGCGAGCGGCTTCTTCGAGGGCAGAGATTAACGATTCGCGGGTTTTGGCTTTGTTAATACCGACGGAGGAGCCGAGGTTGGCGGGTTTTACGAAGACGGGAAGCCCGAGCTTTTCGATCACGGCGTCTGCATTGAGACCACCGCGACGCTGGATGAGGAAGTCGACGGTGGGGACGCCAGCATCGCGGAGGACACGCTTGGCAACTTCTTTGTCCATAGCGACGGCGCTGCCCATGACGCCGGGGCCGACGTAGGGGAGGTCTGCCAATTCAAAGAGGCCTTGCATGGTGCCGTCTTCGCCGAAGGTGCCGTGAGTGATCGGGAAGACCACATCGATTTCGGGGTTTGCGCCGGGTTCTGGCAGGATGGGTTTGGGGCTCCATTTGCCTTCTGGAGAAACGAAATAACGGAGGACTTCGTAACGCTCGGGGTTGAGCTTGGCGATGATGGATTCGGCAGAACGGAGGCTGACTTCGTGCTCGCCAGAGCGGCCGCCGTAAACGACGGCAACTTTCAACTTTGACATTACTGGAGGATCCTTTTACCCATGGCAGAGGCGATCAATTCGACGGCGAGGAGGGCAGTGCGATTGGCAGTGTCGAGGATTGGATTTACCTCGACGACTTCGATGGAGCGGAGGAGGTTTGAATCGCTCAAGACTTCCATTGCAAGGTGGGCTTCGCGGTAGGTGAGGCCACCGCGTACGGGAGTTCCGACACCTGGGGCATCATCGGGATCGACGCTATCCATGTCGAAAGAAAGATGGATCCCTGCGGTGCCGTGGCTTGCGGCTTCGATGGCGCGGGCCATTACGGTGCGCATGCCTAGCTCGTCGACGTCGCGCATGGTGAAGGTATGGACGCCACTGGAGGTGACATTGGCGCTCTCTTCGTCGTCGACATCGCGGATGCCGATGAGGACGGTGTTTGACGGGTGTACCTTGGGCGAGAAGCCTGCGATGTGGGTGAGTTCGCGGGGGCCCATGCCGAGGGTGGCAGCTAGCGGCATTCCGTGAACGTTTCCGGAAGGGCTGGTGGCTGGGGTGTTCATGTCGGCATGAGCATCAATCCAGATCAAGCCGATTTTCTTTTTGCTCTTGCGGTAGTGCCTGGCCATGCCGGCGATGGTGCCTGCGGCGATGGAATGATCGCCACCGAGTACGATAGGGAATTTACCGTCGCCGGCAGCCTTTTCGACCATACGGGCAAGCCGGACACAACTGGTGGCAATTTCGTTGAGGAAGCGGGCCGAGGAAGGCTTGGGGTGAATCGCTTCCGGCTGCACGACGTCGATGTTACCGAGGTCTTCGACGTCATAGCCGAGAGCACCGAGACGAGCGTGGAGGCCGGCGGCACGAACGGCAGACGGGCCCATGTCGACGCCACGGCGGCCTGCACCAAGATCCATAGGTGCACCGATGACAGCTAGTTTTTGAATACTCATTAGGGGCGGGTCCTGTAGAGCATGCGCGGGTAGGCGATGGCTTCACGCAAGTGGTCGAGGCCGCACATCCAGCTCACGGTGCGCTCGATGCCCATGCCGAAACCGGCGTGCGGGACGCTGCCAAACTTGCGCAGGTCGAGATACCAATTGAAGGCCTCTTGAGGGAGCTTGTGCTCTTCGAGACGCTTGAGGAGGAGGTTGAGATCGTGGATGCGCTGGCCGCCGCCGATGATCTCGCCGTAGCCTTCGGGCGCGATGACGTCGACGCCTAAAGCGAGTTCTGGCCGCAGTTCGTCGGGCTGGAAGTAGAAGGCCTTGATTTCGGTTGGGTACTTGTCGACGAGAACGGGGCGATCGAGTTCTTCAGTGAGGAGGGTTTCGTCGGTGTTGCCGAAGTCTGCGCCCCACTGGATTTCGCTGCCTTTGGCCTGGAGGACTTTGACGGCATCGTCGTAGCTCATGCGCGGGAAGGGGCCCTTGATACTTTCGAGTTTGGAGACGTCGCGCTCGAGGATTTTGAGTTCTTCCTTACTTCGAGTGAGGACACGATCGACGATCGAACATACAAGGCCTTCGGCGAGGACCTTTACGTCTTCGAGGGTGGCGAATGCCATCTCGGGCTCGACCATCCAGAACTCGGTGAGGTGGCGGCGGGTCTTTGATTTTTCGGCACGGAAGGTGGGGCCGAAGCAATAGACTTTTCCGAAGGCCATGGCGTTGGCTTCGTTGTAGAGCTGGCCGCTTTGAGTGAGATAGACCTTTTCGTCTTCGAAGTAGTCGACTTCAAAGAGGGTTGAGGTGCCTTCGCAGGCGGCGGGAGTGAAGATCGGGGTGTCGACCAGGAGGAAGCCATTGTTGTCGAAGAAGTCTCGGACGGCGCTGATGACTTCGTGACGGATACGGGCAATGGCGAACTGGCGCTTGGAGCGGAGCCAGAGATGGCGGCGGTCCATGAGGAAGTCGATACCGTGATCTTTTGGAGTGATCGGGTAAGGATCTTCTTCGCTGACGAGCTGATGGATCGTCAATTGCTGGACATCGAGTTCGAAGCCGCCGGGGGCGCGGCTCTCGGCTCTGACTTTGCCGACGATGGTTAGGGAAGATTCTTGTGTGAGACCGCGAATAGCCTCGAAGAGGTCTTCAGGCAGTTCTGCTTTTACGGCGACACACTGCAAGAAGCCGGTGCCATCGCGGAGGATGGGGAAGGCAATCTTGCCGCTGCGGCGGAGGTTGTACAACCAACCGGAGAGGCGCACAATCCGGCCATCGTATTGGCCAATGGTTGCGATGGATATACGGGGAAATTCACTCATCTGGGTTCTCTATCTTCTTCGTTCCAGGGTTGGAGGTCTTCGAGGCGTCGGAAGACTTCGGCGGCGGCCTCAAAGGCCTTGGGGATGTCGGGTACTTCGCGTAGCTCCAGCAGCAGCGGGTATTGGCCTTCGTGCTGGCGGAGGAGGTTCATGATCTTACGCCAATTCACGGTGCCATCGGTAGACATGAATGGGAAGCGATGGTTGTCGTTCTTGCCGTCATTGTCGTGGACGTGGGTGGACTTAACTCTGTCCTTCATGATGGACCACTCGTTTTCGATGCCCGACATGATGTGGGCGTGGCCAGTGTCGAAACAGAAGCCATTTTTGAGGTGGGTCATTTCGATGAAGCCCATTAGGCGCTCACCGCTGGAGAAGGAATTGGGGATGTTTTCGAGAAGGATTTCGACATCACGGCTGCGGGCGAAGAGGTTTAGCTCTTCGAGTGCGGTGAAGGCGGCGTCCCACTTGGCGAGGTCGAAGGTTTCACCACTGACGCCAAGATGCTGGATGGCGAATTTGCAGGGGATGACCTCGGCTACTTCGAGAGCGCGCTTAATTTCGTCGACCATTTCCTGACGCTTTGGCTTGCTCAGTTCGGTGAGGGTAAGGGTTGCGTGGGGGCTGCTCTTTCCCCATTGGTCGTCGCTAAACATGGGCATGTGGAGCGAATGGAGTTTAAGTTGGGAATCGCGAAACCAGTGGCCGAGTTCGTTGACCTGGGCTTTGTTGCGGTAGTCGAGGTGCTGACGGGCACAGAAGATTTCTACCTGGGGAATGCCGACTGCCCAGATGCGGTCGAGCCATACGGAGGTGAGGCGATGTTGAATACAGATATGCGTGGAGAGAACGTGATCCATGAATGTTGCTCAGTAGCCGGCGGCCTTGCCATTGGTGCGCCCGTCGGGGGCGCCCTGGAGCCAGCGGTCTTCCACTAGGATGCCATGTACGTTTGAGACGCTGGCGGTGCCGGTTTCGACATTGTGGCCGAGACGCTTGAGAATATCTACTGTGTCGGGGCTCCAGCCACGTTCGAGGTATAGCCTGTCGGGAAGCCATTGGTGGTGGAGGCGGGGTGCGTCGATGGCATCCTGCATGTTGAGTTTGAAGTCGAGGACGTGGAGGATGGCTTGCATTACTCCGGTAATGATACGGGTGCCGCCGGGTGCGCCGATGACGAGGAGGAGCTTGCCGTCTTTGGTGACGATGGTGGGGGTCATGCTGGAGAGCATGCGCTTGCCGGGGGCGATGGCGTTGGCTTCGCCGCCTACGGCACCGAACATGTTGGCCGTGCCGGGCTTGGCCGAGAAATCGTCCATCTCGTTATTCATGAGGAAGCCGAGGCCGGGGACGGTGACGCCACTGCCGTAGCCGCCGTTGAGGGTGTAGGTGAGGGAGACGGCGTTGCCTTTTTCGTCGACGATCGAGAGGTGGGTGGTTTCGGGGCTTTCCGCCGGAGGAACCGGGCCGTGGGTTAAGTCTTTGGAATTTGTGGCCTTGTCCATCGAAATCGAATAGGCACGATCTGCGATGTATGTTGGGGCGAGCAGGGCGGCGACAGGTATCTTGACGAAATCGGGATCGCCGAGGAATTGGCTTCGATCGGCGTAGAAGCGACGCATGACTTCGGCTAAGGCGTGGGCGTGACGGGCGCTGCCCATACCGGCTTTGGAGTAATCGAGACGGTCTAGCATGCCCATCATCTGGAGCATTCCGATACCGCCGGAGGAGGGCGGAGGGGCGGCGAGGATGTCGTGACCACGGTAGTTACCGAGGAGAGGTTTGCGTTCGACGGGCTGGTAGGCGCGGAGGTCTGCTTCTGTGATGAGGCCGCCGTTTTTTGCCATTTCGGAGGCCAGGACCTTCGCTGTTTGGCCTTGGTAGAACTCGTCAGGGCCTCGCTTGGCAATGCGCTGGAGAGTCTTGGCTAGCTCGGGCAGGCGGAGTGTTTCGCCGGCTTCGTAGTAGGTGCCGCTTTTTAGGTAGATCCTTTTGGATTCGGGGAACTGCCCCATGTTGCGTTCTGCGCTACGGAGGCCGCGGGCAATTGCATAGGAGACTTCGAAGCCGTTTTTTGCGAGCTTGACGCTGGGCATGACAACGTCGCTCCATTTGAGACGGCCGTATTTTTTGTGCAGGAGGGCGAGGCCTCTGACAGTGCCTGGGACGCCGCTGGCGCGCCAGCCGACGATGCTGTCGCGGGTGGGCTTGCCCTGGGCATCGAGGTACATGTCGCGGCTGGCTTTGCCGGGAGCTTTTTCGCGGAAGTCGATGAAGTTGGTGTCGCCGCTGGCTGTGCGTATGAGAGCGAAGCCGCCGCCACCGATGTTGCCTGCGCTTGGGTAGGTGACGGAGAGGGCGAAACCGACGGCAACTGCGGCGTCGTAGGCGTTGCCGCCTTTTTTGAGAATCCGGACGCCGACATCGGTTGCGATTGGTTCCTGAGAGACGACCATCGCCTTACGGGCTCGCACTGGGTCGTGGGCGAGCAGAGTACTGGCGAGGATTAGTCCTAGTGCAATTTTCATTCTGAAGTACTTCGCTGTCGCTTCCAGTCGAACATTACGATGCCTGCGGCAACACTGACGTTGAGGCTTGGGATTGGGCCGCTCATGGGGATGCGAAGGAGGAAGTCGCAGGACTTGCGAACGTTGTCGTGGAGACCGTGCCCTTCGGCACCGAGGACGATGACCGTCTTCTCATCGAAGCCTGCCTTGTCATAAGGTCGGTCGCCTCGCTCGTCGAGGCCGTAGATCCAATAGCCGGACTTCTTGAACTTTTCGATCGCTTGAGCCACGTTGGTGACGCGGACAATCTTCATATGTTCGAGGGCACCGGCGGCGGCTTTGGCTACCGTTTCGGTGACGCCTACGGCGCGACGCTCTGGAATCACGACGGCACCTGCGCCGACGGCCGATGCGCTGCGCAAGATAGCGCCGAGGTTGTGAGGGTCTTCAACGCCATCGAGGACGATGACCAGATCGCTGCCGACGACATTGTCGAATTCTTCGTATTCTTTTTCAGCGCCGAAGGCTACAACACCCTGGTGGCGTGAAGAGCCGCCGGAATTGCGATCGAGGGCCTCACGGGGTTCAAAGCGAACGGCGACTTTGCGCTGACGGCACAAGTCGACAATTTCCTGAATCTTTGGGCCGCCTGCACCTTTGGCGACCAATACGCGGTCGAGGGGTCTGCCCGCAACCAGTGCTTCTTTTACGGGATGAATCCCTATCAATATCGCCATCTATACTAAAAGTATCCCCTTCATGAGCTCTGGCAGTTATTCTTTAGCCATTTCGCAACCCGATTTGGACACAACCAATCGTAGAATTTATTTCTCCCTAATCTTACTCTGCGTTGGGCATTTTTTCATTGATGTCTACAGTTCGGCGCTGGCAGCGTTTCAGCCGCACCTTGCCACGAAGATGGGGATCAACCTGACCGAGGCTGGCTTTTTGGCGGGAATCTATGTGTTTGCGAACTCTGTGACGCAGCCAGGTTTCGGTTATTTTTCAGACAAACTGCATTCGCAATTGTTTACGACACTGGCCCCGATGGTGGCCGGTATTGGGGTGTCGATGATTGGGCTGGCGCCCAGCTACACGATGGTGATGAGTATGGCTGTGATTGGTGGGCTTGGGATTTCGAGCTTTCATCCGCAGGCGAGTGCGCGGGCTACGCAGGGGATTGTGGGGAATAAGCCTTTCTGGATGGCGGTGTTTATTTGCTCTGGAACTTCGGGGCTGGCGCTTGGGCCTACTTATTTTGCGTGGATCATCGAGCGTTTTGGATTTGAGAAGAGTTGGTATGGCGGGATACCGGGCGTGCTTGTGACGGTGATGCTGTTGAGCTTTTTGCCGGCGCTGCCTGCGGGGACGACTGCAGCGAAGAAGCGGTTTGATCTTGCGCCGCTTAAGGCTGTATGGCGACCGCTAACGATCCTTTACTTCCTGGTTTTTATTCGCTCGATTGTGCAGATTTCTTTCACGCAGTTTTTGCCGCTCTATCTGACGCGGGAGCGTGGGTTCTCGGTGATTGGGGCGAGTCAGGCGTTGAGTCTTTATCTCGCTTGTGGGGCGCTGGGTGGCTTTCTCGGTGGCAATATCGCTAACCGGTTTGGAGGCCGGGCGACGATTCTGGTTTCGATGATTGGGTCGGTTCCGTTTCTGCTGACCTTCTTTTTTACCTCGGGCTGGATTTCGCTGGCGAGTCTTGCGCTGGGTGGTTTGGTGCTGCTGTTTACGATCCCTGTCAATGTGGTGATGGGGCAGGAGTTGGCTCCTGGTCAGGCCGGGACGGTTTCTGCGCTGATGATGGGCTTTGCGTGGGGGATGGCCGGGTTTTTGTTTATCCCGATTATCGGCAAGGTTTCCGATGTGATTGGCCTGCACAATGTTCTGCTTTCGCTGGTGATCTTTCCGGTGATTGGATTCTTTTTGACTTTGACTTATCCAAAGGACGTGCGCGCATGAAGCCCGCTGTTTGCCTGCTTTCGGGAGGACTCGATTCCTCCACCTGTCTTGCCTATGCCCGTCGCGAAGGATTTACTTGCTATGCCTTGAGCTTTGATTATGGGCAGCGCCATTTGCATGAACTGTACGCGGCACAGCGGGTGGCGGCGAGCCTTGGTGCGGCAGAGCACAAGATCATCAAGCTGGACTTGCGGGCCTTTGGCGGGTCTGCGCTGACGGCGGATATCGATGTGCCAAAGGCACGTAGCGGAGACGAGATGGGGCATGGCATCCCGGTGACTTATGTGCCTGCTCGCAATACGATTTTTCTTTCGCTTGCGCTTGCGTGGGCTGAGGTGCTGGGGGCTGCGGACATCTTTATCGGAGTGAATGCGATCGATTATTCCGGCTATCCGGATTGCCGACCTGAATACATTTCTGCATTTTCGAAGATGGCGGATTTAGCAACTCGTAGCGGGGTGGAAGGGACGACGCAGTTGAAGATTCACACGCCGTTGATTCAGATGTCGAAGGCTGACATTACGCGGCTTGCGCTGGAGTTAGGCGTTGATGTTGGACTTACGTTTACCTGCTATGACCCGGATGGCGAGGGCAGGTCTTGTGGTGATTGCGATGCCTGCCAATTGCGATTGAAGGGTTTTGCCGAAGCTGGGTTGAGTGACCCGCTGGAATACCAGACGCGATGAAGATCAGTGAGATTTTTCATTCGATTCAAGGCGAGGGCATTCTTGCTGGAGTGTCGAGCGTGTTCATTCGTACGTCTGGATGCAACCTGCGATGCACGTGGTGCGACACGCCTTATACGAGTTGGAAGCCAGAAGGTACGGACCAGACCATTGATTCCATTCTTGAGGCGGTGCGGCAATATCCGGCTCGCCATATGGTGCTTACCGGCGGGGAACCGATGCTGTTTGAGGAATCGATTGGGCTTTGCGATGAGTTGCGTAAGTTGGGGCACCACATCACCATTGAAACTGCTGGGACGTTGTATCGGCCTGTGCCTTGCGATTTGATGAGTATTTCGCCCAAGCTGTCGAACTCGACGCCGCAGCAGGACCCGTATTGGTCTATTCAGCATGACAAGGTGCGCATGCAGCCGGAGGTGCTGCGGAGGTTGATGGATCATTGCGATTATCAACTGAAGTTTGTTGTTTCCAGCCCCGAGGATCTCTGTGAGATCGATCCGCTGGTGGAGCGGTTGGAGGCGGAGCCGGGTAAGGTTTTGTTGATGCCTGAGGGCCGGGATAGGGAGACATTGAACGAGCGATCGGTGTGGATTGCGGAGATTTGCAAATCGCGTGGGTATCGTTATTCGCCGCGTCTGCATGTGTTGCTATGGGGCGACAAGCGGGGGATCTGAAACGCGCCAGGTGCTGTGGATCAAGGCAACGAGGGTGCCCTGCTTTACGATTTCCTGTTTGAGGTTGAGGCCGCTGATTTCGGTACGAATGGTTACGTCATCGCCGATGCCGACTTCAGCGCGGTAGTGAGCTTCGGCCGAAGCTAGTTCGTGGGCTTCGAGAAATGAGAGGGGCAAGGCGTCGACAGCCCAGCGGATCATCGTGACGTTGTTGACGTGTTCGTTCTGATCGGCGTCGCTCCAGTAGGCCCGGTAGATTTGTTCGAGGTCTGCGGCTGCTGGTCTGGATAGAGTCGCTTCCTCGAGTGCCGGGATGGTGTAGCCGGGATCGTGGCAGAGGGCAATGATGGATTCCGGGATTCGGACGGGCTTGCGGCTGGCGAGATCGACGATGACCCAGAGGCTGCTGGCGGAGGCACAGATTTGGCCTTGGGAATCCTTGAGTACGAAATCTCTGTAGGCTCGAGCACCCTTAATCTTTGTACTGGGCCAGGTTTCGACTTCGATTTCTTCGCCTAGCAGGAGGTGGCGGTGGATGTCGAGGCGCATCTTCGATAGCATCCAGGTTCGGCCGGCGAGACGGAGTTCTTCTGTGGCTGCCGAGAGCAGTGTTGCGTGAGCACCGGCGGCATTTTGAAGAATCCGCCAGTAGGCTGCCGGGGACATTCGCAATTTCACATCCGCTTCGAAGAAACCGACCTGCGCGCTTTGACGAAATACTCGAAGTTCCATGGCTGTCATGCCAAAATAACACTCATGCGTCTTGCCGTATTAATTTTCACCTCGCTGACCCTGATGGCGCAGAATGAAGTGCCCAAAACAGAGGAAGCGCTTCGTGTTTTATTCCTTGGGAACTCCTATACCTATTACAATTCCCTGCCCGACATGGTTACGGCCATTTCGAATTCCACACCGGGGCGGCGGATTGAGACCAAGAGTGTGACCCGGGGCGGGGCGACACTGCAGGATTTGTGGCACCTTACCAATGCCCTTGAGACGTTGCGTAGTGGGACTTGGGACTATGTGGTGTTGCAGGACCAATCGACGCTTGGTGAGAATTACGTGGATGGCAAGTGGGGTGTGAATGAGCCGAATGGGCTGCTGCGGTGGGTTCGGATCTGGAATGCCGAGATCCAGCGCAAGAATGCCAAGCCGATGCTTTATCTGACGTGGGGACGCAAGGCTTATCCGGAATTTCAGACGGGACTGAACTACGCTTACGCTGAGGCGGCACGTGAGATCGGGGCAACCATTTCACCGGTGGGACTGGCCTGGAAACGGATTCGCGAGACACAACCGCAGATAGAGCTTTTCGATGCCGATGGCACACACCCTTCGCCGCTTGGTACCTATCTGAATGCGTGTGTTTTTGTAGAGATGATTATGGGCAAGACGTGCGAAGAAGCGACTCGCAATCCCACTACGCTGCGGGTTGCGGAAGACACGCAGCGCTTGCTGGCCGAGGCGGCGCACTTTGCAGTGGGACAGTACACGGCGGGGATTCTGACGAGCTTGCCCAAGCCGGATTACGGCACATTGAAGCCGCTGCCACCTTCGACGATTAGTAAGGCTGAGGACTTCAGCGGGACCTGGAGGGGCAAGGCCACGATTTACAACGCGACACAAGACGTTGAGTTGAAACTGGAGGGCAGTGGCCGTACGTGCAAGGGAAGTATTACGCTGAGCCAGAAGCAAAGACAGACTGTTTTGAGCTATCCGCTTAGCAATTGCACGATCGACATGACGACACTGATCTTTCTTACCAGTGACCCGCGGTTCATCGTTGAGGAGTACAAGGCAGTGATTGACGGCGACAAGCTGGTGGGGACGCAGACGCTGCGCAATACCGATCCATATGTGCGGCTTCAAGGATCGTTTGAGCTCAGGAAAGACTGATGCCGGAACCGTTTTTGAGCGAGGCAAAACGGCTGGCGGACGAGGGGCTGATTGGGGATGCGATTTTCCTGCTTGAGGAAGCGGTTGAGAATGGCAAGGAGACGGCTGAGATTGCGAAGATGCTGGCTAAGCTGAGTTTGCAGATCGACGAAGTACGAGCGTTTCAAAGCTGGTGCCATGAGGCCTTAAGGATGAATCCGAAAGACCTTGAAATTTACCAGATGCTGGAAGATTACTTTCGTATGCGTGGCCGCGATTTTGAGGCGGATGAGGTGCGGGCCGTGGCCGATCTTATGCATCTACGCGGCTGATGCGCTGGATCTTGACCGGGGGCGTGAGTTTTTGAGCAGTGACTGGCGACTGCTGGATTTTGCGTATGACATCGAGGCCCTTGAGGACCAGGCCGAAGGCGGCGAAGCCTTGTTCATCGGGGTTGCGCTTGCCGCCGAAATCGAGCTCGGGTTGATCGCCGATGCAGAAGAAGAAATCGCCAGTGGCGGTGTCGGGGCCTGAGCGGGCCATGGAGATCACGCCGCTAACGTGTTTGAGGCCAGTAAGTTTGGTGCGTTCGAGAGCAATCGGGGGGAAGCTTTGTTTCTTGCCAGGATTGGGACCGCCCTGGATGACTTCGATTTTTACAGGGCTTTGGGGCTGATTGTCCGGTTTGACGCTGCGATGGAAGAGGCCGCCGTTGTAGAGGCCCTCGTCGACGTAGCGCAGGAAATTCTCGACTGTCCTGGGGGCCCGGTCGCCGCTTAAGGCCACGAGGATGTCGCCCATCTCCGTTTCGATTTTGACCAGAACACGAAGGTTCTTTTCCTGGCCCAGCAGGGGAAGTGTTGCTGCCAGGGTTAGTATTTCGCGACGTCTCATGAGCTTTGCTCCTCTGTAAGTTGATAGCCTTGCCGGTCGACTTTTGAATCGAGGATTTCGGCTGAGTGGCCGTGGGCCTCGAAGATCTGCTGAACATGACGAACGACGCGCTCATGGCCCTTCTCGAAGAAGACCAGAATACTGGGGCCGGCACCGCTGAGGCAGCAGCCAAGCAGGCCTGGAGCCCGGAGCTTGAGGATCTCTTCGAGGCCGGGGATCAGCTTCTGCCGGTAGGGTTGATGCAGGCGATCTTCCAGTGCAGCGGGGAAGGCTGAGATTGTGCCGGTGGCAAGGGCGGCGATGAGAAGGGCCGAACGCTGGACGTTGAAAACGGCATCGGCTTTGGAGTAAGAGTCCGGGAGGACAGCGCGAGCCTTGTGGGTGGGGAGCGGGAAGTCGGGTACGACAACTGCAACTTCGAAGCTGGGGGGGAATTCGAGGCGAACGGCGCGGGTCATGCCGCTGGAATCGATGGCGCTGGCGACGATCGAGCCGAGGACGC
>ENA-ORBV01012720-ORBV01012720.1-microbial-mat-metagenome-genome-assembly--contig:-NODE-12720-length-12928-cov-4.360205_pt1 | contig 12928 bp, 14 predicted proteins | sample MGYA00237777_ERZ505514 | MGnify/ENA primary metagenome ERZ505514 (study PRJEB26160, sample SAMN06269048) | microbial mat metagenome | isolation source: Oligotrophic lake microbial mat | place...
GATTAGACACGGTAGATCGAATCGATGTCTCGATTGGCAGCAATAAAAAAGTAGAGTCGTTCTTGAGACTCTTGTAGATGAAACTTGAGACACCGACCTTTCGAACAACGATGTTGCAACTCCGATCGAAACAATAGATTCACAACCACAACTCTGATCAAGAAACTTGATTAGACACGGTAGATCGAATCGATGTCTCGATTGGCAGCAATAAAAAAGTAGAGTCGTTCTTGAGACTCTTGTAGGTGAAACTTGAAAAAACGACCTTTCGAACAACGATGTTGCAACTCCGATCGAAACAATGGATTGACAACCAAAACTCTGATCTAGAATATTGATTACATCAGAGGGGCGACCAAACTGTAGTTTACATATTTAACTAAAAACTTACAATATGTATGTGATAAAATCTAATGAAACTGTACGGTAATCTCGCATATAAATGAAAAAATTGTCAGCCATAAATATTTGACGGTCAATCGTTTTCAGTGTAATCTCATTTACCCCCACTCGTAATGAATATTTTACCAGTACCAATAACTTCTCTACCATACACTGATATGTCCGATACATTTTACAATAGAAGATAAAATGTCACATTTGAAAGAACCTCCTATTCGAACGGAGTCATATATGTATTTGTCTCTTCCTCCATCTGTATATGCTATGTCAAGAATATTTTGTGTGTTCTCTCAACCACGTAGTACAGTTGAAGTTGCTGGTCTATTTAGACAATGGTCAATATACCTAGGGTCAAGGAAAATACTGTGTATACCAACAAACACGTAACACCAAATGACATTTCTTCTTTCAACCACGTAGTATAGTTGAAGTTGACTATCTATTTAGACAACGGTCAATATTCGTATTGACGCAGAAGCTACGGTATGTCCCGACAAACACGTTGCACCCAAGGTCTCGTTAGTAATTGAAGTTGACTATTTATTCAGACATCTGTAATTTTTCGTAGGGCCAAAGAACATACGTTATATAGCAACAAACACGTATCATCTAAGGAAATGACTGTAGATCAAAAACAACACGTGAAAACCTCATCGAATATAGTCGTTTACAGTGGACATCTTTTATATTCTATACACCATCAGATTCTTCTTTAATGAATACATATATATATATTTACCACGTGTGAAACGGTTCAAGATATCGCGAATTACATCACACTCGTCGCAAGTATCTGACCACACCCTTATATTATCTATCGTTCCATTGCCTATATAAAACACCCCAAAAATTGCTACTTCAAGATAAAAATTGTTATACAACAAATCAAAGTGTATTTACAGACACAATATGATAAATAAAATTGAATGCTTTAAAACAATTGTTTTATTATTTATCAATTGATACTTTTTATTTTGATGATTGGGAATCATTGTCGTCGTCGCCCTTTGGCTCAGGTAGCCAGTTGTTGTCGCTATTCTCATCCTTCGACTCTTCGTATACACAATCACTGTAATCCACATCTGATACAGGAATCGCACGAGCCCTGGTATTGCCTCTTGCTATTTTGATCTTAATTTTCTTCCCGGAATCCATGAGCTTCGTCAGGCAACCCGACATGTATTGATTCTCAACACTATCCGACATTTTGACCTTGTATCTTCCTCTATCTCGTTCTACCTTTTCCAAGATACGAATGTACTCCACAATTCCGTCACTTGACCATCCGGAATACTTTGCCGTGTTGCCTTCAGGGGACACTTCAGTTTTGGCTTGCTTCGTATAAAGCCACGGAACATCGCTCTTCTTTGATGACTTCGAAACCATATTGTCCCACCTCGCTTCACTGTTTTTCAACAACAGGAGCGCAAAGGCTTCATCAGAGCGTGTCGCGATATCGCTGAGTGGCAACAGGTGTTTATTTCTCCTGATTGTTGGTTTTGTAATACTTTCCGCCCCGATTAAGCTCTATCCAGTAGGCTAAACCAAGGTTGACCTTGTGCTCTTGTCGCCCCAATTGTCTTAAATAGGTAGTACGAGCAGACGTGCGGTTTTTTCGCCGGGCGACGTTCTGGGCGCTGACAGATGTCTGCGTTAAAAGAAAGCAAAGAGTCTGAATTGCTAGCAGTGCAGAAATAAACTTGCTCAACTGGCTCACTGTCGACCTGTAGGTAATGTCACTCGATAGCCAGTATTCTCGCACAATCGCCCACACTTGAAAGAAGAATTTGTCAACTAAGAGTCTCTTAACCAACTGCAGCATTATTTCACCCTAGTATTGGACATTTTTTAAGCAAAATAATAGAAAATTTGAGGAGCTAAATCCTCATTATCACTACGTTGCGCCTAGCTTTCGCCTCTATATCCAAGAGAGCGGCAATCTCCACCGGATCGATACACTGAAATCGACAATATTCTACGCACCATCCAAACAGGCCGATCCTAAGACGGCTGGTCGCAGTCTGGCGGCCATTCAGCTAGCCGCCCGATCTGATTGGCACGCCGTGATATTACTTGCCATTTTTATCTTTGCCGTAACCCTTTGCGATCGTATTATTGCCGTAAGCACGGGGGCAACCACCGTCTTTCTTGGCCCAGGTGGAGACAGCCTTGGTCTTGGAGCAGCTTTCATTTTCTTGCCTCTGGTGGTTTTCGCCTTGCCGTTAAGCCTGGCGGCATCTTCTTTGTCTACGGGTAAAAATCGAGTGCACTGGATCGCCGCTTCCGTTTTGTTGCGCGCTCTCATACCGCTCACCTCGGCCCTGCCGGCAGCGCGCGAATTGCTCTGCGGCTCGCAGCCGGCGGTGGGCATGACCTTATCGGGTGTTTTTTTACTGGGCCAGTTAACTCTTGCCACCACATTTGTACAATTGCGAGCCACCGCCAGCCGTCCTTTGCCATATCTGTGCCTACTTACTTGCGGATTTTTTCTCGGGCAATGGGCAGCTCTTCGACTGGCACCATACCTGGTATCACAACCTCCCGGTGAAAATTTCAATTTACTTTTAGGCGGCACTTACGCTGCGGCTACGGCCCTGGCTTATCTAGGATTTAAATGCCTGCAAGATTTTAAAGACAAAGAAGACCTGGCCCGCCTCGCCATCGCCCAGCAAGAGACTGAAGATGATGATGTTAAGAACTCTCCCCTGATAGCAAAAGCGCCTCTCACTCTTTCCCTTACGGTTGCCGAAATGCGGCCCTGGCAGCTGGCCAGATTTTTGCTCGCTACCGTGGCTTTATTTTTACCGTTATTTGCGCCAATCTTCATAACATTGCTTTTTTCTATTGAGTGCAATCAGGCGGGCACATTGATTATCAGTACGCTCAGTGCCAATTTGAGTCTGGCCTGCGCAGTAGGCGCCTGTCTATCCATTTTTCTCAACAAGTTGGCACGCAAGCGCATTATTTTGCAGGTTATTGCTCTAGTTGCCCTGACGCTCTATTTTTTCGGCGCCTGGTCGCACAATTCCGTTATTTGCTATACAACTCTCACTGCCATGGCCGCAATAGCCGGTTTAATTTTGCCCGACTGGTATCATCATTTATTGACTCACCTTTCACTGCGTCAATTACCGCATTTTCTGGCGGCTAAAGACACTATTCTCGTGTTGATTTATGCCCTCTGTACTATTCCAGTTGAGAAGACCCTGGCAGTGGTTTCCAGCCTTTACTTCCTCAAAGAATTGAACCTGCTAGGCGCCGGTCTGACGGTGGTTTCGATATTGCTTGCACCTCTGGTTTTAAAAAAGTAGGATGCAAAAAGAAAACGTTATTTTTGTGCTGGTTAGACCCAGCTTTTTAGGAAATATCGGCTCTACCGCCCGGGTAATGAAAAATTTTGGTTTCCATAATTTGAGGCTGGTAAACCCTCCGCGCAATTATCTTGACGCCGAAGCAAGAAAAATGGCCGTTGACGCTTTTGATGTTTTAAAAAAGGCGAAAGTAGAGAGCACCCTTTCTGCCGCACTGACCGACGTCAACCTGGCTTTTTCCACGTCATCTTGCCAGCAACGCAAAGACATTCCCAGGGCCCTGGCCAGCGTTGTGCAAGAAATTGAAGAGCGAGACTATAGTGCCGCCAATAAAATTGCTTTTGTCTTCGGCAACGAAAGAAATGGTCTGACCAGCGACGAAATTGCTCGCTGTCATGAGCTCATTGCCATTCCCACTGATGAAACTTTCGTCAGCCTCAACCTCGCCCAGGCACTGGGTATAGTGGCATACGAACTGAGTCGCAATCAAGGCGTCAAAGTTTTGACGGCAGCATCTTCTGCGGCCGAGGCCGAAATTTTACCTCCTGGTGAAAGCGAAGACGAACTTATGGACCTGCTGACCGAGCTTATGGATAAAGCCGATTTTTCGCGCCGCTTCAACAGTGAAAAAGTAAAAGTACAAATTCGTGGTGCTTTGCAGAAAATGCGACCCAACCAGCGCGAATTTGATTTGCTGCGCGGTTTGCTTCTCAATCTCAATGACAAATTGAAGACGGTCAAATAGCGATTACATATACACTTGATAAGCGTATCCGATTTGTGATAGTGCCATTCACACTTGAGAGATCTGCCGTAACCGGCCTGCAGACGGCTACTTGCAACCGGCCAAAATATTGGCCGAAATAAGCCACAATATGAGTTATGATTTTCTAGATTCTAAAAGTGGATAACCAGCTGATGGTCTCCATAAGGCTAATGAGAAAGTAGGGGAATAGATGCGTCTTCGCAATGATCGAGCCCAAAAAGCACTGCCGTTTTTACTATGCCTCGTGGCTTCAAGCGTACCCCTTGGCTTGACCGGATGTTCCGAGCCATCTACCACCACAGGCGGCACGACAAGCACCACAACCAGTACAAAGCCCGCCCTTCAAGGCGGACCCGGCTCTACATTCAAGGGTGAGGAGACTTTTGTCTCCCCCGAAGAAGAGAAGCGATTTGTGGACGGAACTCCCGATACCTCAGTCAAATTTCCTGAAGAAGAGTTTGTTAAAGGGAAAAAGCTGAGAGATTTGCTCAAGCCGGCCGAAGGCGAAAAAGTTTTGAAGAGTAAGTTAGACGAGGCAGTCAAATCTTCTGCCGGTGAAACCAGACTCGGTCAATATTGCGTGCGCATAAACAATTGCCTGCACATGCAAGGCAAAGAAACAGAAGCGATGAAGTACGCCATTATTGCCACCCACATTTTCTACAAACAGCCGCCAGAAAAACGTCCGTTGCCTATGCTGTTTTTCAACGTGCATTTGCATCAAGGCCTGGGTTACAAGGCGTTGCGCATCTACCCTGAAGCAGAAAAACATTTGCGAAAAGCCATTAACATTGCCGCCGGTGCCCCTGCTGGTCAGGTAGACTGGAATTGGCACCGGTTGTGTTACTACCAGCTTATTGATACGCTGACCGCTGAGAAGAAGTTCGGCGAAATCAAAGTTGTTAAAGCCGATGTTAAAGCACTAGAAGACAGTCACAAGGTCAAGTAACTGTCGCGTCGCTACAGATTGTGTAGTAATTGCCTAACAATAATCCAGAAAAGCGGCCGGGGCAATCCATATTAAGCGAACTACTCAGTCCGCAAGAGTGGACACGTATTCGCAAGCCAATCATCAACACATTCATCATTTTCCACGGCCTGCTCAATTACTGTTATCTCTTCAATAACCATCCTTATATAAATAACGTCAACCATTTTTTCTTTGGCTACTACACCTTTCTTGGTTTAGAACAGGCCTGGAATGTCTTTGCCCCCGGGCCGCGCGATACCAACGCTCACCTTACGGCAATAATCACCTACGCAGACGGCACCACGCGGTTGTGGACTTACCCGCGCATGGAGAGGCTCGACTTTTTCACCAAGATTGCCAAAGAGCGTTATCGCAAATTTTTCAACGACAATGCCGCATGGAGCATGCCATTACTGTGGCCTGAAATTGCCAGATACGTCGCCCGTGTAAGCTACGACGCTCCCGGCAATCCGCCAGTGATTGTATCCCTCACCCGCTTTCATTCAAGAGTTTTACCTATGGAAGTGGGTCTCGGTAAACCGAATCTGCCCCAGTCGGAAGCGAAATCACTGATTGTCTACACTGTTAAACCGGAAGATCTGGCCGGGGTGAAAGTGAAGTGAGACTGAGTGTCATTCTTACCGCCTGGAATGAATTCTGGTACAGCGAAACTTCACCGCTTTCGGTGGCAGTCTATCGGATTTTACTCGGCCTTTTGATGATGGCTTTTGTCTTGCTATTGATCCCCGACTTTTTTGTTTATTTCGGCTCACAGGGAATATGCTCGAACCAGGCAGTAGCTGATTGGGTTAACGGCCGATCCGTTTTTCTCAATGTTTTGTCTTTCGCCCCGGACAACGATAAATTTCTGGCGGCATTTCATTGCTTCTTTTTTCTGGCAGCCTTGTCACTTACTCTCGGATATAAGACCAGATTCGCTGCTGCAGCCTGTTTCGTTTGCCTCACCACGCTTTATCACCGCGACCCGTTTATTTTCAATTCGGGCGACACTTACTTGCGCGTCTCCACTTTCTGGCTGATTTTTTCCGCTTCGGGGGAGGCGTTGTCACTGGACGGACGAGCAAAAAGAGCGAATCCGCAAGCCAATTTCGATAACTACAGACTCGTCTCCATCTGGCCTCTGCGCCTGCTGCAACTCCAGCTTTGTACCGTTTACTGCCACACCTTCTTTTGCAAAATTGTGGGCGGTCCATGGATCGAAGGCACCGCTGTTTTTACCTCTTCACGGCTGGAAGATTTGCAAAGGTTACCTATCCCCTTCATTTTCGAAAATCGCTTGATCATTGCCTTTTTAAGCTGGTCCACACTGTTTTTAGAATGCTCCTTATGGACTCTAATATGGATCAAAGAATTTCGTTATTGGGTCATTGCTATGGCCGTGATTTTTCACCTGACTATCGATTGGACCATGAACATACCCCTGTTTGAATATCTCATGATTATCAGTTATGTGCTTTTCATTGATAATCATGATTTGGCCCGGATGCTCACTTCTTTACGAAAAAAGCTCAAGCACCGCGTTTGATTGGTTCATTGGCCATTTTATTGATTGCTTCGATTTCGTCGCCTCGTCCGAGATCTTTCAATAATTCCGCCCAATTGCTGGCACTCAATCTGGCTAATCTTTTGCATCGCATAAATTCGGCAGAGCCAGATTGAGACTTATCGCCTTCAGTTTCACTCAAGCAAAAGCGGCATTCTGCCAAACATTTTTGAAATTTGCCTTCGGCGGCAACAAAATGTTTTTTACGTTCGCCTCCATCTTTTGAGGCGTTGGCCCAGATATATTCCAACACGGCTTGATCGTTAAGAAGAGCCAGTTTGCTAAATCTGACAATGGCGTCTCGATTGTCTGCGCCGGCTAATAATTTTGTCGCCAGGTCATATTTTTCTGCGGCAAACTTATATAGACCGGCCTGACGGCAGGCAATGGCGGCCAGCCTGTTCAGTTCTGCGCGCCGAAGCAAAGTTGAAAGCGCACTACCTTCAGGCGATTTTTGTTTTAATAATCTCGCTTCGCCGTCAGTGAGAACGTCACGGGCCTCCAATTGCTTATCTGATTGCATCAGTCTCTGGGCCAGTTTGACTCGCAAATCTAGAATATCGGCATCAGGAGCTTCCATTTCTTCTAACGCTTGAATTCTTGCCCGTAACTCTTTTTCCTCGGTCTTTGCCGCTAACTCAACACCGGTTTTTCCCGCCCAGCTGTTTTTCCACGAGTAGATGTAAAGCATAGCAAAAGACCATGACAATACCGTCATGGTAATCAGCCAGTAAAACACTGTCAGCCGTCGAATTTTATTGAATTTCAGCTACATGCGCTCCTGATGGACTTCTCTTCTCTATATAACTCTACCCAAATTAACACTGTCAGCCAACAAGGCGGTGAAAGTGCTAAAATCGCGCCGGCAGCGCTTCCACACACTTAACTAGCAATCGGATACGGAGTAAATGATGGGTTTGTCCAAAGCTGTTTTATTAGCAGGCTTATGTCTGGTGCCTTTTTCTATGTGCCATAGCGCGGCCGCTGATGAAGCCGCCGGCCAATCACTGGTGACGTCTGACAACACCCAACCAGCGGTAAAACCGGTCAATGAGAAAATTTTGCCGATGATTAACGAAGGCTATGCCGCTCTTGCCAGAGGCGAAAGTGATAAAGCCATCAAGGTTTTGACCAGGGCTCTGCAAGTAGACGCTGAATCAGTCACAGCCAGGCGCTATCTAGCTTATGCCATGGTCAGATCACGGGCATACACTTCAGCTTTAAAACAGATGCAAGAATTGAATAAATTGACGGAACCAAGCCCCTTTGACTGGTATGTCTTCGGTGACGCCTACCTTGGTGCCGGGGCCGTCAAACACGCTCTTACTTGTTATCAACAGTCTCTTGTACTTTCACCGGGTTATGATGCCGCCCGGGGTGGCGCCGTCAAATGTCTGGCTGAAATGGGCCTTTTCAGTAAAGCTATGGAGCAGGTTGATCTCGGCAATGCTCAAGCCAAAGATAAGGTTGTAAAGAAATACTACGGCGCATTAAGACAAGGTGTGCTCGACGCTGAACTATATAGAAAAGAATCTTTGAGAACCGGCTCAACTGAAGGAGTGACCCAGCAACAGATGGAGGAAGTCGGCAACAAGCCGATCTTGATCGGACCGAGCTCACAGTAAAAATGCTTACTAACTTTTCAGATAGCCTCAAGCCTCCTGACAATTCGGCCAACTTGCCAATCTGTGAGGTTTTTGCTCTGTTGACAGGCGGAAATTTCGCATGCTACGTTATAGATAAGGATCAAATCCAGTACTCTCACCGCAATATTGCCTTGAGGGATAGATGTCAGCTTACCAGGGGCACATAGATCACAGTATTTTGGGTAGCCATGCAGCAAACAGCTAACGGACGGTAGATTGTGATGGTCAAATCGAGATCAGGGCGAAGAAAAACTAAAGGGGCGATGGCGGCTGAATATGTAGCCACCATGTATGTGCTCTTCCTTTTCATATTCTTCCCGGTGCTTAATTTAGGTGCCTGCGGAATGCGTGCTTTCTTCCTCTGGTTTGCCTGCAACCAGGCCACAATGCTGGCCGCTAAAGCAAAGACTTTCAACACCCTGGTTTACGTACCTGAACCATCAGGCACTCCCTATCCTGGTGCTTACGCTACCGCTCAAGCCCGAGCCGCTCAGGTGCGTGGCATGTTCCCCGGGGTGAATTGGACAACCTCGGCCACCAATCCAGAAGTGCGCATTATTCGAGCCGTAATTCCCGGGTCAGGCGCACCAGCCCTACCGGACGTCGTTGGCCCAGCTACTCTGGGCATGGGAAACGTTCCAGACGTTGACCAGTATGTTTGTAGTCTTAGAGTAACCATCAACGGCCAGGTAGACCCGCTTATACCAGTGCCATGGTTCAATATTCAAGGTCTCACCAGCCCAATGTTTATGAGGGTGAGTTCGGAAGCCCAGTTTGAAAATCCACCTGGACTTCAATTCTAAGAACAGTTTTTTTGCTTGCAAGCTGACCGTAAACGCCACAGGGGTTTGATAAAAATGAATGAGCGAAGGATAAGAAATCAAAAGGGTGCGGCCGTCACTGGCCTTGTATTAGCACTCTTTATGTTTATTATGCTGATTGGCTTTTTTGCCTTCGACTCAAGTCGATTGCAAATGGCCCAGCGAGAACTGACGGCTACTTGCGATGCCGCTTCTTTAGCGGGCACGGCCATGCTTACCAGTGCACCGATTGATAACGATGATGCCACGGCAACTAAACTGCGCGATGCTCAGACGAAGGCATGCGCCTACGCTCGAAACATGTTTCAAGCTGGCAACATGCTTGGCAAGTCTCTTTCCGGCGCGACGGTAGTCAGCCCCCTGAGCGCAGTAGGTGTGGTTGGTGCTCCGGCAAGCTGCAACGTCATGGTTGCCCTGGCCGATCCGCTAAACCAGTATGTGGGTGTGGCACCAACCTTCCCAGACTGCCTCAACGGTCGGGCAGTTATGTGTTATGCCGGTTATACATATTCTCCAGTTTTCCTCGGTATCGTCGGCATTCAAAAAGTCGGTCTCAATGCCAACTCCGGTGGCGGCTTGCCACAAGTTGACGCCGTGCTTGTATTCGATAATTCAGGCTCAATGGACGACGCTACCAACGTTACTTTTGTCAGACGTACATGGGATTCCACCATCGCTAAGACTGGTGGTGCTGCCATTATGAATTGGAGCAACAACATTGTTGCACCACTGGCCGGCCCTCCTCTAAACAGCGGACAAGCTCAAAACGCAACTCACGGTGTAGTGCACTATATTGAAGTACCACCACCCTCAGCGACCACCCATAGACTTTCTGATTACCTCAACCACAATTACACTAATAACCCTAATGGTTTGGCTCTTAATGTCCTTCCTCCTATGAGCTTGGCCACTGCCGACAACACTGACTCGCAAGTAGGCAACAAATATGTTCTAGATAAGAACTTGCGCGTCAATACCATTCCCTATGCCGGTATTGGCGTCCATGGTGGAATTACAAACGGCGCTGTTCCGACCAAATGGCAGAAAGACTACGGTACCCCTCCAGGTAACTGCACCCTGGCGCAGGGTAACGGCAATGCTTACGGCGGTTATGGCTCTTACTGGAACGAAAGTGCTCCTGGTATGAGGGTCAATGATCCTAGTATCAACGGCAATGCAGCTTACGATACAGCCCGCATCACCTTTAAACCAGGCGAACACCCCGCCAGCCATAGTGGTCCAATTCAATATACAGCCCAGAACAATTCTGGTACCGATGCTCACGTATTCACCGACCTGGTGGTCAACATTGCCAATCCCGGCAGCTGGCCTTACACCCAACCATTGAATGGACCGCAAACATTCGTTGATACAGGTAACATTACTTTCCCGTCGCAAGAGCCCGATACCCTTCTTGCCGGTCAGTCCTTCCGCTTTGAAAATCTGGGCGTACTGGTTGAAGCAGCCCGCGGCAACCTTGATAGTGCTGCCAACTTTAATGACGCACTGCTCGATAGAGGTAGTTTCTACACCACCATCTACCCTTCGGCTTCTAGGATCAACACTGCCTTGACCAGCGGTCACTGCGGCGTAAACTACCAGCGCGCTTATCAGCGTCTGGCCATGTTGTACTCGCAGCCGATTGCTACAGCCATTGACGGAGCCAACGGTGGATTCTTCCAGAAAATCAATTCACTGACTGACTGCCGCTTTGGTTTCGTTGGCTTCTCCAATGCTGCTCAAGCCATGAGTTCACCTTCCGGACCTAACTTCACGACTAACGGCTCAGCTCACGGTACTGCATCCGACTCCAACAACAGCTTCTATATCGACGCTTCCTTTGGTGGCGGTCGCAATATCAGGCATATGTTCACGTCTCAAGTAACAGCCGGCCCTGAAAACAATACCGGCATTGCCGGAGGTTCAGGCACTGGATTCAGGCAACCGAGACGTGTACTGGCCAAATCTGACACTCAACCGGTATCATTCGGCGGTGTAGTGGGAGGCATGTCGAGCGTGACTTCAAACGGTGCATACAACGCACCGTGGTCGGCACTATCGAGTTCTGCTCAGGCTAACGGACTGGAAAATGGACGACCACTGGACCAGACCGATACGGCCGAAGCGCTCACCACTGCTCGTGCAATGTTCCACAACGGAGCTAACTACGACATTGCTACCCTGTCGAATAACCGACCTGCTGGCAAACACGCGATCGTGTTCTTCACAGACGGCATTCCCACAGGTGGTATCGCCAGCACTGAAGCATCGCAAACATTGACTGTGGCACAGGCCTGCAAAGGCGACGGTATTGCCATCTTCACCATCGGCCTTGACGTTACGGGTAACCCTGTACTGCAAGCCCAACAGCCTGTGTTCTTGGGCAACGCCAGCACCGGTCTGGCAGGGGCGGCAGGCAACGGTGGCAAGTTCTTCCCTTGCGCCAGTGCCAACACTGTGAAAGATGCTTTCTCCGCTGTTGCCAGACGATTGACTCAAGGTCAACGTTAAATAGCTGAGGGCTACCGAAAAACTTGAAAGCCGGTCCAAATCTTTTGGACCGGCTTTTAATTTTTTCACCCTCACTTCACGCAGTGCAGGTAAGGTAGTAGATGTATACGTGTAACCATCCTTTTCAGGAGGCGGTTCGTGGTTAATAAACCAAAATCAGTACCTTCAAGCCGAAAGTTGCTCAGAGAGCGGCTTAAGGGTATTACTGCCATCGAGCTTGGTGCTGTAGTCTCAATTTTAATTGTTATCTGCGCACTGGCTCTCAATATTACCGTTCTCGTGTTTGCGGCGGATATGTGCGACAGAGCATGTAAAGACTGTGCGAGAGCTGCCGGTCAGCAAGGTACCGTGGGTCAAGCCGTTGCTGCAATGCGAGCAGCTTTAGGCACCCACCCTTACGACGGTACGGTAATTCAATCTCTCGACGCGCAACTGATAACTTATGAAGACTTCAATGCCGGCGGTGGAGCAGGTGCTCCAACTACCACCGGTACTAGCGGTCCGATTGGTACCACTTCGACAGGTTTCCCTGCGGCGAATGGTGTGGTTCCTCCACCCAGTACCGGCACTCCTGGTCCTTTTGCTAGTGTACGTACTACTCTGGTAGCCCGCATTCCTGCTCCAATTGTTTTCTTCTCAGTCAACATGGGCACCGATGCATCCGCTAGTCAGGGCGTTGGCAATGGTTTAATCCGTTTCCAAAGTTTGTATACCTATCCAATTACAAACACTGCCGGTCCAATTTCGATTGGTGCCACCGGTGGTGCGACTAACCCTCCTGGTGCTACTAACGCCGGCCCAACTGGACCAATCGGTCCTGGTGGTCCTCTTGGTCCTTTAGGTCCTAACGGTCCTGGTGGTCCTCAAGGCTGTCTCTTATACACATCTCCGAGCCCACGAGACTAAGGCGAATCTCGTATGCCGTCTTCTGCTTGAA
>ENA-ORBV01012721-ORBV01012721.1-microbial-mat-metagenome-genome-assembly--contig:-NODE-12721-length-12925-cov-4.887609_pt1 | contig 12925 bp, 11 predicted proteins | sample MGYA00237777_ERZ505514 | MGnify/ENA primary metagenome ERZ505514 (study PRJEB26160, sample SAMN06269048) | microbial mat metagenome | isolation source: Oligotrophic lake microbial mat | place...
ATTCGTTGTTGCAAGGCGGCCTGTTCATCGCCTAGCGGGATTTCACCGCGAATTTCCCTTCGCAAGGTGGCCATGGCCTGTGGTTGATCGACTCGCCGACGGAACGTCGTGACGCGGTGGCCAAGGAACTGGAACGTGGACTCGCCGACTACGGCGTGGCGGTGCAGCCGGCAGTGGAACGACTGGCGGCATACCTGGCGGTGGAACGCACCTACCTCGATATCTTCCTCACGCTTGGCGGACTCGCGCTGCTGATCGGCAGCGTCGGCGTCGGCGTGGTGGTGGCGCGCAATGTCGCTGATCGCCGCGGTGAACTCGCTGCTGCCCACGCCATCGGCTTCAGCCGGGCGTTGCTGCTGCGTCTGGTGCTGACCGAACACGCGCTGCTGCTGATCGCTGGCTTGCTGCTGGGTGCCGGCAGCGGCGCGCTGGCGGTGTGGCCGGCGCTGAAAGCTCCTGGGACGCCGGTGCCCTGGGGCGACCTTGGCATGGCCTTCGGTGTGATCCTTGTTTGCGGCCTGCTGGTGATCGTCGTGGCGACGCGACGGGCCTTGGCCGGTACCTCCATCGATGCTTTACGTAAGGAATGATGCCATGAGTCACTTGATTGAACCGCCACGACGCCACGACGCCACGCGGGAAACGGCCCAGCAGGGGGTCAGGGGTATCCGGTCTTCCGTGGCGTCGTGGCGTCGTGGCGGTTCAGTCTGGCTGGGAGTCACAGTCGTCATCGCCTGTTGTTCCTGGAGTGTCGCTGCCGAACCAGTGTTCGCGCAGGATTTCTCCACGGCCACGGAAGTGCCCGAAGACTTCATGGTCCTCAACGGCGAGTTCAAAGTCGTCGATGAGGCCGGGAACAAGATGCTGGAACTGAATCCGGTACCGCTCGATACCTACAGCTTCCTGTTCGGCCCAACCGGCAAAGAGGGCTTCATCGTCCGGGCGCGTCTGAAGTCGGCGACCAAAGGCCGTCAGGCACCAACCTTCGGCGTCGGCCTGGGTGGTGTCACCGGTCACGTGCTGCGTCTGGCAGGAACGAAGAAACAGATCGAACTGGTGCGCGACGAGGTCGCCCTCGCCAGTGCGCCGAGCGAATGGAAGACCGACACGTGGCTGTGGTTCCACCTCCAAGTCCGTCCCGAGGCCGGCAAGTGGATCGTCGAAGGCAAGACCTGGAGCGATGGCACGCCCGAACCGAAGGACTGGCAGATCAGCCATACGGAACAGAAAGCCCCGGTCAGCGGCCGCGCCTCGGCATGGGGCATGCCGTATGCGGGCAAGCCGGTGTTCTTCGATGATCTGACGGTGACGAAATTGCCATGACATCACGACTTTCCTACGAGGATTCGTGCCGCGCGCTCCAGAGTCAGCAGCTTATTGATGAGGGAGTAATTCCACCTCTGCCAGCGAGATCGCCACGGCATGATGATGAGATGCTTGCTGTCAGTTTCTTTCGCACCGAGCTTGCCGATGCCAAACTTGAGCGTTTGACGCTGCCACGCACTTTCTTTGGGCGTTCCGAGATTCGTGCCGTTTCCTTTCGAGACACCGACCTTTCGGAGTCCACCGCCAATTGGAATGATTTCGTAGATGTGGATTTCAGTTCAGCCGACCTTTCGCGCTGTGATTTTAGAGCGTGCCCGTTTCAGCGAGTTTGTTTCGTCGGTGCGCGGCTTGTAGGTTCAGACTTTCGTCATTGCAGTTTTACGAGTTGTGATTTCACCGGAGCAGACCTCGCTGGTGCGAAGTTTACCAAAACAGCAGTCGCATCACTTCGTCTTTCATCCGATCAGCAGCGTGTAGTTGATTGGCAGATAGACGATGGAGATGAACCGGAAGGAGGCTGACGAGTTATCGTTGGTGCCAGGGGCGACCGCTTTCCCAAGCGACTACTCCTGGTTGCATGGCGAGCGGAAAAGAACGCCGCATTCCGAACGACTCTCAGTTCTTCATGTGCACCGGCACATGTCCCGGCACCGCCACGGTTCCCGGCAGGATCAGGTAGGAATTCTTCGGCTGCGGCACCACTTCGATCACGTCAACGGTGATCACGGGGATCACGCCGCCGGTGTCGCGCAGGTCGACGCGGCCACGGATGCGTACCCATGAATCGAGTGGCAGGGTGGCGGGCGGCGGATCTTTCAGCCACGCGTAGATCGGTCGGCCGTCGGCAGCACAGCAGCTGATGACGTGGCGGAACAACACCGGCTTCGGAATAGGAGCGGGAGCGTTCCGGCGTTTGCGCATGGTCTGCTCCGCGAGTTCGCCGAGACGCGCGATGATCTCAATCTCGTCGCTGTAGAGGAACGGATCGTGGCGCAGCGCCAGCAGGTCGGTGCAGTCCTGGCCGTCGACGATGGTGGGCGTGGGTGGCGTCACCGGTCACGCGCTGCGTCTGGCAGGAACCAAGAAAAATCGAACGGGTGCGCGACGAGGTCGCCCTCGCCAGTGCGCCGAGCGAATGGAAGACCGACACGTGGCTGTGGTTCCACCTCCAAGTCCGTCCCGAGGCCGGCAAGTGGATCGTCGAAGGCAAGACCTGGAGCGATGGCACGCCCGAACCGAAGGACTGGCAGATCAGCCATACGGAACAGAAAGCCCCGGTCAGCGGCCGCGCCTCGGCATGGGGCATGCCGTATGCGGGCAAGCCGGTGTTCTTCGATGATCTGACGGTGACGAAGCTGCCGTAGGGACGCTGAGCTGGCGTGCGGCGTGCGGCGTGCGGCGTGCGGCCCGCAAGAAGTAGCGTGGGGTAGTTGGCGGCGCCCTCGGCTTTTACCTCGGCACGTCGGAGGTCATCACGTTCGGCTGATGCTGCCCCGTATGCCGCTTACGGGAAAAAACTGATCTTTCGATTGTGCGAAAAGGCAGGCTTGCAGCATGGCCCGTTATGCGGAAAGCCGGCTTAATGAGAAACCCGCTTAATGTATGTTAGGCAACTGCGCGGAAGCACGCCCGTACACGCGCTGTACGCACTGTATTTGTTGCCTGTGCTCGCGGTCCATCAATCACAGACTCCAAGGAGAAACAAATGACAGACAAAAAAAGTGTTCTGGTGATTGGTTTACAGCCAACACTTATCGACTTCTCTAGCCCTGACTACGCGGCGTACCCGGGAATGAACGCGGCGAAGGTATTGGCTGGCCTCAAGGCCTCTGAGGAGAGCTTGGCCGACCTCGGATACGACGTGCAGATGTGCATGATCGATTTTGGCGAAACTGCGGAGGCAGTTGTTCGAGACCAGTTGGAGCAAAAACCGTTCGATTGTGTCCTTATCGGCGCGGGCCTTCGAACAATCCCCGGAAACTTCCTGTTATTTGAAAAGCTGTTAAATGTCGTGCACGCACACGCTCCCCGAGCAAAGCTGTGCTTCAACACTAAGCCGACCGATACGGCTGAGGCAGCACAGCGGTGGCTCTGAATTGGAAAAGCCATATGCCTTTGCGTTTCACCGTCGCTTAGTGCTCGGCCGGATCAATAACGCCGGCTTCCGCTGTGAGGGGCTACAGGCTACAGGCTACAGGCTACAGACCACCGGTTTGCACACGACGTCGCAGCACGATCCTGTGGTCTGTACCCTCTATCCTTTAGTCCCTCAAACTGGCAACCTGCATTTTCGCTTTGCCAAAGCACGAGTGACTGTTCAGGGGTTTCGCCCCCGCAGCCCTGCGGGCCTCTCCCCCACGGGCTTGGTCGTGGCTGGGGTTCGTCGGCCTCGTCTCCTCACCCGTGGGCGGATGCTTCGCCATCTTATCCGTCCACCGCCACTCAGCGCCCGCCCCATCGCGAAGCGATAGGCATCGCCTGAGTAGTTACGTCGCCTAACCCTTCGTTGCAGCGGACGGCCCTTCGGCAGCCACTGAACTCAAACGAGGGAGCCAGGAGATGCCTGATTTTCAGCCCGATACTTTCTGGCGGTTCCGCGCAGAACGAAAACGCCGCACGTCTGTCAGTTGTTCGTCGGCACCGGCACATGCCCAGGTGCCGCGATGGTTCCCGGCAGGATCAGGTAGGCATTCTTCGGCTGCGGTACCACCTCGATCACGTCAACGGTGACCACCGGGATCACGCCGCCGGTGTCGCGCAGGTCGACGCGGCCACGGATGCGTACCCATGAATCGAGTGGCAGGTTGGCGGGCGGCGGATCCTTTAGCCACGCGTAGATTGGTCGGCCGTCGGCAGCACAGCAGCTGATGACGTGGCGGAACAACACCGGCTTCGCTATGGGAGCGGGAGCGTTCCGGCGTTTGCGCGTGGTCTGCTCCGCGAGTTCGCCGAGACGCGCGACGATCTCGATCTCGCCGCCGTCAAGGAACGGATCGTGACGCAGCGCCAGCAGGTCGGTGCGGTGGTAGCCGTCGACGATGGTGGGTTCAATGGGCGCGGCGGTGACGAAACGCGTGGCATCGAGCTGCCCGTCGGCTCTCAGCGAGTGGCTGCCGAGCGCGGTCGGGCCGATGGCGACGAATAGTAACAACGGCAACGCATGCACGCCGGTCTCGATCCACGACGGTTCCTCATGATCGTGCGCGCTCTGGTCGTGTGCATGGTCGTGCTGGTGTTCGTTGCGGGTCAGCAGGCCGATGACCACGCCCAGGGCGAGCACGACGATGGCACCGAGCACCAACCACGCCTGCCACGCGACAACGTAAGTCCCCGCATGACCGCCGAGCAGGACCAGCCCGAGGAAGGCCAGCCAGCAGAGCGCCTGAAGTGCGCGGAGGGGGGGCATGGGTCAGGACTTCAAGGCTTGAGGCTTGAGGCTTGAGCCTTGAGCCTTGAGGTCGACCGCCGCATGAGGCCGATGGTTCATGGCTAAAGGCTTGCGGTGTACGAGGTGCGGCTCAAGCGCAAATGCCAGGCGTCGGCATTTATTCCTCCTCAAGCCTCAAGCCTCAAGCCTTAAGCCTTAAGCCTCACCCTTCCCGGTTTCACCCAGCCCCCGGCTTCCCGGAGATTTCGCTAAACACTAGCCACCACTCACTGGTAGAGCCTTGCCGGTGAAACCGATGACCTACCTCTCTATGCTCCTGCGCCGTGCTGTCGTCCCAGCGCTGCTCTCCGCCACTCTGATCCCGGCGTTCGCCGCCGATTGGCCGAACTGGCGCGGGCCGACGCTCGACGGTGCGAGTGGCGAGGCGACGTTGCCGGACAAACTCGATGCCTCGACCCAGGTGTGGGCGACCGAGTTGCCCGGACCCAGCTCGGGCACACCGGTGGTATGGGGCAACCACATCTTTCTGCCGTCGATCGACAAGGCGACCGCCAACCTCATGGCGTTGTGCGTCGAGCGCACCACCGGCAAGATCCTGTGGAATCACATAGTCTCGCCATCGCTCGCCAACAACTCGCGCAACGATCTCGCCGCGCCGTCGGCGGTGACCGATGGCAAGGTCGCGATCTTCCTTTACGGCAGCGGCGATCTCGCAGCGTACACCGTTGAGGGCAAGCCGCTGTGGGCGCGCAATCTGCAAAAGGAGCACGGTAAGTTCGAGATCATGTGGCTGTATGGATCGAGCCCGCTGCTGGCCGGCAATCGCTTGTTCGTGCAGGTGCTGCAGAACGACGGCAAAAAACCTGCTGATCAGCCGAGCGCGTCGTTCCTTAAGGCCATCGATCCGATGACCGGTAAGGATATCTGGCACCAGTGGCGTCCGACGGAGGGCAAGGACGAGGCGCTGGAATCCTACGGTACGCCGATCCTCTACACCGCGAACGGGCGCGAGGAGCTCGCGTTGTTCGGCGGCGATCTGGTGACGGCGCACGATCCCGCGACCGGCAAGGAGCTGTGGCGCAGCGACGGCTACAACGAAAAACGCTCGAAGAACTGGCGGAGCATCCCAGGGTCGGCCTTCATCGACGGCAAGGTGGTGTCGATCACCGCTCGTGGTGGACGCACTTTCGCGGTCAAGCCCGGCGGCAGTGGTGATGTCACCGCCAACAACGTGGTGTGGAATACCACCGAGGTGACCAGCGACGTGTGCATGCCCTTGTTCTACCAAGGCAAGATGTACGTCGTCGATGGCGACAAGAAAATCGTCCGCTGCGTCGACCCCAAGACTGGCACGGTGCAGTGGCAGGGCGAACTTCCGGCCAAAGCTGTGCTGCGCGCCTCGCCCACCGGCGGCGGCGGACGCATCTACACCATGGATGAAACCGGCACGGTGTTCGTGCTCGCCACCAATGAATTCAAGATCCTCGGCACTTATGCGCTAGGTGCGGGTGGCACCGCCCGTTCGACCGTAGTGCTGTCGCATGGTCAGGTGATCGTGCGCACGGCGGAGAAGCTGTTCGCCTTCGGCGCGAAGTAGTCCGGCGGTATGACGGTGGCCAACATCCTGCTCGGTTGGCTGTTGTTGTCCGGCCTCGCTACGCTGATCGCTTGGCCGGTTCTGCGTAGGCGTCGACGGGTTGGTTTAGCGGTCGTCCATGTCGTGGTGATGTTCATCGCCTACAACTTGGCCATGCCGCCGTACATGGACATCCGGGTGGATCTGCTCCTGACGGTGCCGTTGGTATTGGTGATCATCGTCCTGGGTGTCGTGCATCTACGATCCGTCCAACGTGCGCGATCGATGAATGATCCACCAAGCCAGCATTCACCTGATCACCGGGCTTCCGACATCAGCGCAAAAAAAGGCAACGAGGAGAAACTCTGATGACCAAGCTGCTCATACTCAACATGCTGGTGTTGGCGGGAGTCATGTCGGCCGCCGAGCCACTGTTCTTCGCCTTCGACAACGGCGTTGGCCGCGGAAACCTGACGCCGGCGCAGCAGGCGGAGATGCTCAAAGAGTTGAGTTATGCCGGCATCGGCTACACCGGCACCACCGCGCTGGGCGAACGGCAACGGGCGTTCGACCAGGCGGGGTTGGTGATCACCAGCCTGTACGTCGCGTGCAAACTCGGCTCACCACCGACCTCCGATGCGGGATTGCTCGACGCTTTGCCGCTGCTGAAGGATCGTCCAACCGTGGTGTGGTTGACGGTGCAAGGCGAGGGCGATGACGCCGCCGCTACAGCTGCCGTGCGCTTGGTTGCCGAACCGGCGGCGAAGCTCGGGGTTCAGGTGGCACTCTACCCACACTTCGGGTATCTCGTGGCCACCGCCGAACAGGCGCTGCGAATCGTCGAGACCTTGGCCCTGCCCAACGTCGGACTGACGTTCAATCTCTGCCACGAACTGCGTGCCGGAAACGCGGCGCGTTTTCCCGTGATCTTGCGTGCCGTCGCCCCGCACCTGCGCCTGGTGTCGATCAACGGCGCCGAGCACGACGGTGATTGGGATCGGTTGATCAAGCCGCTGGGCGACGGCGCGTTCGACGTGCTGGGTCTGTTGCGTGACCTGCAGACCATCGGCTATGGCGGCCCCATCGGCTTGCAGTGCTACAACGTCCCTGGGGAACAACGCGAGAACCTTCGTCGCTCGCTGGCGACTTGGCGAGCCTACCAGACCGCGTTGGCAGCACGCTGAATTCCGTCGTCGCCGTCGGTGGTGCCGTTGCAGGTCCCGTCCAGGCAACCGTCAGGGCCCGGACGGTGCATCGGTTCGTGTGACGGTATCAACCACGACGCGAATTTTCGCGTGCCATTGCCAACACGGCTGGTGTTGTGCGGTACCGCGTTCCTGCCATTGGAGGCCACCTATGCGTACGTCTTGCATCTCCCTGCTGTGCTGCTGCCTGATCGGTGCCGCTGCCGCAGAAACCCCACTGTTTGACGGCAAGACCTTCGCCGGTTGGGAAGGCGACATCGCCAAGACCTGGCGCGTTGAGGACGGCGCGCTGGTCGCTGGCGATCTGAACGTCAAGTTCCCGCGCAACGAGTTCCTCGCCACGGTGAAGACCTACAAGAACTTCGTCCTGCGCCTGGAGTATAAAATTGAAGGGACCGAAGGCTTCGTGAACAGCGGCGTGCAGATCCGCAGCGTGCGTATCGACAAACCCGCGCATGAGATGAGCGGCTACCAAGCCGACATCGGCAAGGACTGGAGCGGATCCCTCTATGACGAGTCGCGGCGCAACAAGGTCCTTGCCAAGGCCGATCCTGCCGTAGTCGACAAGGCGGAGAAACTCAGCGAGTGGAACCGCTACGAGATCCGCTGCGAGGGACCGCGCATCATCCTCCGCATCAACGGCACGCAGACGGTCGACTACACGGAAGCAGAGGCCACCATCCCGCTCGACGGCCACATCGCCTTGCAGATCCACGGCGACGGCAAGACCATCGTGCGCTTCCGCAACCTCACCATTGATCAGCTTCCTGATTAAAGCGCTGATCACCTGGCTTTGTGAACCATCCTGACCACCTCGGAGTCCCCATGCGTTTTCTCCTGCCGGTTCTTTCGCTCGCGCTGTTCACCGCCGCGCCACTCATGGCCGAGGCCGATCCCTACGACCAGTCCGGCGTGCCGCTCGAAGTCGACACCACGGATTCCAAGCTGACCAAGATCGTCATCATCGCTGGTTCGAAGAGCCATGGCCCTGGGGATCATGAGTTCTTCGCCGGCTGCGCGATCCTGATGGACATGCTCAAGCAGACGCCAGGCGTGTTCCCGGTGATGGCACGCGATGGTTGGCCCAAGAACGAAGCGATCCTCAAAGGCGCCAAGTCGATCGTGCTGTATATGGACGGCCGTGGCGGTCATCCGGTGAACAAAAAGCTCGACGTGCTGAAGCCGTTGATGGCTGACGGCGTGGGCTGGGTGAACATCCACTACGCGGTCGACTACACCAAAGAAACCGGCGCCACCGTCATCGATTGGATGGGCGGCTTCTATGACGCGGAAATTTCCATCAATCCGCACTGGGTCGCCAACTTCGGCACGCTGCCGGAGCACGTGATCACCCGCGGCGTGAAGCCGTTCGAGATCAAGGACGAGTGGTACTACAACATGCGCTGGAAAGCCGATCCCGCGGGCCTGACCAACATCCTGACCGCCACGCCGCCCGACAACACCCGCAAGACCGCTGACTCGGCGGCCCATCCTGGTCGTCCAGAAGTAACCGCCTGGGCGTATGACCGTCCCAATGGCGGACGCGGCTTCGGTTTCACCGGTGGTCACAACCACAAGAACTGGGCCAACGACGATTTCCGCCGCTTGGTGGTAAACGCCATTCTGTGGAGCGCCAAGGTCGACGTGCCCAAGGACGGCGCGCCGGTGAAACTCGCTCCGGAAGCGATGAACCGCAACCTGGATGATAAGCGGAAGAAGTGACCCGGTGTCTTCTCCATGGCCCGCCAAGAACTGGCGGGCCATGGTTGGTACGGATGGCTGTTCGGCTTTGCGCGTGAGCGATTGCCGTCGCTGTTCACCTGCCACGCTCGGCGGGTATGCACCTTCCACGTCGACGTCTGCTTAGCTTGTCCGTGGCGATCCTTGCCGTGGGGCTGGTGATCGGCGTCACCTCCTGCGGCTCACGCGGTGAGCAGGTGCCGGTGACGACCTCGGTGCACGGCTTCACTCTCGACGACATCAAGGGGAAGCCGCATCCGCTGGCGCTGTACCAGGGCAAGGTCCTGCTGATCGTCAACGTCGCGTCGAAGTGCGGTTACACCGGGCAGTACGCGGCGCTCCAGGCGCTCTACGAACGCTTCAAGGATCGCGGACTGGTGATCATCGGCGTACCATCGAATGATTTCCTGTGGCAGGAGTCCGGCAGCAACGCTGAGATTGCGACCTTCTGCTCGACCACCTACGGCGTCACCTTCCCGATGATGGCGAAGGTCGTGGTCACCGGTGACGAGCGCCATCCGCTGTACTGGTACCTGACGCGCGACAGCGCACGACCGGGCAAGATCGGTTGGAACTTCACCAAGTTTCTTGTCGGGAGCGACGGCACGGTGGTTGAACGGTTCGGACCGTCGGAAACGCCGGATGCGCCGCCGGTGATCACGGCGTTGGAGTTGGCGTTGTCCGCGGCTCAAGCAGAACCACCTGCACAACCATGATCGCCTAGCTGGCAAACGTCCAAGTCGCCTTCCGGTCATAGTTCCGTGATGGTTCTGGCCCGGTGCCTTGCCCATGGTCCGCCAACGGGGATGAAAGCCTTCAGCCCGAGGGGACATTCCCTGGGCAGGAACCTCATGCCCGGATCCCCGCAGGATGATGAAATCGATCAGGCCATCACGCGCGTGCGCGCGGGTGACCGTGAGGCATTTCGTGATGTCATCGCCAGTTGCGAGTCGCACCTGCGCATGATCGTCGCGGCGATCCTGCCGCAGGTCGGCGCGGTCGATGACGTGGTGCAGAAGACCCTGGTGGTCGCTTTTTTCCGGCTGGAGCAGTACGAGCTCGGCACCTCGTTTATGGCCTGGGTCACCACCATCGCGCGTTATCAGGCGCTTAACGAACGGCGACGCTGGTTGGCCGAACGTTCGTTCAAGGATCGCCTGCGCGTTGATCAGAAACTTGACCAGACGCTGCACCACGGCGATGAGGTCACGGTGTTCGCGCGTGAGGGTCTGGGCGACCAGCTGGGCATTTGCCTGGCCGGTCTGCGTCAGCAGGTCGCCGACATCGTGCGCGCGCACTACCTGGAAGAGCAGCGCATCGAAGACATCGCGGCGAAGTACGGCCGTTCGACCGACTGGGTGCACTTGGTGTTGCACCGTGCGCGCAAGGCGCTCAAGACCTGCCTGATGAGCAAGCTGCGGACGGACGGCCATGTCCTCTGACACCAACACCTCATCCAGTGACGAGCTGTCGTCACCCACCAGTCAGATGACCAGCCAAGCGCACGAGCATGAGCGTCTGCTGATGCGCTACATTTCTGGCGATCGGGATGCCGAGTTGCTCGGCCGGCTGGATGAGCTGATTGCCGACGATGCTGAACTGCGCGACGAACTGCGCGACGAGTTGGCGCTCGACCGCATTCTGCGTCAACACGGTCGTCTGCCGCTTGATCCCGCGCCGGTGCTCACCGCCATCGCTGCCCGTCGTGATCGCGACAGCAGCATGGAAAACCAGGTGATGGCCGGCATCGCTACGGTGCAGGCGCAGCGTCCGTGGTGGCAGGCCGCGCCGCTACGTCGCTGGGTCGCGGCAGGCATCGCCGCGATGCTGCTGATCGCGGTGGGTTCGGCGTTTTCGCTGATCGCCCCGCGTTCGACCGCTCCGGTGATCGAGCCTGGGCCCTTCGCCAGCCTGCACTATGTGCACGGTGTGCAGTGGCCGGCTGATCTCGCGCAGCCACCCCGCGATGGTGCGCGCATCCCCCCAGGTGCATTGGCGCTGACGGCCGGCGTGGTCGAGGTGCGCTTCGACAACGGCGTGGTGCTCGCGCTCGAAGGCCCAGGCCAGCTCGACCTGTGGTCGCGCATGCAGACGAACCTGCGTCACGGTCGCTTGGCCACCAACGTGCCGCCGACGGCGCAGGGTTTCATCGTAGTGGTCGATCACCTGCGTGTGATCGATCTCGGCACCGAAGTTGGCATCGACTTGGCGACGGACGGACACGCGCACGTGCAGGTCTATTCCGGCGCGGTGGAACTCGCGCTGAGCGACGCCGCCGCCGCTCCAGCCGACACCCGGGTCGGTGCCGGCGAGGCGCGCCTGTTCGATCCTGCCAGCGGTACCGTGCGCTCCGTGCCCTTCGACGCCGGTCGCTTCGTGCGCACCGGTCCACCACGGGCACTGACCCTGGCGGTCAGCGATCTGGTCGGCGGTGGCAACGGTCGCGGCAGCGCGACGGCCGAAGGACTCGACGCGACGCAGGGCGTGTTGCGCAGCGACGAGTCGATCGGCGGCGTCGGCGCGGCGCGCGACTTCCGTCCGGTGCCGGATCTGCCGTTCATCGACGGCGTGTTCATCCCTGGAGGTCCGGCCGCGCCGACGGTGATCAGCTCCGCTGGCCACGCGTTCACCTTTCCGGTGGCAGGTGGCACCAGCTACGACCTCATCCGTCGCGGTGGTTTCATGATCCGTCCGCCGGATGGTGGTGGCGTGACCGTGCCGACACGTTCACCGACGGTGATCGCCGGTGTCGACCACGCGGCATTGGGGCGGCAGTTGATCGGCATGCATGCCAACGCCGGGGTGACCATCGACCTGCGTTCCGTCGCCCAGTCGTACGGACGTGAACCGCTGCGTTTCACCAGCGTGGTGGCCAACACCGCGCCGCGTCACTTGGCCCAGGCGCTCGCTGCACCGCCGCGCGATGCCGCACCGATCACCGCACCGGCCTTCAACCCGGATAGCACGCAACTCGTTTCGGTTGGTGGCGATCAAGTCGTTCGCCTGTGGGACGCGAAGGCTGGCACGAAATTGAAAGAATGGAAGGGGCACACCGCACCGATCATGGCCGTCGGCTTCGGCGGCAACAATCTGTTCATCACGGGCGGCATCGACAAGATCGCCCGAATTTGGGACACGACCAAGGACGAGCCCGTTGCCTTGCCAGCCAACAAGTCGATGATCAGTGCCGTCGCCTTGCGTCCCGACGGCAAGCAAGCCCTCGTCGGCACGGCCGATGGTCTTCTTCGCGTATTCGACGTGACCGGTGCTCCGAAAGAAGTGGCCGTGATGACGGCTCATCTCGCAGGCATCGGGGCTGTCAGCTACTCACTGGACGGAGCCAAGATGGCGACCTGTGGCGGCGACGGCTCGGTCAAGCACTGGACCGTACCAGAGACCGGAACACCGGTCTTATTGGCTGAATTCAAGGGGCACACGAAGCCCGTGAGTTCCGTGGCCTTCAGCGCCGATGGCCGATTTTTAGTTTCCGGCGGCGGCGATCTCGTCGTTCGTGTTTGGGATTTGTCTTCGAAGACGGAATTGAAAGCACTGCGTGGCCACGGCGACTGGGTCAGTTCGGTGGCGTTCTCGCCGGATGGTCGCTCCGTGCTCTCGGCCGCTGTGGATAAAACGGTGAAGGTTTGGGAACTTTCGAGTGGTGAAACAGCCAAGCCAATTGGGCACACTCGC
>ENA-ORBV01012726-ORBV01012726.1-microbial-mat-metagenome-genome-assembly--contig:-NODE-12726-length-12921-cov-5.853161_pt1 | contig 12921 bp, 8 predicted proteins | sample MGYA00237777_ERZ505514 | MGnify/ENA primary metagenome ERZ505514 (study PRJEB26160, sample SAMN06269048) | microbial mat metagenome | isolation source: Oligotrophic lake microbial mat | place...
TTCCCAGAAAATTGGATTTTCCCTTTCCTTTTGGCACCCCCCCGCGAAGGAACGTGAAAAAGGAAAATGCAACCAAGGCTCACAGTTACTGGTCACTAGCACCATAGACAGTGATCCCATTCAGCCACCAGCAGTGTCTTGCAGCTCCACATCTTCCAAGAATAGGCATACTGGGGCAAGAAGCAAGTCACGGCAATAAGAAGCAAACTCATCTCTTTGATGTTCCTGATGTTTGTGTGTGTAAGTTATGATCCTCACTCCCTTTTTTATGTTTTGCAGTCCTAGTACGATGCTAAGTTAATGCTGGGTCTTTGTCTACATTTATTCATTTATGATCACTACTAAAACTTCTTTGCAACAATGCTTTACAGTTGTCATTCTTCCTGTGCGGATCTCAACAAACGTCGCACAAATTAATTTGTCTCCCTCCTCATCTGGCATCGGTTCCCACTACTAGCTTTGCAAGTCTCACCTCCTAGTTAGTAGTGGTAGTAGGTCGCGTATCCACGCACAGGGCGTTCCCAAGTCCACTTGCATGTCATTCGGTGATAGTAGCAAATCTCTTTGTAGGTAGGGTGCAAATAAGTAGTCCATCCAACAGGGAGAGGTTCCACGACATCTCCTCCAATAAGCGCCGCATGTCTGCTAAATGGTCGGTCCCACTGTGTGCTGCCATCAGCAGTTTTGTGGAAGTAATACCGACCAACACCGGAGTCCCAGTGGCGGAGCCACCCTAGAGGCAGAGGCGGAGGCATGCCCATATCTTCCCACCCGAAAGGTACGCTTGACAAAGAAGACTCGTCGCCTGTCTTCAACTTCTTCTGGGGTGGCTGGGACGTGGTGTTGAAATGATCAAGCTCTTCGTGGACCTTTTTGCAGCCAGCTGGCCCCATAGATTTATTTCCGGTGCTCACGGAAGCTGTCATCTTCTGCACGTTCTTGGGGACCTTTGTGGTTCGAGGGGACTCAGGCACGATTAGAGGGCTGGTGTTGAACTTGTCATCTTCCAAAAAGCTGCCGAGGATCATTCGTTTTTTGCTCGGATTGACAGGAGCTGCCTTGTATGCAGCCAAAGGATCAACCTTGGACACATCATCCAATGTTTTCTGAACCTTGGATGTTCCTACCTCCTTGAAGGAGTCGTTCGAAACTTCCGTTTCCTTTGCAATAGCTGGCTTGGATACAGCCAAAGGATCAACCTTAGACATGTCATCCAATGTTTTTTGAACGTTTATCTTTGTTGCCGCCTTGGAGTCTTTCAAGCCCTCGCCGTCTGTTTCTTTTGCAATAGCTGGCTGGTACGCAGCCAAGCCATCAACGGCAGATTTGCCACCCGACACTTTCTCGCCCCGGCGTTTTCTGGCCTTCTTGGGGGACTTCGAGGTCTTTTCTTTCGTTTCCTTTGCACGCTCCGCCAGTAGATCCTCCATTTTCGTAGGTGAGTGTTTCGCTTCACACTTTTCACACGTGCGAGGCTTTTGACTTTTACCATCCCACATGGCTCGGCTGAAGTCATCTTGCGCCAACCAATCTTGACAAACGGCACACACCTTGATTTGCAAGGAAACAGCGCCTTTCGCAGCGCCTTTCGTAATCTGTTTTCCAGGTATTTTCTCGGCCGCCTTTACAAAGGCCGTCACAATACGGTTCTTGGTTTCGACGGAAGAGGCAATCTCGCGCAATTTGGAGTGATGCTCCATGGTCATGTCTTCCATTTGATTGGTGCTTCGCTTCATTCCAGCATGTTCTTGGTTTTTGCTGTCGTGGACGGTTGGCGCAGAAGCAACGAGATTGTGCTGGTCCTTGGTCGTGTCTTCCATTTGATCGGCTTTTCGCTTCATTCCAGCATGTTCATGTTTCATGCAGTCGAGGATGGTTGGCGCAGAAGCAGCGTATTCTTCTTTCACACTGTCGTGGATGGTTGGTACGGGCGCAGTGGGATTCTGGATCATGAAGTCTTGCTTCTGCTTTTGTGTCATCCAAGCGGGCAAAGTGTTGGCACGACCCCGACCTCGTCCTCGTCCTGCCATAGTAACGGGCCCAACGGCGACCGTGGGGTTTTCTTCAATGGTGAACAGGTCACTCTTGTCTTCCTTCTGCTTCTTGGTCATCCATTCAGGTAAAGTGTGGATACGACCCCGACCACGACCTCGACCGGCCGCAGTAGTGGGCGCCCCACCACCAACAGAGACAGTAGGATTTTCTTCCTTTGTGAGCAAGTAACTCTCGTTGGACGACTTGATGTTGGTGGTGGTCTTGGTGGAAATAGCATCGGTTCCCAAGTCGCCTTGTCGTTTGGTCGAGGAAGGATCGACATTTTCCGTGTCACTGGCTTCGATCTTGGAGAGAATCATCTTGACGGACAATGGCTTCTTGGAAGGTTGATCCTTTTCGGGGACACCGCAGCGATCAATGACCCACAAGTCAGAACTGTCGTTTTTTTCATTGATGTTCGTGTCCTGAACTCCGAGGACCTTGTTGTTGTTGCCGTTGCTGCTTTGAATTACCGGAAAAGAACTATGCTTCGACTTTCCGCGTCGTGCTGTTTGCTTACCACGGGCCATGATGGAAATAATAACAGTTGAGTATAGTTAGTTTGGTAGGTAGTAATACAAAGATGACTCCAAATCTTAGAAAATGAATTTGTGTTTGTGTCGTCGTCGTTGTAAGAAAAAGGAAAAAGTGAGAAAAAGTGGCGGTTAGAAAAAAGAAGAAAGCAAAGAAACATGCGACGCACAGGAACCCCCAAAGAGAGACGCACAGTGTTTCCCTCGCGGCACCTAATTAAGGATAGAACAATAATGAGTCAGTCAAGCCAGCTACAATCATGGTGTTGTTACGATATAGTGTTACGTTAGTGCCAGAGGGCGACGTCCGGCCAGTTAGTACTATACTAGTATGATAAGTTGCCCAAAGAGATCACTTTCATGTTTTGCTTCTTAAAAGTGTACAGCTCAGAAACAATCGGGGAGGAGCTTCAACGAGACGGAGAAGGATGAATCTGCACTGGATATTTTTGATGTTATTTCTGGCAATCGGCGTCAGATTCACCAACGGCCTGTCCAGTATCAATCCTCCAGCATCCTCGTCAACTTGGCATCCATCGGCCTGGAAGGCGGCTCTCTCTGACCTCTCCACTGAAACCAGGATACCCACTACACTGCCCATTAGTGGTACAGTGCCGCCTGATCTCTCTGGCATTCTTTACAAAAATGGCCCGGCCAAATTCACACGTCAGGGTCAACCCTATGCCCATTGGCTCGAAGGCGATGGGGCCGTCATTCGATTGGAATTCAATGGACAAGACGGGACGGTAACCTTTACCTCGCGGCTTGTACAGACCGACAGCTTTCAAGCCGACGAAACGGCTGGTGCCATTACCGTTCGTGGAACCTTTGGTACCAACAAAAATGATGGGACGTTCAATGCTTTCGATTTGCGCCTCAAGAATCCGTCCAATACCAATGCGGTTCGAATAGGAGATAAGGTTTTGGCACTGTCCGAAGTTGGCTTGCCCTTTCTTTTGAATGCTACGACATTGGAAACATTGGGCAGGGAGACCTTTGACTCGAGGTTTCAACATGGGGTGACAGCTGCTACTGTTGGCATTCCAGCACTTGACAAAATTCTTGGGTTTGGTAGTGCTGTCATGGCCCATGTTCGGTATGTTCCTTTTCGAGACTCCAAAACACCTCCCCATTTGGTTATGATTGGGGCACAACAACACGCTTTGACGGGAGATACAGAAGCCCGTATTCTAGAGCTCGATGATCGGAGTGGAACCGTGCTGGGTGATTTGGAGCGAGTTGTTTTGAAAGATACAGGCTTTCCAGCACATGATTTCATCTGCACACTTTCTCATGCCGTATGGGTGACGTGCCCTGCCCAGGGGGATCTGACACCTTTTATTCTTGGGAAACAAGGTCCTGCTCAATGTCTATCGTTTCGAAAGGGGGCAACCTCCACTTTGCATCTTGTGGAGCGACGAGTAGGCACAGCATTCTCCACAGCTCCAGCCACAGTCAAACGTTTTGCATTGCCTAGACCAATCCACCCCATCCACTATGGAGGTGCCTGGGAAAGTCTTGACAAGGAAAAGGTGACTGTTTATTTGACAGGGTGGGATACGGAATCCTTGGAGAACATGATGCAAAACCAAGAATCCATGTTGGGTTCCTGGTCTGCGATTCGCTCAGGTGATTTCTCGGATGTAAAGCCACAGCCGCTTCTCAAAGTGACGGTCCAGCCAAATAATCCAGATGGTAGTACCGTTACAGTCGAGCGCGTGGCCAAAGAAAGCATCGATCACATTGATTTCTTGAAAGGCCACCCTCTATCGGAAGGGCGGCCGTGTCGGTATCTTTATGGGGTCGTTTCGACGCCTCCCAAGAAAGGCACTCCGTCGGGAATAGGTCCACCCCAAACAATTTGCATCATTGACCTCGAAAGCGAAAACATTGTCGAATACTGGTTTGCTGGCCCAAACAATATACTGGACGATTTCATTCTAGTACCGAAAGGCAACGATGAGCGAAGTGCATGGCTTGTTGCGCCTTGCTTCAAAGGGGAGACCGCGACTACATCGTTCGTAGTCTTGGATGCCAGCAATCTTTCTCAAGGACCTGTCTGTGAGGCCCATCTCGACCACTTTATTCCTTGGGCGTTGCACGGGACCTGGTGGCCTACCAAAAAGGGCAGCTAGGCTTGGATGACCATTGCGATCAACACAATGCAAAAGCACGGAAGTCAACTTGGGGACTTTCTGGCCTGCCGTGTGCTAGCAAGCTCGACCAGACGTTGCGCTTGCGATGTTCTCTCATGATTGATCAAGAAGCGTTATGATGCTCGCCTCTCGGGGACCACAAGCACACGAGAACCCACCTTTGCTTTGGCTTCGCAAACGAAGGAGCTGAACGCGATCGAGTCCCAGCATGTCGACGTATGAGAGGGATTGTCCACCCGAATAAAGAGTGGAGCCACAAATGTTCCTGCTGCATGCCGTGGTGCCATTCACAACGATAATAAGCATTTATAATAAAGAATTTATATTTGTACAGTTTGAGAATTTGTTCCCGGAAATATTTCAAATAATGCTGATGTGGTGAAGGCTTTTGTTCTAACGGTTTGCGCTCTTAGTACACATTCGATCAACACAAGGTATTCAACATGCTTAGATAAGAATATTAAAAATTTGAGGCACTCATTTCTTCAATTGCTTGACTAAAGGCCACTCGCGAATGAATCAACTCATGGCAGACACTATTATCTAGTAGCTAGCTAGAAGAGAAATTTCTTGCTAAATTATTTTGTATCTTGAACGTGTTACTATGTACTGCCTTTATCGTACCTGCACTGTCGATTATCGTCCTTACTCTTCCATTTTCTGGGCCTCAGGCTCCGCAGGCTTGTCGCCGTTCTCTGGCTCGACGCCATCCATTGGCTCGGCCTTTGCGTCGTCCGTCTTTTCGGGTTCGGCTGGTTTTGGTTCGGCTTTAGGAACTGGCTTGAACATGATAGGGCTGCACACATTGTTGAGTTCACGATTCTTGGCATGGATATCGGCAACCTTCAAGACTGGATCAGCACTGGCAGGGAGCGTGCCCTGCTTGTCCAACAACTCGTACATCCAGCTCGAGACTTCGTCACACTTGAGATGGCATGTGTTGCGGTCATCGTCCGTGATGTGCGCGTACTTCTCGTCCCCTTGCGACAAATTCAACCACTGCTTGTATTTTTCAAGGTTGGCTTGAAGCGCCGACAAGGCACTGGACCGGCCCTGAGACTCGAGGAATCGGGTTTCAATGGGACCTCCGATCTGTTTTAGGTCTGCTAGCTTTTCGGCGTAAACAGACTTTGTTGCGTCGAAACCGTCCTCGTAAAGCCAGTTTTCGATGGTTTCCAGCTTGTTGGTGAAGGCATCCTTTTCATCGTCCGTCGCAAAATCGCCAAGTTGAGAGGAGGAACCCATCCTGTCTCTCATGTCGTAGATGTAAGACTCAAGTTCATTTCGCATATCCGAAGTTTCTCGGACAACGCGATCGATATTGGCCATGGCAACTTCAGATTCGTTCGCCTTGTTGATGTGTTCCTTGCTCCAGTCCAAAGGTCGGCTAGTAGTAGCGTCGAGGTTGGTCTTCTTGATTTTCTTTTTCTTTTCTGCCTTCTGCTCTTCTCCTCCGCCTTCCTTCATCTCGACTTCGACGTTTTCTTCTTCCTCTTCGATTTCCTCCACCATTTGGGCTGAGCTCAAGTGGATGATGCCGTGAATATCCTGTTTGACGTTGACACGAACCTTCTTGTCGCCGTCATACGGAAGCTTGATTCTGAAGTCGGCAATCGGCCTGGTTGCCTCCTTGGATAATCCATACATCAAAGCGGTATCATCGTAAGCAGAAGAGACCGTGAAATCTCCCGTGCGACGCAAAGTCACGCGACGGACAATCGGGAAGTTGAGCCCGCGATCAAACATGACAACCGAGTTGGTGGGAGATGCTTCTTCTGCGCCTTCCGCCTCCGCTCCTCCTTGTTCGTCCCAAGAAATCTTGATGGGGTATGGCTGTGACTCTTGAATTTCGTAGGGCAAAACCTTGAATCGAGGAGAGAGAATCGCGCTCTGCAAGGCAGCTCCACGGGCGACGGCTTCGTCGGCATTCATTGTTGTGGATAAAGTCTGCCCGTCCAAGATACTGGTGAGCTCTCGCTTGATACATCCGATACGAGTACTTCCTCCAACGATTTCCACACTGGACAAGTCCGCGGGAGCCAATCCGGTTTCGGCAAGGGCCTTTTTGACGGGCTCCGCAAGTCGTGCAAGAAGAGGTTCACACAATTTCTCGTACTCCTCGGCTTGCAGAGAGCAGGAGAAATCATAGTCATCCATCAAACATTCAAGATTGATCCTGGCTTCCTTGACACCTTGAGGACTCAAAGTCTTTTTTGCCTTTTCGGCGGCCGACATCAACTTGATACGGACCTTCGGCTTGGACATGGGATCGCCACTGAGTTTTCCCTTGTATTTATCCTGGAATTGACGAGAAATCCACTCTGCGATGACCAAATCGAATTCACGCCCTCCAAGATCAGCATCGAAGTAAGTGCTCTTGACGATGAGTTTACCAGGTTCAAACATAACAATGGAAACAGTGTACGCCGAGGCGCCCATGTCAATAAACATAACATTTGTCGGGTTGTCTTTCGTGAATTCCTTTTTCAAATCTTTAAAGATTCCATACGCTAGAGCCGTGGCGGTGTTTTCATGCATGAGTCTCTGCACTTGAAAGCCAGCAATCTCACACCCGACCAAAAGTCCTCGACGCTGCGCATCGGTGAAATAGGAAGGAATGGCAATGACCCAATCTTGTGGAAACAATTTGGACAAATCGGTGGAATTTGCATCGACAGAATCCGAGCTTTCCGCCGCCTTTTTCGCAGCAATCATACCCATGTGCTTCAAAAGCATACCAGCGACAGCTTCAATGGGAATGATCTGCTCCACGCCATTCAAGGACACTTTGACACCAATCGATTCGGGTCCACCGGAAGGATGCGAGATGGGGACGCAGGCGAAAGGGAGCCATTTTTTGATTTCGGCTTGAGCATGGGGGTCGTTGAAGGGAAGACCCACCAAACGTTTCATGCTATGAATAGTATTTTTGTAGTTGGAGGCAGCTCCGATTCCTGCCTCTTCGCCCATTTTACGGCATTGATCGAAACCCACCATGCTCCTGTTGTGGTGGTCGCGATCATTGGTGTTATTTTGATTATTTTTGGTGGAGTCCAAGCAGGACAAAAAGAAAAACAAGACATACGAGTAGGTTAGATTGGTTTCCTTTTCTTACTGTCAATTTTAAAGTAGCATTGCTTGGGACTATAAACTCCAAAGCATAAGCATCATCTTCGAGAGGGGCACACAGGACGAAAACACAAAATCATGTTTCTCTTGCACGTAGAAACACTACTAGCGCCTACGTCAGCAATTTCTCGATCGAAATCCTAGTACCAATGCGGTACACACACCGGATCCAAAGGCCATGAAGCTAATAACTTACGGATTCAACCGGTTCGAGTTACCATTGAGAATGACATCAACTCCTCCTCGTCCTGCCGCCGCAATGACGGAATTTGCTAATCCAAAGTCAACACCTACAACACTCATGGTGAACGATTGTATTACTGTATTCACTACAAAAATAGTCCTTCTTGCACATCAATGGGAAAATGTCTCGTGATCAGCGCCTTTTCTTCACTAATCTTGATCCGCACCGCGTTTGTAGCCACGAAGCGCAGCGTATGTCCTTCGATCGTATTACCGAGTGTAATCGAAGCGCTTCGAATGTCAGTGATCACGACCAATGCAGTGGGCCACATGAGTCGTGGAAGGAATGAGAAATGGCTCCGTCACCTCGCGGCTCCACTCCCACCACAGAAGGCCAGACTTTGAAACCAAAGCACTTTGACACTTGATAGCCCATACAAATGTCAATAACATGAACATTCAATTCTACTATAACTTCCATGAGGGATTGCTCCAGACATGTCAGATTTGCTAGATTTGGTCAAATCATTCTGAGCAGGCTTGGAATCAAAGTTGAAAGGCAAAGCAAACAAAAAAGAAAAATTGGACAGTCAAAATGCATGGCATGTTAGATGGATTAAGGTCCACTTAATTTTGTTTTCTTTTGTCAAATGTGAGTATAGTTGATGTTGAAATGGTCCTAGTTGAGTTTCTTAATGTCGCAAAAACATGTCAAACTTTTCAATGTTGTTTCTAGCTCTGAGCAATGTTCTTATGTCATCTCTGGTCCATGTGGTGCTCCTAATTGTTTCAAACATAACCCTCTTTTTAAGTTAGGGTTTTTACAAAACCCTTGAAAGATTAACAAAATCCTCTGAGGTTTTTTTAAAACCCTCTCTTTTCTGTAAAATCTCTGCACCCGAGGAGAGGGTTTTTTTAGAAACCCGCTTTTTTGCACATCAACTTTACATAGTAAAAGAGTACAAACCCTTATGCAACATTCGAATTTCTCAAAAACCCTCTCTTAAGTTCCCAAAGCCCTCAGGTTTATGAACTAAACCCTCAGAGGGTTTTGAAACCACTCATGAGACATGTTTGATGTTTTTCTGTCAAACGAAAAGCATTGAACAATTCATTGCCACATGGCCCTGGTAATGACACCTCTCAAGCTGGTCATCTTTGTAATTCCATACTTTCTACTGTAATGGGGCTTCTATCAAGCAGAGTTCTTGGCCACAAAGCTAGAAAAGTAGTCTTGATTTTCAGGTTTTCTCCCCCCAAAAAGGATCTTTTTCAGTCAGAAGACGCACACTGGTGCGTTGCTCTTGCCACCACACACACAACTTCCTTCTTTCGTTCTCACTTTCTTTGGACCGAGTGAGAAAAGGATAGAAAGCAGCTTGTTTTCCAACAACAAACTAACTTGGAAACCAAAGCGGGAAGCAAAGGAACCGGGCAAGCTCAACTACACTACAGTACCCACCAGCAGATAAAATTCAAAACCAGAAATAGCAGGAATTTAGTCTGAAAATTAATCTATCATCGATCAAGACCCGAAGCGAATTGAGTCGAACATACGAATATCACCAAAAAAATTCAAAAATGCCCCGACAATCTGGTTTTGCCGATCGAGAGCCTTGCCCGTGGCGTATTGTGGACGATGTGGGCGGTGCCTTTTGCATGGGAGCCATTGGTGGTGGTGTGTGGCACTCCATCAAGGGAGCTCGTATGGCTCCTGCTGGTGCCCGGTGGGCTGGAAGTTTGAGCGCCGTTCAAGCGCGATCGCCCGTCTTGGGCGGACAGTTTGCCGTTTGGGGTGGATTGTTTGCCTGTTGCGATTGCACTCTCACGGCCATTCGACAAAAAGAAGATCCCTGGAACTCCATTGTCAGCGGTGCCGCGACGGGAGGATTGTTGGCCACTCGTGCTGGTCCTCGTGCCATGGCAAGTGCCGCAGTTGTGGGAGGTGTTCTGTTGGCCTTGATTGAAGGAATGGGTATTATGTTTACCAAAATGATGGCACCACCGGTACCAACGGCGGAAGATTACGAACAAGCCATGAAAGCAAACGATCCGACTGCTCCGCCAACGGCTGGAGGTCTCTTTCCTTCTAGAGGTGGTGGTGGCGGCGGCGGTCTTGGTTCGATTTTGGGAGCACCGTCTGCGCCTCAATCGGATCCTGGCCTTACCGAGCCACCGTCTTCTACGGCGCCCGTGGTCATGACAGATGGAACAACGACATTTTCTACAGAAGGATCATCCTCCGATAGCAGTAGTAGTGAAGGTGGCAGTAGTGGTGGCGGTTGGTGGCCTTTTGGAGGAGGAGGAGGCTCTAGCTAAGCAATTTTATTGGTATTGGATTTGAATTGAAATTTAAATATGCACTCCTTTGTGAATAAATCAGACTTTCTATGAAATTAATTGTCTATAGCCAGATTAAATCGTATCCATTTTTTAAGACTGCAATTCTTTTGTAGGACAAACTTAAGATTGTCTTTTAATAAGGAGACTGACACGCAGCTATTTTGTTTCGATGCTGGAGTCTTCTGCTTGGCGCAGCTTGTATCTGACAAAGAAGAATCCAACCCATTTCTGATCTGATGTCTAATGGCGACGATAGGAATTTCATGAGGTATTGTTCGTACTAGTCGTGGAATTTACCTTCTCAACAATATTTACTAGTTCATGCGAGAGAGCGTTGCATTTGTTTCAACCAACTCTCTTCTCAAGCCCGGCGACAGAATACGCACAGAGTGAGCGATTGAAATAGGATACATCAAACTGTGCAGCTCTTTGCGGCCTTCTATTTGTACATTAATTACAGCGACTAGCAGAATTGTATTTTGTGGTTATTCTATTTAGATTATTATTTGTGGCTTGCTAATCCACTTATTTTCAAAATATCCATTATTGCTGACCAATACCACTACAAGCGCATTTGGTATTCCTTCGCAGCCATTACAACCAAAATGCAGTTTGCAGGTTCACCACTCAAGTGTGAATCATAATCTTTTCTTTTCAGTACGTACTCCTCCATTTGAAATATTATCTTGCTTTTCAATTGATGCATCTCCAACGAATTTATTCGGAGACAAACATCGAAACCATCAGGAGACAGCTAGTAATATAAACAAAATCCAGACACTTGAAAGAACGGACAGAGACACACATTCTTAGTTGTTCATTTTCTTGAGCTGATCCACAGTTCGTTGGAGACGATACTGCATTCCGTTGCAGAGGTCGAAATTGGATTTTCCGACCTTGTTGTATGGCATGGAGAGGACAGTCTTGACATCCTGCAAGGCGAAACGGTAGCGCTCGACACCCTCGAATGCTTGAGCACGTCGGACCAATGCCTTGACATTTTCGGGATCTATTTCCAAGACAGCCGTACAATCTTCAATGGTACCATCAAAGTGAGAAATCTGCTTACTGCAAGCAGCCCTATTGGACAGGGCCTTGAGTGCGAGCTCGGACTTGTCTTTTCCTTCCTTTTTCAAGGCGTCGATGCATTTGGTATACTCTTCCACAGCCCCTTCAAAGTTGGCATTCTTGTACATTTCGTCTCCCTTCTCCTTGTGCTTCTCTGTGGCGGACAAACCGGCCTTGCGCTTCTTCTCTTGCGCGTCCCACTTGGGCTGGATCTTCTTCATGAGCTTTTCAATGTCCGAGTTTCCGGCATCCAAACGACTGGCCAAATCCAGGGTCTTCATGGCTCCACCGAGGTCGCCATTCTGGGCCTGCTCGTTGGCCTTGGCGCAGTATTGGGCCACCTGCTCGGCACGCTGCAACTCCAGGACTTCCTTTTTCATCTTCTTCAAGTCCGCATTGCTGCTCTGCACGGCAAGACCGCTCTCCAGAGTCTTGATGCATTCGGCGATATTGTTCTGCGCTTTCAGGGCCGTGGCCAAGCGGAAGTATCCCTTCACGAAGGAGCGATCGGCTTTGATACAATTACGGCCCGCGTCGGCCATTTCCTCGAACTTGTTGATTTTTTCGTAGCAAGCCGCCATGTTCGACCAGTACGCAGGGACAGATGCGTCTAGAGCACAAGCAGCCTTGTATTTTTCAATGGCTTCGGCGTATTTTCCCGCCTTGAAGTGGGTATTTCCTTGGCCCTTGAGGGCTTCTGCTTGAGCATTAGGCATTTTGAAGAGTGACCGTTTAGGGTTGGTTGCTGAAAAGGTGTATGGTTTTTATTACTCGATTGCTGTGGCTTCAGGGTGTGATTGAATCACCTTCCTCTTTCTATAGCTGCTTGAAGATTACTACAAGTAGAATATCAAATGACAGACAGGTACGTTCCTACTGGCAGTTAGTTGTGAGCGAATCGATAGCGAAAGAAAGCCAAAGATGGTTGATAACAACAGTGCCCGCTGTGGTACTGTAAGTAACTGTTGGCATTGCAACCACACGAAAACGTCGCGTGCTGCTATTCGCGAAAATTTCCTCCAGATTCCATGCACGAAGCCGCGCGGTCCGTCTGTCAGCCGTTGCCAGCAGATGACTGGATGGCCACCGAAGCACAACGAAAACTCCACAAAAAACAAGAGGTTAGGGCGGGGGTTAACACACATGAGAGCCAAGAGAAACAAATGCGGCAAAACATTGTTGAACCTGGAACCCCCAAGTCGTGTGACATTTTTATCACATGACTTTTATCACACGATTTTATCACACGATTTTCGAAAATCGTGTGATGTTTTTATCACATGATTTGAAAACCCTGTGATAAATGTTCCAACGGTTAACGTGTTGTTCAACCTGCAAAATCGAATCGTGTGACACATTTGTCACACGAACCATCACGCTCCCCTTCGTCTAGCTAACGAAGCAGGAGGACAATGAACTGCAGCTATAGCTCCTATCGATAGGTGTTTGGATCAAGTCTGCCATGGTGTTATTAG
>ENA-ORBV01012727-ORBV01012727.1-microbial-mat-metagenome-genome-assembly--contig:-NODE-12727-length-12921-cov-5.554111_pt1 | contig 12921 bp, 11 predicted proteins | sample MGYA00237777_ERZ505514 | MGnify/ENA primary metagenome ERZ505514 (study PRJEB26160, sample SAMN06269048) | microbial mat metagenome | isolation source: Oligotrophic lake microbial mat | place...
GAACAGATGCAGAAGCAGATTGACCTGTAGCTGCATAATCCGCCAGACGATCTTCTATTATCTGGTTAATCGCTGCATCCAGATCTCCTCCGTGTGCATCCAAATAATTCGCAGCTACTTCGGGAGTTGAATGAGTGACTGTTACAAATGCAGCAACATCCTCTTGTTGGTCTGGAATTCTAGCAAATCCAGAGGCTTCCATGCTTGACGAAGCTTGAAAGCCGGATTGAAGGGTTTGGATTAAGAAAGATAGGAACCGGAACCGGCTTGAAGTGCTCTGATTGTTTGTTACCAGAAATGGAGTGTACGTCGACAGGAGTAGGCTGGGCTTGCCTATGTCGTCGTGAAGAATAGGACGACAAGAGCACGCGGCGACAATTGTGGACTTGTGTCGGCTCACTAGTAGGTGCGGCGTCGATCTTGGTTTCTTTCCGGCTTCAATTCGTATCGATCCACCAGTCAATGTCTTCTTTGATGCTTCCGGCACTGTTGATACCCAATTCGATTCGATGCTGTGATGTTGGCTTTGACTTCCAATCCGTATTGGATTACCAATCCAATCAGTTCACTGTGGAATGCTGGAGGGTGTTGTCGATGTGTTGTGTTGGTTTGATCCTTTTTCACGGTGATGCGTCTTGACATTCAATTCGATACTCGTCACGGCTTTGTAGATTATTCCTTTCTTTTTTTTGCCAATGTGCTTCTTCTCTCCGAGATGCCGTGTCAATCCTTCCACTCGTTTCGACGACGCTATCGTCTTTGTCAAAGAAAATCTTCTTCTTCTGGTGTTGATGATGCTCTTGTCGTTGTGATGATGACACTTCTTTTCGCGACGAGACCGCACTCTCTTCCAACTACTATCTTTCCTTCCACCAATGCAACCTTCCTTCTAACGACGTCGTGTCCTCCTTCTTTTTGCTCTGCTCTTGATGTTCGTTGCTCGATCCTAATTGCTTGTGTTACTCTTGCTCTTGTGTCGTCTTCTTGCATTCATTGTGACTTGTCGCCTTGACAGTACAAGTAGGCTTCTCGTTTCTGTAGCCACTAGTACTAAACGCACGGTGTACCGCTTTTGCGTTGCTTGTTATCTTGCATGTAGACTAGTAGTCTTTTAGCTACTCGCTACTACTAGTAGCGCTATTAGTACCAGTACCATAGTATTTCTAATAATAGTATATGGTGACATTGGTGTGGACGCGTTTCTCGAAATTACAGATGGTCATTATTATAATTTAATGGTCATTGTTATGCCAAGCACCAGTCTGTGTCTCTCGCGAAATCCGATCAGTGGCATTCGTCGCTCTGATTGGAGGCTATCACGTGTGCAGCATCCACGAGATCGCAGTAGAAGCGGACATCCTGAGCCAATCCAACAACAACAACAAGACGACGTACAAATGGTTACATGACAAGTTACAATTTGCAGTGTATTCTCTCATTCCGAACAATCTTCGTGATTCACTGCATTTCCGCCTCGGACGCCTACTATGGAACAACAGCTCGGCCAATCCTGAGGAAGAATGGATGCTTTACATGGCTGCAAATCAGTTTAACAGTGCTTCAACATCTTCTCGAGAGGTTGATCCACTGGACCTGGCTAGGTTAAACCTTCAGGCTGCCAACTCATCCATATCAAAGGGTGCATTCTATCCTGCAGTGGCTTTGCTGCGTGCCGGTGTTGGCTACCTTGATGCGGAATCCAACTGGGAGGAGGAACATGACTTGTGCATAGAACTATTCAGCACGCTAGCAGAGATGGAGTATATAATTGGAAACCACGAGCAATGCATGAATGCTGCGAATGTTGTGCTTGAGAAGGGCCGAACTCTAAAGGACACATGTAGGGCCCAATCACGGTTACTCGATTGCAGCGTGTCTGGAAGCAACAGGGATTACTCCAAGGCTATCAAAATGACCATTGAAGTGTTGAAATCGTATGGACTCAAAATGCCCTTGAAAACTAATCAACACCAACAATGGAACCCTTTCCGAAAGAAGCTATGGACGATCCGAGTCTCTGAAAAACTAGAAAGTCTTGCAGACATGCCAAAGACGGCAGATCCTACGGCTCGCCAAATTACCAAGCTGTTGACACAGAATCTATCCTATTATGCCGCATGTTTGGGTGATAGGGACACCCAGAAACTTGCCTCTATGCATGCTATCCGGCTATCGTTCGTTCACGGGATAAACGAGCACACCTGCGTGGCAGTCCAGCAATTATCGATCGTCAACATGATGAATGGGAATCTAACGGAGGCGCACCGATATAGCGATTTGGCAGTGCAACTCTGTGCAAGATTCCAGGAAGCCCCTGGAACAAATCATGCCAACACAAAGGGTGTTGCTCATTCTTCCATTCTAGCCATTATGCGACCATTTCACGAAAACCTGGAGCCTTGCCTTGATGCCTGTCGCATTGGATTTAGGACTGGAGACATGGCGTTTTCATCACTGTGCGCGGTGTTCTACTCCTCATGCTACTTTTGCATTGGATTGTCACTGTCACCGTTGGAGCCAGATCTCGCATGCTTTGGTCATGAGGCTCGCTTATTTGGTCAATCACCTTCCGTTGTGACCCTGTTTCAAATGTTTTGACAAACTACATTGGACCCACAATGCGGACACTCACCGTGCACTGCATTGAAGGGAGATGCCATGGACCAAGATGAAATTCTGGGGAGTTTGGAGGGCCAGGCACGGTCCATGACACTTCGTGACCTTAGCACGTTTCGACTTCTGCTGGCATGTGTCTGCAATGATGTGTCATCCAAGCAGGAATTGGTGGATGTCCTGTGTGACTGTCCTCTTGCGGATCTCACAGTGTTTCGAGCACACCTTCGGCTTGCCTTTTTGGGTCTGGCGGCCATCTCGCTGGGGCGAGAATTGGGCCATCACAAGTATAAGAAACTTGGGAAAACTATTATTGAAAAGATGAAGACGGATGTGAAACTTAAAGCAATGAATTCGTACCCAGTGCTATTGATGCTTCAGGCAGAGGAGAATCCATCCAAGGTGCGATATGAAAACGCAATCAAAACTTGTGCCCGGAGTGGTCTCATTCATTGCGAGGCTTTCATGAACGAGCGGGCAGGTCTCTATTTCATGGGCCGGAATGACAAAGAACATGGAGAGTTCCATCTTGGCAAGGCATTGGCTCGTTATGGAGACTGGGGTGCTACCACAAAGGTGCACCAAATGAAAAAAGAGCACGCATTCTTGTCTGACAGTTTTGCTCTCATGGGAGACTCCGGTTACTCCCATAAAGGACGCAGCCGCCATTCTGACAAGCCACATGAATCCATGACAACATGCGGGGTGTAGACATTTTGATGTTGAAATCCCTGCCACCCTCTCTGATAACTACAACATAACATTTTGCCCCAATGTGATTACCGAAGTAGGAAGGAAAATGATCGAAGCAACTGCTGCTGGTGTGGCCTACCAACAGAAGCACAAAAATTGTACAAAACATGGCTGCATTAGCATGTGCTGCATCTGTGTTGGAGGCAGTTCATGTGTCAGGACAGCTTGCTTCTTAGCAACTCATGACACATGGATTGGTTCCATTCAACATGCCTTGTTCCAACCCATGATGAACCGCTATGAAGCATTTGGGGATGATTGAAAATGCACACATTCATCACCACAACCCCCCCCCCCTCCAAAAATCCACCTCCATGTTTCAAACATTAGTGAACCATGTTAGCAGCAATTGTTTTTTGTCTCTTCACCACACTTTGTGGGTGAATGAAACAGTGATCAATCATTCAGTTCTGGAGGTCATTGTGTGCAATGTGATGCATGGGTCCCAGATGGTTTTTTGGGATGCCAGCAATGATCATTTTGTGGTTGTCGCCGCGTGGTTGTTGTTCAAAGTTGCCAACTCCTTCGCTTTCTTCTTGTTTGTTGGACAGGGCAGTCATTGTTGCAGTGGCAGCAGCAGGCCCACCAATGGGCTATTTGCAGGAAAGGTGTGGCCGGTCACACTGTGATGCTAGAGGCCACATCACACACAGTGCTGCGGCTGTGGGCTTAAATTTTGTTTGCCAATGAGTAGCTTTGCTATTTCCTTCTCCTTGCATGCTAGCAACAGGGAATGCACAACATTCACTTGCAACCTGTGTCATCTTTCAATGTTTGCAATCTGCAGACCTCCGTTGTTTCTCATTGATCCTCATTTCGAAACTGGCATCAACATGACTCGCAGCAGGAGTTCCAACTGCTCCATTTTGCCACAAATGCATCTTGCCAAAGGTTGTTACCAAACACCTAATTGTCACCAAAATATAACCAGCGATTGGTGGTAGGTGCACCCTGCCAAGCTGATGGCTTGGGGTGTGTGTTGGCTCTAACTGACAGGCACAGCTGATTTCTGCATTGATTCTGCTGGACACCACCGGCACACTGCACACTGACAACCCATCACTCAAATTGCCAATTGGGGTCTCACTCTACCCAGGCATCATGTGTGGTGCGTGGCTGAGGGCAAGGCACAGGAGCTTTCAGTGCCAAATGTGCAGAACAACCCAACCAGGAAGCTCGCGCACTTGCGCTTGCTCGCTCAAGCTCAGCCGCTTCGCGACGGTTGAGGGCAAAACTATGTAGCATTCAGCACCAAGACTACAGCACAGAACATCCCAAGCTCATGGAACATCCAAAATTCTACGTGAGCTTGCTGCAGACTCATGCACCGGAAAACAAAAATGGTGTCAAAAACATGTCAAAGGAGGGCGAGGTTGAAGCAAAAAATTCGTTAATCACAGAAACGGTTCATTAAATAGAGTTTCATGAAAACAATAAGTGCCAAAACGTCACTGTTGCACTTTTTGCACTCAACTTTGTAGTAAGTGCACAGGGTTTACCAAACACGTTCATCCCTCACACTCTCTTATCTTAGCGGTCTACTGTGAGACCGAATGCTTCCGTTCTTTGAACGTGATTGAACGTGACGGTCGCACGTACGTCGTACACGGTGCTAATTGTTTCAACTGTGTCGCAACGGTTTACACGCGGCGTTCTCATTGGTCGGCACTATGAAGTTGCATTTTCTAATTAGAACACTGTAGAAAGCGAATCTCAACGAGAACCCTCCCCCATCCACACGGAGTTTCAATTGACGGAAAGGGCGTCGTGTAAGAATGAATCTGAAATGAATCAATCCATCAAATCCAATCCGAAGCAACAACGCGCAAAAATATCAATATCGACAAAAGCTAAAAAATGTCGTCCACCATGATGACTGCTTGCGCTTCCACGCCGCCTAACCGCAGCCACAAGTCCTTCCAAAGGCAGGAAAACTATCCAGTTCCACTCCAATGTGTATCCCGATCACGGCATTTACTACCTTCTTCGTTAAGCTTTGATGAAGGCAACTGCGTGACAATTGCTCCCATTCAATTTGACGATGGAACAAAAAAGAAGAAGCCCCTCGTGCCTACTACTGCTGGCAATAGAAGCCGCGGCGGTTATGGCCATCATCGTCGTTGGGGCTCAGCTTCCAGTGCGCTGATGAGTGCCAGCAACTTGCCACCACTGTATATCCCTTATGTTCCACCACCGACAGTACACAATGCCACGATTACTAGCAGCAGACCTCCTGTGTTACCGCTACTTTTGCCCAGAAAGACAAAGAAGACGACCGATGCAGCAGATCCAGGAGGTGCGGGTTCTTTGTTCCGCAGCGCACTTCATGATGTCGGCAATTCGCTAGAAAAAAGTCCCCCCAAGAAGGCTTCTGGTGTCAATCAAGAAGAGACAAGCCCAACGGTCGTGTTCCGGTCAAGGCAACAACAGCAATCAACGACACCAAAGAATCATAAGAATCATGTCAAGACGACTGCATTTAGTAGTCATTCAATGGAATCCAAAGGAGGAGGAAGCTCACAATCTCCCGAAACGCCCCCCACTTGTTCTATCATAATGCCGCAAAACGAAGACACCGCCAACAACGACGACAAGTCTGTAGCACCTCACACTCCCATTATGCACACCCTAGTCCAAGGAGTCGCCCATGTCGTGGAGACGCTTCAAGAGCGACATAGAAAAGCATCCAGTCGAAAGCGCATCTCACAAGCTCTTTTGACCTTGCGTGCGGCTACGTTGATTCAACAACAACACGAACACGAACACCAAGAACCAGCACAGCAACAAGAAGATGAGAAGGAGCAAAGTTGGAGCTGCTACGATGATGATCATGGTATTGAATCCGATGATGAACATGATTTGGACCTTCGAGAACTTGGACATGTCCTCTTTTGTCCTTTAGATCAACAACTCCTAGTCGAACGTCATCGCTATGGTCGCCGCCACGACTGCCAGCGCCAGAGTCAGGAGGGTTCTCCCAAGACACCGACTAGCCAAAAGCCCCCCTCCACCCAAAATCAGTATGGTACTTTGCGTTCCCCTCGTTCCGTGACGGATCCAATGGCGCTGCGATCGAAAAAGAATAAAGCTCTTTCCAAGAACCATGCAAACAACGACACAAAGAAGGACGACAATGTAGATGACGGCCTCGAGGATGATCATACCCACATGGATATTCCAAAGCCACCACCCGTCTACATTCTCCCGGAACCAGAATTGTCTTGCAATCCCCGCCTCTTGACGGAGGACATGTTCCAACAATTGATTGACGAAGGAGTACCCGAATGTCTTCATCTGAATGCCTGGGAACGCATCTTTTCCATCGGACGTGATGGCGATGCCTTTGATACCTTTTTGGATCGTTGTTCCAATTATAAACAAACCATTTTGGCCATGAAGACAACAACGGGACACATTCTGGGAGGATTTGTATCCGATCCCTGGAAAGAGCAAGATGGTTATACACAAAAGCATTCCTATTATGGAACTGGAATGAGCTTTCTCTTTGCCAATCATCCCGTGCTGCTTGGGCAGGAACATCATGCCAACGACAGCAGAAAAAGTCCAACTTCGTCATCGTCGTCACCGCTGACCATCTTTCCTTGGACTGGAAGCAACGATTTTTGTCAAATCTGCGACAAGGACAGGAATATTCTTGCCATGGGAGGTTCTGGTGCCTTTGGTTTCATTTTAGAGGATGACTTTTACGTTGGGTCCACGGACCATTGTGGAACCTTTGCCAACCCACCGCTGACACCCGACAAGGACGGAATGTTTCATGTCGCTGCCATGGAGGTATATGGCATTGTACCCTATGGACTACGGGATCAACTGGACAAACCGATAGCAAGTAGTAGCCCCCAAAGAAAAGCCAATGCTTTCGACCTGGATCCCAAGTTCAATCCTCAGTCCTTGATTGTGCACAGCGAAGAGCTTGGTGGCTTTTTTTAAAGCTCTTCCTTTCCTCTAGAGTCCGATACTGTAGGCGAATCTCAATGTTAGTTCTAGTGGATCCTGCAGCAATATGCATCTTTCCATGGCTCCATTGAGAAACGACGACTTACCAAGATGTCATGCAATGCTCATGAAAAGGGTGGCTTTGGAATAGATTCGATTTGATTCGACTCGATTGATCCATTCCGCCTTGATTCAATTCATTTCATTCTATCATATTTTGAAGTATTCTTTAGTGATAATGTATAATGATTGTTCTATACCTGCAACCATCTTTTTGGCACTACTAATGCAATCCGACAAATTCCAGTCCTTAGAGGCGAAGATTTCGACTACACGATGCACCCAATACTAGGCCAGGACCGTTCAGTGAAAGGGCTTATGAATCCAAGCAGCTGGTTTTCGGTCGGTCACGTCGGCTGTTGGCCGTTATCCAAACCAGAGGCTGGTATTGGAAGGCCTAGCTAGCTAGTAGTAGCTAGCAGAAAGTTGTCACAGCACAGCACAGCACAAGTGAATATTCAGATTTCATCTAAAGTTTGATAAAGCTTGTCACACTGTATGACTGACACACCTACGCCGCACGACTACAATGTTCAGCACTACTAACAACACCATTCTGTTTCCATTTGTCTAAAACGTTGATTAGTAAATTTAGGGCTCTTTACTTTCCATAGATATTATGAAGAGTGTCTCTTAAAGAAACAAAACTGTAGTGCAGCCAAAAATAAGATCACCGTGTCAATTCCAGCAATCGATTCAAAGGCAGAGGCGCTGCTGACGTTGGTGTCTTTTTGCTGTTGGGATGGCATCCTCGGCAACGCAGAGGCAACTTTCTTGGTTGGGGCGAGGACGGCTTGTTGGACAAAAGGAATTGGTGGCCATATCCAAAACATCATCTTCGGTCAAGATACTGTGATTATCATTAGCAGAGTCATCCAATTCCATGTACTTGCCCATGACCGTCGGCCAATGGACCGGGACTTTGGGGCTCGAGTCTTGACAGCAAGTCTCCGCCGTGGTCTCGACCGTTGGCGAAACTGAAGCGTCTTTTTCTGTAGCGCATTGAATGGTCGATCTTCGTCTTGGGATTCTTGGTAGGCGGTTGTGTCCAGTGCCAGTGAAGGAAGAAGGAGTGACCGTACGCAAGTTACTATTTCTGTTGCCACGATAGGTTGGCGGCATCGCGGGACAAGGAGACAAAGCCAACGAGGGTCTTCTTCGAGGCATCTTTGGTACACAGACTTGCTGTTCTCCAAAGCAGCCATAGTGGCTTGCAACGCCCGAAAATCTTCTGGACTCAAGCTTGTCTCGCCAACAAAGGTAAGACAGGACTCGTCCAATTCCTTTTGTCCTTCCCACGATGTAAAGATCGCGTCGGGGACATACGCAGTGAACCCTCTGAGTAGGTAAAGCTCACTGGTGTACCAATGGAATATGCTTTGTAGCAATCCTGGATTTCGAGCAGTGAAACAGTTAAATCGCTAGCCCTGTTTATTCACCTTTCCAGATTTTGCCTAGGAACCAGGGGACTCTGCCTGGCTAAGGAATAAGATCTTCAATGTTCTCATTAATTTCGCAATCGCAACCCTTGTTTCCAACTCGGAGCACCAGGTATCGTAATAAGTAGCTACCTGCAGTGGTATCACAAACGCCACCAGAACCGGTATCATATCTATAACCACGTGCCATATACTAGAGGGCAATTGCACGTCGCAATCCAGGTTCTTTTGTCGCATAGCTACTGAGTAAATTTAATTTTTTTTTCTCTCTCCAGCCGTTTTTCCCCTTATTGATGTAGTTTTTGATTTATGGGGGCTTCCCCATCAGAAACGTCTTATGAAGTCATTGCAGTCATATTCATTTTATCTTTATTTCCGTTCTTCCCCTCCTTCTATTCGCTTTATTTCTATTCTTCCCCAATATCTTCAAAACAACTTCCTCACGCTCTAATGGTTCAAGGAGTTCAAGGAATCTGCTTGGATTAAGTACCGTACTTCAGTTGCTTTCAATCAAAGGCGCCAGTACCGGGATCAGATGTACTTATCTATTTTCGGTATTGGAAGTGACCTTGTTCAACACGTACATGTCACGTCACCGAAAACAAATTACTCCGTCTAGGTAGCTAGAGTAGCTAGTAGCTAGCTAGATCTCCGAGTGCGTTTCTGATTACTCGAAGGGGTCCAATTTTTGTCCCTCGCCATCTAAAAAAAGCAGGCGATTCAAGGCAAAGCGTGCAAAGTGTTCAAATCCATAATCCCAGAAGAGATTCACAAGATTCTCTGTATGTATGTATCAAGCAACCATGAATAGCAACAGGCAAAAGACTCACTCTACAACCGCCGTGTTTTCTTCCTCGTCGTCTTTGTGTGACAGCGTCCTCGACATGAGTATAGCACTTCACCATGATAACCGAGATAGTATTTGGAGCGATTTTGATGACTCCGTCATGGCCTTTCGAGATTCCTTTTTCCTCCCGTCTGGCGATCTTCATCCAAAATTCTTGCATGCCGAATGCCAGGATACAGGCTTGCCGTCTCGTCCTAGCAGGAGGTCTACGAAATACGGTCAAGCTCTTTCCGAGTTGGTGTATCCTCATATCGATCCCATTGAAGAAGCCGATCCCATTGAAGAAGCCACACCCGCTACAGCCGCCAGGCACATTAACAAGGTGGACAAGCTCCATTCCACTTCTTCACATGCGCCAGTGATTCCCATCCGACAAAAAAGCTTGACCCATGTCAAACTCGAAGGTGAAGTTGACGTCATGCCGTGTCCTCCAGTCCTATCACGGTGGTCTTCCACTGGTTCTTCCGAAGTTGTTGGCGGCGCCGAGCAAAACAAGAAACAGCAGCGTGGCAGAGCGGCCATGCTTACACCCGCGCGCATTTCCAGAGACAGACGAAACGCAATTCGATCATCCGCTACCTTGGAATACAATCGAAAACGAGGCGAATCCTTGTCCTTTCGAAGACGCAAGAGTGTAGCTACTGACAGGGCATCCGACTTGGCACGAACCGGCACTGGAGTACTAAACCCGGTCAAGGAGACGGCTGGGTCAAGAACAGACTGAACGGAACCTCATTCATTCATTCTATGATATAGTCAGTACGGGGACGCAGCAAGCAAGTTTTGTAGGATCGTTTTCAGAGCTTGAACCTTCCTTTGCGCATGGTTCTTTTGGTCTATATCTTTACTACTAAATATATAAGGGCACTTTTTACATTTAAACTTTCTGCTTTTTCAACCACTGCTCAACTTCAGCATCATCACGAAAACAAATATGAATAGTGCATAGCCTTGTTACACTATGAGCTGATGGCATACAGTGCCAGCTAGGCTATCACATGTCCTAGCTAGCTAGGCTGCTAGCTAGTGCTGGGTGCTCTCTGGTAGCTACAGCTAGATAACAGTCTTGTCTTTCACATCACATGTGCGTCTTTGCCAAATGTCTTTCCTGGTCTTTGATTGCAGAAAGCACAGTGCTGAGCACTTCAAAGCAGAATGAGCTGGATGAACAAAAGACTAAGATCCAGCTCCTGAACACCTGCCAGAATGGGATCACATGAAGGGAATGCTGCTATGATGGAGAATGGCAACAGAAGGCAACATTTCAATCACATAATTAAATTGCCCCTTTCAAAGACAATTGACCAAAACAAATCAACTTTGTGTGAATTGTTTGGGTTCAAGTGAAATTTAGAGCAATGATGTGACTTTGGTTCAGGCAGCAAGGATAAACATTGTTTGCCAAACTGAGGGGCAATGTGCATGGAACAACAGCAACATGGGTTGCTTCGGTTTGACAAATGCAGTCGAACAGTGATGTCTCAAGTCACAAGACACATCAATGGGTCAATTGTGATTGACAAAGCTTGTTGTGACTAAAATGAACTGATTGGCATGGTTAATTTTACTAGCATGTTCAAGAACGCAAGAATGCACACACGAACGCAATGTCTCTTTCTGCTGCATTGTCTGCGCAGCTCCTAAATTTTGCGATATGTTTTTTTTGCATGGAAAGAGCAACACAAAAGGATGAATTCCAAACAGAAAGTAAATTTTGAAGGAAGGGGTCGACCAAGTCTTAGTGCACAAACAAAACAAATTTTAAATGTGATTTGTTCGCGACATCTGCTGCTGACCCTGTTGTTGCCATTGTGCATTTTTGTTCCTCTTCATGTTTTGTTACCAAACATTGTTGCACAGCAAACACAATAAGACTAACCTCAGGCTTTGATGCACAATGCTAGTAAACCATGTGCGGTGATTTGCTGTGCTGCAATCCATTGTTGGTTGCACTTTAAATCCATGGTCAGGGTCAGGGTTCTGGATTCGAAGTAGCATACATGTTCCACTTAACTTTAAGGGTTAGATAGGGATAAGGGTACGATGCAACCGTCCTGGCGTCCGCTCGAGCTGGACTCAACCCACCTGGCTGCCAACCAGATTGCGGAGCATCGCGAGACGATGATGGAATACTAGCTAGTACCTTTTTTGAATCCATTACAACAAACACCCGACAAGGCTACTACTAATTTTAAGTGGTCTAGCTAGCTAGTAGTTATTGCGCTAGCCCGGCCCATCCACCGAAGAAGAGAGAGAAAGAATGAGCAGCAGCCGCGATAAGAAGAAACGGAAAAAGAGTCGTCATGACGATGATGACGACGACGAGCCCCGCAAGAAATCGTTGGTCGATTATTCCAAGGTTTCCAGTCGGCCAGACACGGTGCCTCGACGATCCGCACAACCAGCTGGTCCACCATCCGCTGGTGCTGCAGCTGCGGCGGCACCAGTACAACAGCAAAAAATGTCGGCGCAAATGGATGCCGTGATTCGCCTCATGACGGGACAAGAAGAACGAACGATTGCTCAAAAATTGGCCGATTCCAATCGTCCTACATGGGAGCAATATAAAAAAGACAATCACGACAAGCTCAATTTGGAAGGGGTAGACCAACAAAAAATGGAAGAATACCGACAAGAACTAGACCAGGAACGGGACAAGCGACTGGCACGGGGGACCAATCATGGTGCCACAAAAAAGAAAAAGAAGAAGAAAAAGGACAAGAAAAAGAAAAAGCGCAAGAATGATGATGACGACGATGATGATGATTCCTCGACAACAAGCAGCAGTAGTAGCAGCGACAGTGATAGTCATCGCAAACGAAAAAAGAAACACAAATCAAAAAAGAGCCGCAAAAAGCACAAAAAGAAGCGAAAGAAAAAAGATGACGATGATGGCGAAGAGAGCGACGGCAGTCACTACCGGCTTAGCAAATTCTTTACGGCTGGCTCAGGATCCGATGACAGTGATTGATTGAATGAATTAATAAAGCATATTTTATAGAATTGAACTTGAAAAAAGACATGTTTCACTCGGTCAGTTGACATGTCACGCAAAACCAATGCACAGCGCAGAACTCCGGTACGCAGCCACAAACAACGAAAGAATCATGCTGCATCACTTCGAGAGTGGATGAAACCATCATTGGCTGCTACAAATAAGCAAACTTCTGGCCATTGCAAGTTAAATCTTCACCATACAACTAAAGTTATTAAAAAAAGATTTGTTTTAGTTCTTCGTAGGCTACCAAAGAC
>ENA-ORBV01012730-ORBV01012730.1-microbial-mat-metagenome-genome-assembly--contig:-NODE-12730-length-12917-cov-6.095016_pt1 | contig 12917 bp, 12 predicted proteins | sample MGYA00237777_ERZ505514 | MGnify/ENA primary metagenome ERZ505514 (study PRJEB26160, sample SAMN06269048) | microbial mat metagenome | isolation source: Oligotrophic lake microbial mat | place...
TTCAAGCAGAAGACGGCATACGAGATTCGCCTTAGTCTCGTGGGCTCGGAGATGTGTATAAGAGACAGGTACTAGTAGCTCATATGATAATAGTATGGTACTACTAGCTAGCTAGTAGCTAGCTACTTAACTATACAGTAGCTAGTACATATGAATATGACTATTATCACTGACTCACTGCCCCGTCCTTGGCGAAATATTGGGGGATAGCGACATAATGATGCATCACTGACTCACCGACACTACACTCTATCAAATAAATTGGTGCTTTTGATTATTATCTATTGCTATCGTGATCTGCCGGCAAAATTTGCAGAGTGTTAATTCATCACACATCGTGATCACAAAACAAGCTCCTGCTGTTTTGATGGAATACCATCACAAAGTACTTTAATTTCCAAGCAACCTCAGAGAAAACCACCGCTACTATACTGGTAGTACATTATGGAGGGCGACACCAATAATCGTAGCCAAGGCGAGGAGCCGCCGGCGACTGCTCCTACCAGCAGTTCCAACAGTAGTCGCAGCATTGACCACGAGGAAGAAAAGGCAGAAGCCAAGAGGCAATCTGTCCTACTATCCGTATTACTCGACGATGCTGCAGACGAGGAGGAGGAGAAGAAGAGCTCGAGTCTCGACGAGGACAAGGCGGAAGCCACGAGGCAATTTGTCCTACTATCCTTGTTACTCGACCATGCTTCGGACGAAGACGAGGAGGAGAAGAGCTCGAGCCTCGACGACGAGGAAGAAGACACTTATTTGCAGGATGCACGTGATGGCTCCTGCTTGAAGGTGGCCTTTGGAGTTGCTGCAGACGACACGAAGGAAAAGAGCTCGAACCTCGGCGAGGAGGAAGACGACTCTTGTTTACAGGATGCACGTGATGGCTCCTGCTTGAAGGTGGCCTTTGGAGTTGCTGCAGACGACACGAAGGAAAAGAGCTCGAGCCCTGCCACGGGCCCAGAAGAAAGCAAGGGTGCACCAGTACCATTGCATCCACTAGTAGCAGCAGGACTACCTACCGGTACTACTAGGAGCACCGCAAGTGGTGGTTTGCAAGGAGCGCAAGCGGCTGTTTATGCGCAGGAGCACGAGCTGCACAATGAAGTACCAACCTTGCCACGGGCAAGGCCACGCCGCCCCGAGACCCTAGTTCGACCAGGAGCAATGCTCGTGTACCCGGGCCAAGCACCAGAAAGGATGCCGTGGGCTGGTAGCCTGACTACCGTCAACAGCAGCAGCGCTGCTACTACAGATACTCCATTGCAAGAGACGGAGTTGGTCACCGCACGGCCTGTGGAGGAAGAACACTACGGTCCCATTGCAGAAGCCCAGCCGGTAGCACCCACGGCCATAGGCAACAGGAACCCCAGAAGGACCCTACAAAAGTCAAAGTGGGCCTACCTTTCTCTTCCACTCATGGTCCTTGGGACTCTAATTGCAGCGGTCCTGGGCCTGAGCCTAGTGGGGCAAAAGTCGAACGAGACTAGCTCCACTACTAGTAGTACGGTTCGTCCAACACCAACATGGACAGCAACGGTGGCGCCAACCACCATGGGAGATTCTCTAAGACTCCTGCTCGGCGCCGACCTGGACAACTCCACCATTCGAGCCATCCAAAACAACCCCACGAGTCCTCAAGCACGGGCCTACCAATGGCTGCTTCACGACGATCGTCATCATCAGTGGAATAATGACACTGATACTGATAGACGCAGACAACGGTTTGCCTTGGCCACTCTGTATTATGCCACCTCCGGTGAAAATTGGAACATTCAGGATTATTGGTTAGATCATAATGCATCAGAGTGTGTGTGGTACTCTCGCGACTCTGAAAACATCAACGAAACCTACTGCAGTGCTAACAATCACATGATTCCAAAATTGTCTTTGTCGAGCAACAATTTGAAGGGAACAATTCCACTGGAACTAAGTCTATTGAGTAACTCTCTCACACTCTTGGATTTGAGCAACAGTGACCTCGGTCCAATTCCGAGTAGTTTGGCAGCCTTGACTCAACTGACCCATTTGAGATTGCCTTTCGCAGAGCTTACGGGGACTTTGCCATCGGAATGGGGACGGTTGACCAACTTAGAGATTCTGTCCGTGACAGAGAATAAACAAATCACGGGGTCCATCCCAACCGAATTTGGCTTGCTCACAAATTTGAGAGACCTTTATTTGGCCAAAATGCCACTTTTGACAGGCACGATAACCTTTGACTACTTGGGACAGTTGACTAACTTGAAAACATTGCATTTACAATCCAATACCCAACTCAAGGGGAATTTGTCTAGTGGCGCTATTGGAAATTTACAGAGCTTGGAGAGAATCCTTTTGGCACATATGGACTTTGCCGAAACGACCATTCCATGTACGTTCCTCGTTTTTATGAATCTTTGCTATTGTTTGAGTCTTTTTATGGGCGGACAGACTGTGCTGACGCCAAACCTTTTTGTACCCTTTTTGGGCCCATCCTTGCAATGCTTCGCTGCATCTGTTCTTCCACCATTTGCAACAACACACATTCATATATGCTATGCAGCGGAGATTGGTTTGCTGACTAACCTGTGGGTGTTCAATATGAGAGGCACATCCGTCAAGGGCCGTCTGCCCACCGAGTTGTGGAATTTGGTCCAAATGGAAAGGCTGGAACTTGATGGCAATTTCTTAACGGGTCCACTCTTGTCCCCCAGCATTGGTCAAATGTCCCATCTCAAAGAACTCTATCTCAGTGCCAATCCCGAGGCAAATGGTTCAATTCCATCAACGATTGGCTTGTTGACGGATCTCAACAAATTGATTCTGCACGAAACGGACCTGACGGGGACGCTTCCCGCTGAGATGCGATGGCTATCGCTCGACACCATGACATTGAGCAACACAAGACTGGAAGGATCAATCCCGGACGAGCTTTGTGAAAACATGACGGATCCATGGCATTATTGCAAACCATCCGATGCTGTGTGGGCTGTGCCTGACCCAAATCTCGCCGGCACCTGTTTTCCACAACAGAACGAAACCGATAGCGTCGGCGATGCGAAGATGAATAAATGCCGCCAAACCCTACTATGTGGGTGCGACTGCGGCAGTTGCTGAGAAAGCAAAATTTATATTTAAACTCTATGCTACGATTCCCGTCATTGACCCGTAGGGTCTTCATGTCTTCTAGGCGCTGGGCACATGTAGTTTTCAAATAACACGACTGCAAACAAAGTAGAATTTATCAGAAGGCAGACGCGCATAACCAATTGAAGGACAGAAAGTGTTTCTCTCCGAGATCGCAATGTAACAGTGCTGAAAAAATACCGATTTTATAAAAATTATATACCATCCCAGCCGTCCTTCATTTTTCTAAAGATGAACCATTGATCAAGTCTGGGATGGGAACGTGCTGCATACTTCCACTGTCTGTGGCGCGGCGGCGAGCCAGCTCTGTTCTAGATGGTCTGAAAGTACGGCCATTAGAGGTGGGCGCTAACGCGATCATCTTCGGAAAACGAAAACCATTGAGACCTCTCGAAGCCAAGGCTAGCGAGGGTCTTAAGCATGGCGAATTCAAAGACAGGAGGCCCGCACATGACAGCAAGATCGCCCTCGGCGGGTGGGAAGAACATGCGCTTCATTACATCATGACGCTCGACGAAGCCAACACCTTCAGTCCAACCCAAAGGCGGGCGATTCAAGATTACATAATAACGGAAATGATCAGGAATCAGAGCTTTGACATCTTCCAAAATCTTCATGTAGGCAAGGTCTCCAACTTCTTCGGCGGCATAAATCAGATTCAGACCGCCCGGCGCAACCTCTCCGGGGTGTTCACGAATGTATTTACCATAGGCACGGATAATTTGGATCATAGGGGCAATTCCTGTTCCACCAGCGAGCAAGCCAATTCGTTTAATTTCTTTTCCATTGAAGTGGATGCGGTCAGTTTCGAACTTGAGGCGTAGCCCACCCATAGCTGCAAGACCAATCAAAGAAACAGAGCATCTGATGAGCATCAAATGGTTCAGCGGGGTTGACATTGCAAAGCGTGTTGACTGAACCTACCTGACATATGTAGGCAAGTACCTGGTCGAGCTTTCTCCAAAAGAGTTGTAATGGGTCCTCCTTTGGCATCCACTCGGCAAAGTATGCCGATAACTCCCTCATCATTCGGGCGAGTGATAGGTGAAAAATAGCCCATAAGAGTCTCTCCGTCCAACTCTCCTCGAAGGGCAATAAACTGGCCAACAGCTAAACCACTTTCTTGAAGACTACCGTGAAGATTAAACCGGACCTCTCTCGTGGCTAATCCATAAACTGCATCCGTGTTACGGACTTCACGTACCACAACTGGCTGCCAATGGGATTCGACGGGAGCGTTCCAGGCGGCTTCTGGAAACATGACCTTGTCCCTTAAATTGATGGTTGCTGCTCTCTGACCTGCGATTCTCCCAAAAACGACACTGGACCGTCACGTAAATCAAAAAGTTCAAAATGAGTCAGGATCGTTGATGTATTAGTTCCCAATGAAAGCAATCCATAAAGTCATCACATTCAGCGCCATCACTCAGACACATGTTACATTCCAACCTTGAAAATATTGCATGACTCACCACTCCAACAAGCTGTTTCCAGCCAAACGGTTACCGCCGTGTACGCCGCCTGTGACTTCACCCGCTGCAAAGAGGCGACGAATGCGACGATGGGTACCAACGGTTCTATCTGCAATACGCTCTTGTACTTCTCCGGCAGCATTGATGTTCAAACCGCCCATAGTGTAGTGAATTGATGGAGTCACTCTGGCCAGAATCAAATTTTCCGAATCCGGTGAAAGCATTGAGGGAAATACATCCTTGTTGGTGAAAGGACAAACACCAACAGTGCATGCATCTTCATACGCCTCGAGGGTTTCGAAGAGATCCTTCTCGTCGCATCCGATCAATGCAGCAGCCTCCTTCAAGACCAGACAAAAAAGGAGTATCGTGAGAAAAAGGCTGATTCGTTCTAATCAACTGATTCGTCGCGGACCACACTCAACCTGCACGCAGCATTTCGTCAATATAATAGCAACCCACATGACTTGTCGCCCCCCGATAGCAGAGCTTACCTTGTAATCTTTACAGGTGTCAAATAGCCCGAGGGAATCTTTGTAAAAGCCCAGTGCTTTCTCTCCAAAGCTCCTTTGAGCCTCCTCGGAGAGAATACACCAAGCGAAGGGCGGCCCTTCATACTCCCCGCTCTTAAAGTTGCTGCCGTTCTTTTGGATAGCAGCAGCAACTACTGATCGAAGATCGAGTTCGTTGACGAAACGTTTGCCAGAGCTATTCACAAGGATACCACCGCAGCCACGGATTGCTTCTGGAGCGAGAATTTTCGTAGGGTTGGATGGGTCCTTTGGATCAATGAAACCTGACGGATGAAGCTGAACTTTGTCCATGTCGATAAGGTCAGCGCCTACTTCTTCGCCCATGGACACACCATCACCTTGCGCAAAAGCTCCATTCGTCGTTGGAGTTCCGAGCAGGTCAGGACGATATCGTGCCATCATGCCGTCCTTTGAAAAACCGCTGCAACCAAACCCACCAGTAGCGAGAATAACAGCATCGGCTAGAAGAGCGGTGTTACCATTTACTTGTACGCCAGTGACTGTCTTTGCTCCATCGCCATCGACGGTGTGCAGCAACTTAGTTACACTTTGTCCGCATCGGATCTCAATGTTATCTTTGTACTGCACTTCAATCGCATTTCGAAGCGTGTTCATAATCAACCATCCTATCGGTCTTGGACGACCCTCGCTGTCTGGCGGGGCATGGTGAGTGCGTTTTCGGGAATGACCACCGCACTGAGACAACTCGTTTAATGGAATGCCAAACTTAGATTTCAACCTACGTAGGTTTGAAAAAAAGAGTTAAGGTCTGACGGATGGGCTGATTCAAGAGATTTCGACACAATTCAACAGGTTTCATGACGACAAAAGTCACTCTACAGTAATACAGAAACGACGTACCAGTGGACACTGAGTGCACTCTTCGTCGATACCGTCCTCACCAAACTTGGATTCGCATACCCGCCTTTTCCACTGAGAAATGTATCACGCTCGAATAGACGCTCTTCGTCTGCAACACCTTGTTCCGCTTGTGTGTCAGTACCCCAGCCATTCATGCCGCTGGTTGCCTTCGCAGAGTTTCCTCCTGTCTTTTCCTCCTTTTCGAGAATGATCACCTTCGCTCGAGCTTCTGCGGCTTCGATCGCTGCAGCCATGCCTGCCAAACCACTACCAACAACAATGACAGTAGCGGGATCGTGGCGCTGCAGGCGAAGTTCCTTGAGAGATTGGGGCTCCACACCCGGGATGGAGAGCCGAATGATTCGCGGGCCATGTCTCGCATACAGGAGATAATCGGACATCGGCTTCCGATATCCAGTGCGAAAGGGGTCGAGCATCGCTCTCGCCTGCGATGGGTCTTCCTTGGAGATGGCAGCCGTGGCCAAAGCATCGGACACCATACAAGACCTGCTCACGACAACAGCCTGAGCCACAGTATCTTGATTGAGCTCAAGGAGACGGCCGAGCTGTGGGTTGATGATGTGGGAATACAATTTGCCATCTCTTTCAAGGACATTCTCATAGTCACCAGAAGTAGCCACCGCGTCACCATCATTCAGCTCAAGGACGGCAAGATACTGAATTTTTTCCTCTTCATCCTGGGCATATTCGGATCCCAATTTATAGACTGGTCCCGTTTGCCCGGCTTTTTTGGCGGCCTCTACTTTGGCTTGGATCTGTTTTAAACTAGGAGGTTCGGGGACGGCCACTTGCCATTTGCGACCCGCCGGGTGCAAGCCTTTTACTTTGACATCTCCTCCCCATTCGACATAGCAAGGAGACGGCAAACGATCCGCTAGCAAATCGATTGCCCATCCTTTGGCGATACCATTCAAATCTAATTTTGCATCCTTGTGTTTTTTGCGAATTTGGTAGACTTTGGCCTCTTGCTGACTTAGGAGCTGCTCGGCTGTTTGGGCGTAGACGCTCTTCCAGCGGGTTCCCGACTCCTCGTATCCGACCGAGAAGGCATGTGACCACTGACTGATCTCAATCAATCGTTTCACGGACCGCGACACGCGGTTATCAGCAGGACTGTCAGCAAATCCGCGATAAAGCAGCCCTTTTTGGTCGAGCAAAAACAGAGGTTAACCGTATTCCTGAAAAGAAAATACTAGAAAAATTGATAAGCAAACTCACCTCTCATGTGTTCCACGACAGCACGTTGGCGCCGAAGCGTCTCGATATCCACTTCATCGTCGTCACTGTCGGGTTGTTCTTTCTTTTCTTCGTCTCCACCAGCAACTGCTGCATTTGCAGTATCGCTAGTACCCATGGTAGCCAACTGTTCATAATGTTTGAGCTGGGACATATACAAGGCAAAAGGACAAGTTAATGAAAAGGCCAATAAAAATAAAAACTCTGACAAGAAAGCTCCATGAATTAAATTCCTGAACTTACCAGTGCTGCTGCAGAAGGGTCAAAAGCTCCTCGTGTCATTTTGATCATATCCTTGGCACAAAGAAGCACTTCTTTCATAGGTTCCGAGATGGCAACAGGCGTATTGTCGGGCAAGTTGTTGACAGCGTTCACTTCACTGTGAGGGTTGAAATTGCTCAATTTGGATTCCACGATGTCAAAGACTTCACTGGCAATCGTTTCCATTTCTTCTGGCGAAGCATCTTTGCTTTTGAGCGTAAAAGGCATCCGACAGCGAACCCCCGTCAAAACTTGGAGGGCATCATCGGTGAGTTTTTCTTCGCTGGAAAGGGTGGGACGACAGAAATCCACGGAACCAATCACTCGACTTGTACGAGTCTCTCCGTCGACTGGCATTGTGCGAAGAATAATTATACTCGACGTTTTATTGGATTTATTTGGTGCAATTTGGATTGACCAAATTTGATGCTTTTGAGACGATTGAATCGAACCTCCTTTATTATTATTTTTGTGTGTTGTTACATTGGCAACTGTTTCCCTACTACTATTAACTAACTAGCTAGTAGTAGTAGTACAGTTTCCCTGATAACGTACAGTACATCCTTGCACCCGCGATGTATGAGAACTCAACAACCCGACAACCATTGGTCATTCAATAGAGACCGGATCTTCAAAGAAAAACGAATCTTCTTATGCCCGCAACGGGAAGTTTTTAGGGTTCTCATGTTTGCTAGATCAAAATTTCACACGAATGAAATAGTTTCGGCTCCCCCGGCGATTCAAAAGCACCAAGCAAAGGGTCGCACAGTCCCCCATACAAAGTTTCGCGCGGGGAGATCCTATCAGAAGCACTTTTTGACACGACACAGAAAGGAGTTCTTCCTTCTTGACGCCGTCGATCGTGCCATGTCATTTTATTTTTTCGGCATGTCTTTTTGATGATGTCGAGGGAATATTCAATTGACAGCAACTTTTTTCTTACTACAGAATTCATAATTATAGGGAACGACAACAATCATAGTTGTCGAACCATCTTGTTGTCGTTGTTATTTTATTTGCAAAGAGCAAGTAAAATTCAATAATAATTTCAGATTGGCACGATGCTGACCGCTTCGATTGTTCGAAACCTCTCGCGAGTGGCATCCAAGCAGCCACTACCAAAGAATTCTTTGGTCTTCGCCTCTGCCAAGCGGTGTCTTTCTTCCGCGGCTTCTTCTTCTTCTTCCTCGGATCACGATGATTTTTTTAATGACTCGTCGTCGTCTCTATACATGCCATCGTTGAATGCGCTGTTTAATCCCAGCGACGGTAAGTTGGAAGTGAAGTGTCAAGTGTCTTTTTGTGCCTGCAAAATCTCCAGCAATCAATGGCCTGACTGACACCTTCGGACTTTCCTTAAATTCTTCTGGTTTGATCACAGAACACTTGACGCTACGATCCATGTTACGAAGTTTCGTGGAACGGGAAGTGGAGCCTCAAGCCTTGGAATACAACAAGAAGGAAGCCTTTAATGTCGATTTGTTTCGAAAACTCGGCAATGACGGATTGGGAATTTTGGGATTGACGGTACCCGAAGAATATGGTGGAACTGGCATGGATGCTGCCGCCGTGTGTTTGGTCCACGAGGAGCTTTCGTACTCGGATCCTGCCTTTTGTCTGTCGTATTTGGCACACTCGTAAGTAATTATTTTATTTTATTTATTTCTATTACTGCAAAAATACGGACCATCTTGGCGACGTTTTTTCCGAAAATGCTCATGTTATTTTTTTCTTTTTTCAAATCTCTCTGTACATTTTTTTCACTAGACTATTGTTGGTAAACAATCTCGCGGTGAATGGAGGTCACGAACAAAAGCAACGATTTTTGCCGGATATTTGTTCGGGGAGTAAAATTGGTGGCATGTGCATGAGCGAACCCAACGCGGGTACGGATGTTTTGGGAATGAAAACCAATGCATCCTTTGATTCCGAGAAAAATGGATGGATTATTAATGGGTACGTATTCTTGGTGCTTTTTTTGTTGAAGCTTGTTGCACCATTGATTGTTGCCGAACCTTTAAAAATATCCATGCTGATGATCAATTTCCTTCTCCTTGACGTTGCAGTGCCAAAATGTGGATTACCAATGGAACTCTTACCAATGATGGGGACGGCAGCACTGGAGACTGCTTTCTCGTCTATGCTAGGACAGGTGAAGGCAAGGCCGACATTACTCAATTTGTAGTTGAGAAAGACATGGAAGGCTTTTCATGTGGCCAAAAGATTGAAGATAAACTCGGAATGCGAGCATCCAACACTGCAGAATTGGTATTCGACAACGTCTTCGTCCCTTCGGAATCTCATGTCGTCGGAGAAGTAAATAAAGCTACTATTTGCATGATGAGAAACCTTGAAATTGAAAGATTGGGGTTGGCGGCCATGGCTTGTGGTATTGCTCGCCGGGCCGTTGATGAAATGAAAGGATACGCAGGAGAGAGATCCGCCTTTCAAGCTCGCGATTTGTACGAATTTGGTCAAATTCAAAAACACATTGCGGAAAGTTATGCAGAGTACATGGCTGGGCGGTGTTACGTGTATGGTGTTGCAAATTCTTTGGATTTATCTACCTACGGCAACGGTCTTGATGCAGACGGAACAAAACTTTACTGTGCCCAAATGTCAAAGAATGTCGCCGATCGAGCCATACAGTGTCTGGGTGGGTATGGCTATGTGGGTGAATACGTTGTAGAACGCCTCTGGCGTGATGCCAAATTGCTAGAGATCGGAGGGGGTACAAACGAGTCTCATCACAAGAATATGTGTCGTGACTTGCGAAGGATGGGCAGAACCCCTCTCGATTAAGCCAACTCATGAACAGAGACGAGAACAAAGCTCTACGACAAGAAAGATAGAAAAAATTTACATACATTATTCAACGAACCATATACTACAGAGATGAGATGTTTTTATAGGAAAACCACTCACGCCACTTAACTAACTATCGCGTGCTATAATTCAGCATCTTCCTATCACTGCTTTGCCAGCGGGTGAATTGGAAAGCCAAAGATACGCCCACTATTTCCGAGTAGGTCCTCTTTGCTCTGATCATCACTTGCAGCGCCAGCCTCTGTGTACGGAGTGTTGAAAGGCGATGGAAACAAATTCTCTCTACCGTAAACCAAGAGGAGTAAATGGCAAACCGAAGTGCCCCACGCAGAACCATCGACTCTGCTGTCCCAGCAGTCAAATGTTTCGCGACAGTTGCAGCAATATCTCTTGGCTCTAGATGTGGCGAGACTGTTGCTGCTGCTTTTGTCCTTGTCGGTGCTGTAATTATCGGACAAGCCACAGGGCAACAAGGGCATTCCGCCGCAACGCAGCCTTGGGCAACGCCCGAACAAAGGCTCGTAAGGAATGTGCCGGTTGTCATTTGTCCGGCTTTTGTCGAAATTACGCATGTGAAAAACCATACGGCGATAAAGGGCATCCAACCCCCGAGTCGATACGGCAAACCTTTGATGTACCAAGGTATACAAAACTTCTGCGGCGTACTGCACCACTGGCGAAGGTTCTTCATTCACTAGAGGATCATCCGCTTGTCTCAGAATCAAATCCAATGCTTGCCTGTACATGGGATGCTGATGATGCTGATGCTGTTGATTGTGCTGCTGCGTGGAGGCATTTTGCTTTGCTTCTCGTGCTCGTTGTTCAAGCTTTTGTTCCCAATTAAGAAGCGGAATCTCTCGTTCCAGCTCTGTTTTTCTAGTCATTGCAAAGTGCTCCACGACTGGGGACAATCGAGCCAAATTGAAGTGATCCGACAAGTAATCACGCGGAAGGGGCAAGAGATGATCTTTCGGGCGCAAAGCAAGAAACTTGCGAACCCAAGGAGTTGTCTGATGATCACTTCGCTGTTTTGGCGAGGAGTTTCTATTCGCAGTCACGGCAGCAGGCGTAGAACTGGAAGGGGGTGGTTGTTGAATTTGCCCGTGTTCATTTGGTGCTGTGATCGTGGAAGGCGTGGACGGTGCATTGGGCGGCGACAAAGATTGGTGGTTACCAGTGGTTTTCTCCTCGTTTGGTCCATTATTAGCAGCCAGCTGTGCCTCTGCATTTCCGCGTGCCCCGGATGCTGCTTTCGCAGCTGCACTCACCTCTCTAGATAGGCGCTGCAGCCACTTTGCCAGACTCTGGTTTTCATCCGGGACTGGTGGCACCTCCTGATGACTTGGGTTGCTGCTCAATGGCATCTTATTGTCTGAGAAGGAGGTTATTGGTTCGTTTTGCTCTTTTTCGACTTGAACTTCTCCATGCTGCTGCTGCTGCTGCTGCTCCTGCTCCTGCGGCTTCTCTGCTGCATCATCTACCTCAATTTGTGAATGGGAACCGTTCTGCTTATCGCCCACGACTTCTGCCTGTTCTTTGGACCGCAATGTTGTGTGTTTCCCTTTCTTTTTCCTCCTCTTGGTTTTCTTTGTCTTTTTTCTCTTCCCTTTGGAAGTGACACTTGGAGGTGGCTTTTCCGCTTTTGGCGGTGAACCACGTATTTGATCGAATTCATACCCATCTTCTTCATCAAGACTGAAATCGTCGCTTTGATCGTCCGTAGCATAAGCATCATCCTCAACACCCTCATCATCGTTGGCGGCGGCACGAGCCAATGCATTAATCACGCGTTCTTCGTAATCATCTTCGGAAGATGAATATAATTCTGGTGGTGGGAAATTGTAGTAGGCATTGAAATCATCATCGTCGTCATCATCATAGTCTTTTACATAATCCTTGTATTGCTGCGCAAAGTCCGACGAAGAATAATCATACCAAGATCGATGGTCTGAAGCCGACGGCGAAGATGACGACAGATCTCTGCTGCGGCTGCGACGGTAATGATTATTTCTTCCTGTCGTGGAAGCCAGAGTTGGTTTCGATGATTGTTGAACCACCGTTAACAGCGCCATAATAGTCTCCAAAATAAAAGGTCTTCTTCGTCGTTGTCGTCGTCTTCGTCGTAGCATTCGACCATGGCAAAGTTTGCAGTTACTTGCAGGTTGGTTTTTGGATGCAAGGGATGCCATGGATTGATTCCTGGTGCCCCGTTTTAGCGAACGACTTTTTCAAGACAGTCTCCTTCTTCAGACCTAGTTGAATCAATGCTCTACAGTATAGCCAGCTGTCTACTTCCCAGCCAAGTCAAAGGTCGTCTCTGTAGCGATCAAGCAGAAAAATTAGAAGAAACGGGGAAAATAAATACAGTAAATGAACGCCAATCAATCAAATGTACGACGTACTGCATCGCCATCATCCTCATTGTCGAGAATTTTAGAACAATCAACGAATCAATCATTGAATGACCAAAAAATCGCAAAAAACTTGAAGCCACCGGGGGTGTGTGCCCTAAACGATTGAGCTTGTGCCATGCGTAATTTTTTTACGCAACAAATAGGGTGCGTATTTTTGCTACGCA
>ENA-ORBV01012731-ORBV01012731.1-microbial-mat-metagenome-genome-assembly--contig:-NODE-12731-length-12917-cov-4.394393_pt1 | contig 12917 bp, 16 predicted proteins | sample MGYA00237777_ERZ505514 | MGnify/ENA primary metagenome ERZ505514 (study PRJEB26160, sample SAMN06269048) | microbial mat metagenome | isolation source: Oligotrophic lake microbial mat | place...
CCTGCACCTGCACCTGCACCTGCGCGCGCATCTGCACCTGCACCTGTACCTGCACCTGCGCCTGCACCAGCACCTGCGCCTGCACCAGCACCTGCGCCTGCTGCAGTTCGTACCCCTGCGCCTGTGCCCGTCGCAGTCCCGGCCGCTGCGCCGCCTGCCGTCACGCAGCGACCGGTCGACCCGAAAGCGTCCGTTCCGGCAGCGGCCATTGCCGCAGCACCGGCCAGCGCACCCGCTGTGGCCGCGCCGCCAAAGAAGGACCCACCCGCCAACCAGAGGGCCGCAGCACAAGCCCCTCCCGCCGCAGCGTCAGCCGCCGCAGCGTCTGCAGCCGTGGTGGCGGCGAAGCCGGCCGGACGGTCTTCACGGGCCAGGCCAGCTGACTCCAAGGAAGACGAAGAGCGTCTGCGCGAAGAGGAAAAACGCAAGCCGAAGGGCTAGCCCACGATAGCGCGCTATCGCACATACAAGGCGGTCGCGCTAAAACCCCGGTTCTGCACCAACCGTGCTTTGCCCTATTCACTTATTCCCAAAGAGAAAACAACATGACCAACACACTCAAGATCCTCGGCATTTGCGGCAGCCTGCGCAAATCCTCTTACAACCGTTGGGCCCTGCAGGCCGCCCAGCATCTGCTGCCAGACGCCGTCCGGCTCGACCTGTTCGAGCTCGATGGAATCCCGCTGTTCAACCAGGACAGCGAAGCACAACCGCTTCCGATAGTGATTGCGCTCAAGCGTGCGGTTCGCGAAGCGGATGCGATCCTGTTTGCCACGCCGGAGTACAACTACGGCGTACCCGGGGTGCTGAAGAACGCCATCGATTGCGCGTCGCGCCCCTACGGCGACAGTGCGTGGGCCGGCAAGCCGGTCGCCGTGATAGGCGCATCGGTCGGTCTGTTTGGCACGGTCCGTGCGCAGTTGCAGTTGCGTCAGAGCTTTGTGTTTCTCAACATGCTGTGCGTCAACCAGCCGGAAGTCATGATCGGCAATGCCGCCAAGGCCTTCGACGGCGCAGGCAAATTGCAGGACGCCAACAGTTTGAAATTGCTGCGCACACTGCTGGAGAACCTGGTGCGCGCCACGCGCGACCAGGCTCTGGCAAAAGACGCCCATGCGGGAGAAACAGCATGAATTTTCAGCAGACCATCATGGCGATGAATGCCGGGTTGGCTGGCTGCGACGGGAACGGCCAACCGGGCTCGGCGGGGCCGGACACGGCCCAGACGCGTGAGGTGCGCAACCTGCTCGACAGTCTGGCAAAACAGTTTGACACCCATGTTGGGCAGTCCGTGATCTGCCTGCCCATGTCGGACTACCCGCCGGCCCCATAAGGCGACTCAGCGTCGCGCTGCGGCCAGCGCGTCCCAGAGGCTGAGGAGATTTGGTCGCGGGCCGACCAATGTGGGGGTTGAAGAGCGGAGCCGTTACCACTGTAGGCTGAGCACCGCAGACCCCGGATTGGCCGGTGCAGCAGAAAGATTCTCAGCCTTTCAGTCCCAGTAGCCCGGGCGGCCGTAGCTGTCGTGCAGCAGCGTCTCGTAGTCACGGTCCACATGCCGTGTTTCGTCGTACGGCTTGCTGTTTCGCACCTGCTCGCGCGTGAGCTTGACACTCACGGTGCGCGTGGCCCAGTCGATGTGGTCGATCCAGTGGGTGGCGATCAGCACCTTGCGTCCGCCGGGCCACCAGTTGCGGGTGTCCACCACCAGGTAACGGATCGCCCAGGACAGGTCGTCCACAATGAAATCCTTGACGTGACCGATGCTCTCGTCGGTAGCCTGGATGTCGTAACCGGCGACCGCCACGCTGCTGCGCAGATGGCTGTCCTCCTGGCGGTTTTCTTCCGCCCGCAAGGCGTCGTCGACTTCCATTTCGGCTGAAGTCCCAGGGTATGGAGGCAGCACGGGAAGGGCGCCTATGCCCCACAGGCCGCCGCCGCCCCAATAGTACGGATAGCCGTAGTAACCCATGGTTTCGCGCTCATGCTGGCGCGACACCGGCCGCTGCGTGTCCACGTCGGGACTGTTGCGAACCTGCTCGCGGGTCAGCGTCACGTGGATCTCCTTGTCGGCATCCATTGGCTGGCGTACGGCGTACGGCGAAATCAGCACCTCCCGGCCTTCCAGCCAGGTCCCGGCATCCACCACCAGATAACGCACAGCCCATGACTGGTCATCGAAAAACGCTTCAGTGACTTTGCCGATGGAACCGTCACTCGCGGTAACGGTGGAGTCGGTGATGTTACTCAGACTGTTGAGCATGGTGGTTCCCCAGGGTTGCGGCCAGCTTGGCAAAAAGCCGCCGACACCGGCAATATCGTGCCGGGACCCCGGCGCGCGGTCTGTGTGACAGCGCACCAACCGTCGGTTGCAGGGCGGCCCGCGCCGTCCCTGCAGGATGTCAGGGGGTCAGCGCAACCTTGAGCACACCATCGCGCTGATGGCTGAACAGTTCGTACGCCGCCTCGATGTCGTCGAGCTTGAAACGGTGCGTCACCATCGCGCCGAGATCAACGCGCCCGTTCTCGATCACTGCCATCAGGCGACGCATACGCTCCTTTCCACCCGGACACAGGCTGGTGACGATGCGGTGGTCGCCCAGACCAGCCGCAAGCGCGTCGAGCGGGATCGTCAGGTCGGTGGAGTACACACCCAGACTCGACAGGGTGCCTCCAGGCCGCAGCACCCGCAGCGCGGCTTCGAAGGTCGCCTGCGTGCCGAGCGCCTCGATGGCCACATCGACTCCGCGCCCGCCGGTCAGGCGCAGGATTTCCTGCACCGGGTCTTGCTTGCTGCTGTCGACCACGTGGTCGGCGCCCATCGTCGCCGACATCTGCAGGCGGCCGGGCAAACGGTCGACACCGATCACCAATGCCGCACCGCTGAGCTTGGCACCGGCCGTTGCGCACAGGCCGATCGGCCCTTGCGCGAACACGGCCACCACGTCACCAATGCGGATTCCGGCGCTCTCCGCGCCGCTGAATCCGGTGGACATGATGTCGGGGCACATCAGCACCTGCTCGTCGCTCAAACCGTCAGGCACCGGCGCCAGGTTGGCCATCGCGTCGGGCACCAGCACGTATTCGGCCTGGCAGCCGTCGATGGTGTTGCCGAACTTCCAGCCCCCCATGGCCTTCCAGCCGTGCGCGGTGCCGGCCCCGTCCTGCGAGGCCTGGCCACACTGGCAGGCGTTGCTCCAGCCACTCGGGGTGATGGCTCCGGCGATCACCCGCTGCCCTTCACGGTATCCGCTCACCGACGAGCCAAGCTTCTCGATCACGCCCACCGGTTCATGGCCGATGGTCAAGCCCCTGGCGACCGGGTATTCGCCTTTGAGGATGTGCACATCGGTCCCGCAGATGGTCGTGGTGGTGATCCGCATCAGGGCATCGAGTGGTCCGACCGCCGGGATCGGCTTGTCCTCGATTTCGATGCGCCCGGGTTCGACATAAATCGCTGCTTTCATTGTGGACATGGGGTCCTCCTTTTGGTTGATCTGTGGGATTTGGCAAGTACGGCGCGCAACTGGCCTACAAGGCGCCTTGCTGGCGTGCCTGCTCAGCCAGTTTCATCCGCCGGTAGGTAGGCCAGTCCATCTCATGCAATTGCCGGGGATACTGCTCGGTCGCCCAGAACCAGCGTTGCAAGCGACGCTCGAAACGGGCTTCGGGCGCTGCCTGCAGCGAATCCAGCAACGCGTCAATGGCCAGGTAATACCGCATGGTGTTGCGCTCCACCAGGCCACGCAGGCCACGGACCGGCTGCGGCACGGCACCGGCACTGCCGATGACCTGGGAAAACCCGACCTTGCCGCTGCCTGCGGTGGCCAGGTAAGTCTGCAGCGCTACGCGCCCGGGCATTCCATACCCATACGAATAGGCCAGGTGCAGGAACGTCCGTTCGCCAGGCAGGGCCACCGCCTGCAGGGCAATCCGGTAGTCGGACGTGCCCAGCGGCCCGCTGGAGGCCTGCAACAACACCTCCAGCGCGTCCGGTGTCTGGGCCGTGACGCGGAATCCAAAGTCCAGCGGCACCGACCGCGCCAGATCCTGCTGCGACTTCGAGCCCACATGCACCAGTAGACGCTGACCCGCCGCTGTGGCACTGGCGCGGCAGTATTTGGTGTTGGAGTGCAGCGAAAGCACGTCGCACCAGTACCCCGGCTGGCGCAACGCACCCTGCACGGCCGTGAACGGATAGTTCAGCACGGCATGGATATCGCCCTGCAGGCGGCCCGCCGTTTCCACGGAGTCCAGCACCAGCGGCCGTCCGAACGGGTTATGGGCCAACGCTGCATCGAGCGACTCGAATTTGGCGCGCAGCGCGCTACCCGACTCCGCCTGGGCCGTTGCTGCGCAGGCCACCACGCTGGCGAACAGCACCCAGCGCAGGCGCACCGGATGATGGAAAGAAGAGGTCGGAGTCGGCATCGCGCATGCTGGCCCGGGCCGGGTCGTCGGGTCTGTGCGCCTGCGTACAGACCGAGGCCACCGAATACCCGCAGTATGTCGGCAGTGGAAGCCAGCGTCATTACACTGATCATGGCTTGCAGTGGTGGTGAGCCGCTATGTTGCGCGCATCACGCGCGCGCCCGTTCCGCTGGTGCAGATCGCCCTGGGCGCGGCCATTTTTTATGCGCACGTAATCGAGGTGGATCTCGACCCCGAGGTCTTCTTCGTGCTGCTGTTGCCGCCTCTGCTGTTCCTGGATGGCTGGCGCATCCCGAAGGACCAACTGCTGCGCGAGGCACCCACCATTCTCACGCTGGCGCTGGCTGGGCCTGGTGCTCGCCACTCTGGCCTTGCCGCGCCTGCTCAAGGGCATGTCGACTACGCCGGACCACCTGCAACTCGACGCGGCGAACCGCGTGCGCGCCGCGGCAGCTGACGCTGGTATCGCCGCAGTCAAGGATGCCGCCGACGGCATGCACGACGGCGACGATGACGCGGTCCTGGTGCATCAGGCCCGCCAATACATCGTGGCCTCCTACCAGCACCGCAAGGCGCTTTTCGGGGGCGACACATCCTCACCCGAAGCACCGGCGCAGGCGGACCGCATCGAGCGTGCCCTGCGGCTTGCCGGGCTGCGCGCCGAACGTGACGAAATCCCCGCTGCCGGGCCTGGCTTTGGCCTCAAGGAAGTGGCACTGCGCAAGCTGGCGCGCGAGATCGACCTGCAGGAGGCCCGGCACAGCAGCTGATCGTAGCTGTTGCGGCCCATTCGCCGCGCGAAGCTGGCGGCATCCGCCGTCCAGGTGGCCATGTGCGCACCCGCCAAGGTGCGAAGGCTGTTGGCGGTGTCCCCAAGGGTGGTCGCTGTCCTACCGCCCATTGGCCAGCAGGCTGACGCAAGCGGTGCCGTGCAGGCGGTATAACAAGTTGCTGCCCAAGCCCCGTGCCCATCTCATCATCGACTCCCCAGGAAACCCCATGTACCCATCCTCCACCACACCGTCGAACACCGCACCGGTCGACCAGGACCTTGCCGAGCAGGCCCATCCCGGCCACGGCGTTCCCTCGCAGGACCCGGCGTCCGCAGCACAGTTTCCGTTGGGACCCGAGGACGCCGAGCGCGAAGCCAAGTCGGTATTTGTGGCTGGTGGCGTGGTGGCGGGCGCGGCGACTGGTGCTGCGATTGGCGTCGTGATGGCCGGCCCGGTGGGCGTGGTGGTGGGCGGCTCTGTGGGTGCCGTTGTCGGCGCATTGGGCGCTTCCGCTGCGGGTGCCGTGGTGAACCCGGAACACTTCAGCAGCGCGGACACCGCACCCGCGCAAACAGTGCGCCAGGGCACCAAAGACAGCGCTGGCGGCGGGCGACCGCCCATGTCAAAGGCCGACACCTGACCGACAGCGCCCGCGGCATGGATCATCCTGTCGATCAACAAGGTATTGGTCGGCGTGAAGGCTCGCTATTTGCGCGATCCCCGATTTTGTGACTCAGGTTCCATCGACGCCCGGTGCAGGGTTGAGGACCGCGCGGACTGGCCGGTGCGTCTAAAGGCCGACTCTTTGGAAGAATGTGTAGCAGCGCGGGCAACTGGTTTGCGCCCGCTTGCGCTGTTCCCGGCGCTCAGGTGGCGGCGGTAACCCACCCAAAGGCCACGCTAACGGCAACGCAACGGCGCTGGGCGCTTTTGTCAAGCTGGTTTGCCAGCGCTGTGCGTCGGGAAGCCGCCAAAGAGGCGTAGCCCGGCTACGGGGCCGAAAAAGCGGGCTGACACCGCTCCAGCAAGCGCGCACAGCTGTCAACTCTGCGGCGATGAAGTGGTGCTGTCACGTCAGCGTAATCCGCTTCTGGCGTAGGTACTCTTTGTACTGCGTCAGCGGAATGGCCGCCAGACCGGCAGCGCCGTTTTCTTCAGTCCAGCTCAGCGTGGCACTGTCGGCTGTCAAGTCAATTTCGACCGGCCCTTTCGGAATCTCCAGCGGCGCACCGTCGCCGGGCCTGTAGGTCACATGGTCGTTAATGGTCGCATGCTCGGTCATGGCGGGCTCCTGAAGGTTGTATCGGGCGAACGTGCCCATTGCGGCGCAATAAAACTTCATTGCAACCCCTCGGCGTGTTGCGGTCTGTTGGGTAACGCACACGTCTACCCAATCAACGTCCCTTGTTGCCAACTCTGCGCGCATGCACATAGACGGTCCAACACCCTCGATCGCGGTGCCGAAAGAGTAGGCCTGTTCTGTCTGTGGAATCAGTGGGAGTCCAGCATTGGGTGGTGGCCAATGCCGGCGCGGTTTACCGGCGGGCCGAAGAAGGGGTGCGCCTATCGCTGTGAACATAAAAGACGGAGACTGTGTCGGTGAATCGGTTAGCCTGCGCCCTGCGCCCTGCGCCCTGCGCCCTGCGTCTTGGGCCTTGGGCCTTGGGCCTTGGGCCTTGCGCCTTGGGCCCGTATGCCTGGCCCTCGTCGCCGGGCTGCTGGTTGCCGCCGCTGCGCCCGTGGCGTTCGACGAGACGGCGCTGGATCGGTGGCAGCTTTTGGCCTGGTTGGCCGTGTGCCTGGGCGCGCTGTTCGATCTCTGGTGGCAGTTCAGACCCGTGGAATCGATGTCGGGCTGGCGGGTTGCCCTCGGGCTCACCCTGCGTTTGGTGCCATTGATGTTGCTGATCACGGAGCCATGGACGGTGGCGTACTTCAGCGGCCGGGTGTTTTCAGTTCAGGCTTCAGGTCTGGCCATGATCGACATGCTGGCGGCCTGGGCCGTGATGGCGCTGGAGGAAATGACGGCAGCGGCGGCGTTGTTGGTGCGCCGGTTGTTGGACGAGCCCGTATTTTGATGGGACTGCGTTGGCCAGCGCACGGATGGAAGGAATGACCCTGGGGTAGGCTTGAAGTTGTGCACCACGAAGGCGGGTCCCCATGCACAAGACCGCGTTCAGCGAAAGCCGGACCTCCGGACCCGATTGAAAGTCGGCCAACACCGCGCGGCGCATCGGCGTCAAAGCCCGTTTCCTGAATGACTTCGACGCCGCGCTCGCCCCGGTTGCTGTCATCGATGGCAAACACCTCTGGTAAAACTCGAAAGGACATCATGCAGATCCTGCTTCATTCAGACCCCAACACCGACGGCGGCCACCTCATGGCCGACCACCTGCAAAAAGTCGTGCAAGACGCCATGGCGCGTTTTGCCGAGCGTGTCACGCGGGTCGAGGCCCATCTGTCCGACGTCAACAGCCAGACGAAGTCGGGCGACGACGACATCCATTGCACGCTGGAGGCGCGGCTGGTGGGTCTTGATGCCATTGTGGTGAAAGACCACGCCGGCAATGCCCATCAGGCCATCGAAGGCGCAGTGCGCAAACTCAAACGTGCGGTCACAACAGAGCTTGCAAAGCACGATTCCAGAGGCCACCGGTCGCGAGCAGAGGTTTTGGTCGACGATGACGACCTGGAAAGACCCGGCTGATGTGGCGGGCCGGGCCGCAAACGGCGCGTTTTTTGACAGGATGCCTTGTGCGACGGTCAGTGCCGCACCGTCATCGGTAGCCGACGCCCACCACCACGTAGTTGCGCAGCAATTCATCTTCTGTATTGCCCGCCGTCAGCAGCGCGCGCAGCCCGGGTGTCGTAAGGTTGGTGGCGTCGGGCAAGACGGTAAAAAGCAGATTGTTGAAGTGGTCCAGCCTGGCGCTGCCGCCCTTGCTATCCCAGGGCGCGGCCAACTCCAGCGCCGGTGCGGCATTCAACGCTCCCTTGTGTGGCGCGCCAGCGCCGGATGGGCGGGCGTTCGCCAGCGCACAGACAGACGGCCGGCGCCGCTTTACCGTCCTTTGCATCCTCCACCGCCCTCCTCCACCATGACCGATGCCCCCGTGGCCGCGACTGAAACCGAACCCGAAGCGGCGTCGGGCGGGCATCTATGGGGGCCGCAGACCGACCTCAGCCTGCGTTTCTTCGGGATTGGCGAGCAACGCATGCCGTTGGACGTGGTGCACGCGCTGGCCTGGATCAAGTGGGCTGCGGCAAGTGTCAACCATGACCTGGGTCGGCTTGAGGCCGGGCCGGCACAGGCGATCGCCGATGCGGCCCGCCGCGTGGCCCAAGGCGAGTTCGATGCGCAGTTTCCGCTCTCGGTGTGGCAGACCGGCTCCGGCACCCAGAGCAACATGAACGTGAACGAGGTGGTGGCGAGCCTGGCCACGCAGGCCCTGCAGGGTCATCTGGCGCAACGGCGCAAGGTGCATCCGAACGACGAGGTGAATCTGGGGCAATCGTCCAACGATGCCTTCCCCAGCGCCATGCACATCGCGGTGGCGCTGCAGACCCGGAACAGCCTGCTGCCGGCGCTCGCCACGTTATGCGACACGTTGACCGCCAAGGCGCAGGCGTTCGCCGCCATCGTGAAGATCGGCCGTACGCATCTGCAGGACGCCACCCCAATGACACTGGGCCAGGAACTGGGCGGTTATGTGGCGCAACTCGGTTTATGCCGCGACAGCCTGTGCCACGCGCTCGCTGCGGTGCACACGCTGGCGCTCGGCGGCACTGCCGTGGGCACCGGATTAAACACACATCCGGAGTTCGGCGCGCGGGTCGCGGCCCTGCTGGGGCGCCAGCTCGACCTGCCGCTGGTGCAGGCAGAGAACCTGTTTGCCGCCATGGCGGGGCACGAGGCGCTGGTGGCCCTGCACGCAAGCCTGCGCATGCTGGCCATTGCGCTGACCAAGATCGCCAACGACATCCGCCTCATGGGCAGCGGCCCGCGTGCGGGCCTGGGCGAGCTGCTGTTGCCGCAGAACGAGCCCGGCAGTTCGATCATGCCGGGCAAGGTGAACCCGACCCAGGTCGAGGCGCTGACCATGGTCTGCGCACAAGTGATGGGCCACGACACGGCGATCGGCTTTGCGGCCAGCCAAGGCCAGTTCGAGCTCAACGTGTACAAGCCGCTGATAGTGCTCGACACACTCGACAGTCTGCGCCTGCTGTCGGACGCGATGCACAGTTTTGCGCGCCATTGCATTGCCGGCATCGAGGTCGACACGGTGCGGGTGGCGCAACTGGTGCAAGGCTCGTTGATGCTGGTGACGGCGCTGACACCCCATATCGGTTACGACCGCTGCGCGCAGATCGTGAAGTTCGCCCACAAGCACCACCAGAGCCTGCGTGAGGCGGCGCTGGCGCTCGGCATTCTGAACGCCGAACAGTTCGACACTTGGGTCGACCCGCGCGCCATGGTCTGAAATAAACCGGATGGTGGCCCTTGGTCTTCGGCTAGACCGGGCTTGGGCCCAGCACTGTCATTTCGGCCGTGGCCGGGCCATCCGGGGCTGGGCTGCCGCCAGCCGCCCGGCGCGCAGCTCAGACACGGCCTTGGCGACTGCACGCGCCACGTTGCGTGTCTCCTCCTGCATCGGCAGGTCGCGGTCAAGGGCGTCGTGGCTCGTCGCATACGGCTCGTAGTACCCGATGAAGCGGTCCAGTCGCGCCGCCGCGCCAGCGTCTATAAACCCCATCCAGTCGAGCCAATCCGACAACGCCCGGCGCGCGTCTTCGATACCGGCCACATCACCGTGCACCAACAGCCCGTAGACACGGCCGGACAGATGCTGCGGGTAGTCCCAGCCGGCCATTTCCAGCTTCTTTGCCAATGCGGCATCCTTGCCACCGGTCGCCGTGGGATCGGGGTTGCCGCCATCGGCGCACACCAGGCGGTCGATCATCAGTTTCAAGGGGCTCGGGCTCTGGTACCAGTACACCGGTGTCACGATGATGACGGCATGGGCCGCAGTCCAGCGTTCGTAGATCTCGGCCATCCAGTCGTTGGTCTGGTTCTGGCCATGGTTGGGGTAACAACTGCAGGGCCAATGGCACAGGGGCATCGCGGTCGATACGCAACCCTTGCAGGGGTGGATATTGCGACCGTAGTCGGAGGTGATCAGGCTCAGGTCCAGCACATCACACTGGATCTTTTCGTCGCCACGGGCGCGTTCCAGCACTTCCCGCGCCGTTCCCAGCAGACGGTACGACTTGGACATTTCCCCCGGACAGGAGCCATCATTGCGGGCCGAGCCGCAGATCAACAGAACACGCGACGGCGTCGCCGGGTCCGCCCACACCTGTTGGGCCGCCTGCAGGCGCCGCCGGGTCTCGACCCACTCGACGGAAAGATCGTAGTCCGGGTCGGCGTACCCGACACCGGCCTTTTGCGTGAAAGGCGCCTTGCGCCCCTCCCGATAAGCGTGCCAGGCAATCTCTTCGAGTCGCCCGATCGCTCCGTCTTCGGGGCGAAAGGCCGGGTCGGTGAACGAGGCCCGATAACGCGCACTGAATTGCGCGCGCTCCAGCGGGGCGGGCGCCTGCCCGAGTCGGATCGTGGTCATGGCGCGGGCCCCGTTTGGTCTGGTTGGATGTCGACAGCTGTCAAAGACGCGCTGCGTCCGATTCCGGCTGCGTGCCGTAATAACTGTGCACATCCTTCTGCCACGTTTCATCGGCCATGTCTGGCCAGTCGTCGGCGTCGAAACCGGGCGCGTCCCGCAGGCGATCCTTCTCCACGTTCAAGGTAAAACGCTTGTTGACGGTATCGAGCGTCAACGCACTCCACGGCACCGCAAAGAGTTTTTCGCCCATACCCAGCAGGCCTCCATACGAGAGCACGGCATAGGCCACCCGCCCATTGGGCACATCGAGCATGATTTCCTTGATGTCGCCCAGGTCTTCGTCGTGCTGGTTGTAGACATCGTTTCCGTCCAGTGTGTTGGCGCCCATCAGGCGCGGACCCGGGCCGCGGTGCAGCTGGGCGCCGTTGTCCTTGTACATGCCGTACATATCCTGTTCTTCATAGTTCATGGTCATTTCCTTCGGAAAATGTCGTCTTGACGACGGGTTGCAAAAAAACGCTGCACCGGACGGCGCAGCGCGGGGGATCAATGGATGCGGGTCTTCATCGGCACGGTCGTTTGTCAGCGGGCACGCTCCTTCAAGCAGATGAGGCGGCAGCGTCCTGGCGCCCCGCAAGCGACTTCCCGATGACGTCTTTCGCCAGCGCCCGGTCGGATTCGCCGTGGGTGTCGACCACCAACACCACGCTGCCGGCCTGGATCGCGTCCGTCACCAGTTCGGAGAATCGCCCCCCCCGACCTGGCCTGGTGCCGCTGTCCTTGCCGGTGGCGCCAGCAGCGGCACCGACCACGGCACCGACGCTGGCAAACCAGCCCAGCATGGCCAGCGGTGCCACGATCGGGCTCGCCACGAACAGCGTCACGCTGGCCGCCCACAACACACCGGTGCCAATGGCGCCGACACCGGTCCCCACGGCCGTGCCGATAGCGCCATCCACCAGCATATCCTTGAGCACCTCGTCGTTGCCAGCCACGTCGGGTGGCAGTGGCAGGTCCTGCAGCAGGTGCAGGTCGGTGGCGGCAATTCCGGCAGCGACCAGGTGCGCGCGCACACGCTGCGCTTCCTCTGCCGTGGCATAGATGGCGGACACCTTGTGGTTGCCGTCGCTGCCAGGCGCATCGGTGACCTGGTCGAGCCGGGGAACCACGCGGTTGGCTGTTGGTTCGGGGCTGGTGTGCATGGCCGGCTTAGCGGACGGGGATCTTGATAACACGCCGGTTGCGCCTACGGCACTGGACCGAGGCGCTTTTGGCGCGCAGGGGCGACGCTATGGAAGCTGCGATTGCGCTGTGCTTTTTCATTTTGGCATTGGTTGTTTGCGGCGCTATGGTGAGCCGGGCGTCGGCTGCGGGTCTGTGCGATGCCCCACATTGCCGGGCGAACGTGGCGACCTGCTCCCCCTACCCGACTATGTGCGCCAGCGTACAGACCCCAAGACTGCGGTTGAGGACACTCAGTCATCGAGGATCACCCGCTATTGCCCGGGTGGACAAACGTCTGCACAGTTTTTTGGAGCAGTTCCTATGACTAAGAGAGGTAAGGAAATGCGCCGTGACGCAGTGCCGACCATGCTGGCGCCAGACACCGTCCTGGGTCCCGATGCGGATGAGGTGGCGCGGGCCGTCTTTGAACGCTGGCACCAAATCGCCGAGCGGCTCGAACCTGTGATCGGAGCGCGCGGTGTAGACGTGCTGTTCGGGCGCGCGTTGCACCTGACGACCAAGCGGTTCCCGTGGCTGGCGACCAGCGCGGCCCTCGGCAACAGTGCCGAGACATTGAAGCAACTCGCTGCCCGCTTCGAAAGCCAGGAGGCTTCAGTGGCGACGGAGGCCGGCGCTGCGCTGCTGCTCAAATTCACCGAGTTGCTGGCAAACATGATTGGAGAACCGCTGACCGTGCGGCTGCTGGGCTCTCTGTGGAAGCAGGACACGCCGCATTCGCGATTGGAAAGGCAAGCATGAACGAAAAAGTGGCGATTCGCCGTCTCGCAACCGGCGTGCCCGGGCTCGACACGATCCTGGGTGGGGGCCTGCCGGAGTACTCCTTCAATTTGATCGCGGGGCCTCCGGG
>ENA-ORBV01012732-ORBV01012732.1-microbial-mat-metagenome-genome-assembly--contig:-NODE-12732-length-12917-cov-4.120483_pt1 | contig 12917 bp, 9 predicted proteins | sample MGYA00237777_ERZ505514 | MGnify/ENA primary metagenome ERZ505514 (study PRJEB26160, sample SAMN06269048) | microbial mat metagenome | isolation source: Oligotrophic lake microbial mat | place...
GCTCGCAATAGAGTGTTCGTGGGCGAGGCTGATACCAGCGGCGCGGCTGTCTCTGCTGTGAGAACCTATGCGTATCAAGGGAAATACCAGAGCGCAGATGTGGCACTGACTGGCGTGTCCACACTGACCAGCTTTGCACACAATCTTGGTGTGGTGAACCCCAAGCTCAATTTCGCAATCCGGAACTATCAGGCGGAACTTGGTTGGGTTCCCGGAGACATTTTTTACAGCGTACTTTCGGGGCAATCTAGTCCAGTATTCCTACCTATAAATTTGAGCGAGTCTGGCAGGAACGCTGCGAGAGTGAGAACTGGGGACACTACCGCATACTTTGGCTGGAATGGCGCCAGTGGTTCCAGTGGGGGACTTACCGCCGCGAATTGGAAACAATTTCTAATCGCAGAAAGAGGGTTCTAAAATGAGCTACTACATCAAACAGGACGGTAGCTACTACGAGGGCGATAAAGAGCACGCGCTTGATACAGTTGTTCCGCAGCGTCCATCGGCTCTGCATACCTTCGATGGTGCTGAATGGGTGCTGTCTAAAGAAGCGGCAAAGGCAGCACACAACGCACCGCTTGATGAACAACTCAAGCAACTTGACGGCCAGTACGCACTGACGCAGCGCAACTTGCGCGACCTCGTTGTTATCCTCTCAGACGCGCTGAAGTCTCTGGGAGTGGACATGACAGTGCTGAAGGGTTATAAGGTGGCGAAAGCTGTCGAAGTCCAAGCGGAAGCAATCCGGCAGCAGCGGCAATGACCAGCATCATGCAGCAAGACTGGCTCTATCTCATTGCCTACGGCGCAGTGTTCATGCTGTGCTTCTGGTATCTTTTCATTGCAGTGATGGGTTTGAAAACACACTGGAAAAGTCTACACATCGTAGCGAAAGTGCTTGCGGTTCCCGGTGTGCTGGTGGCGTGGCTGATAGATTTAGTTCTGAACATCCCGCTCGGTTTAATCGCGCTGGAGTTTGATCAGTTGCAACGATGGCGTGAACGCGAGTACACCATGAGCCAGCGGTTCGGTCGCTGGAAATACGAAGGCGGTGCGAAGCGTTGGGTAGCGTGGACAGTTTGCGAGATATTCCTAGACTGCTTCGACGCTGGTAAACATTGCAAGTAAAGATAGAGCACTTCTCTTTAAAGGCTGCTTCCTGTGGCTCAAACTAAGTTTCGTGCTAACTTATCTGCTGCGAATATTCCTTATGTAAGCGACTTCTTTTCTCGCTCCATAATTATCCCGCAGATAGATATGAATAGTCCAAAGGTTCGTGGATTCGATGGTACTGACGGTGACCTAGACATTGGTATTCCGCAGGCATTCTATTGCCACAATGTTATGCCTACCGGTCAAGGCTTAATGGCTATTGGCTTTCAACAGAAGATACCACCTCTGAGCGGCGCAGATGACTTTGACCAGTACATGCTTCTACGGGATGCAGATGAGAACAAGTTTCTGTACTCTCCCGCCAACGGTAAGAACTACATCTATCGTGGAGATACTCAAGTTTGGGCGAGTACTAACCCGCTTATTCCCGGAAGCTTTGCAGGTACAATTACCAAGGCGTATCTGCACGCACGCACCTTTGTATTTTATGCAAATTTAAACTGTTACGAATACAACACTGCTACCGGAGTTTTTGGCGTAGCTTCACTTACTAGTTTGGTATCAGCGAATATTCTTGGCTTATGTGCTGCCATTAATTATCTCATTGCTTACGATGAAGAAACTATCTATTGGGGCAGCCCGCTAGTAGGTTCTGAAACTGACTTTACTCCTAGTACTCTTGTCGGTAGTGGCTCTACTCAGATTCAAGAAGTGCGAGGTAAGATTGTAGCCGTGTTGCCAATCTCAGGTGGCTTCATGGTTTACACTACTAACAACGTAGTGAAGGCTCAGTATTCTGGGAACCTGCAAGCTCCTTGGGTGTTCTCTGAAGTAGCTGGCTCTGCTGGTATTGCTAGTATTGAGCATGTAGCCTATGAGTCTAACTTCTCAGTCCACTATGCTTGGACTACTGCGGGATTGATGCGGATAGAGAAGGCTGGAGCAGAGCTAGTATTCCCTGAAGCTACTGACTTTCTTGCTGGTTACATTTTTGAGGACTGTGACCCTAGCACGCTTTTGCTGGCAGTTCAATATCTGGGGTCAAAGCTTAATATTAAAGTTTCAGTAGCAGGAAACAGGTATGTTATAGTCTCCTATGGAATCACTGTAGGAGTTTATACTCATGCTCTTATCTTTGATATTGCACTCAAACGCTTTGGTAAGGTAAGACTAACTCATGTGGATGCTTTTGAGTTTGTGCAACCTAACTTCTTTGGTGTGCGCAGTTATGCACAACTTACTCCTAACACTTATGCGGAGCTTAGTCCTACTACTTACACAGGCTTAAGTTTGCAGCAGGAAACTTTTGTGCAGCCGGGCAAGAGTATTGGATTCTTGCAGCAAAACGGCGCAGTGCAAATAATTAATTTTCAACCGGGAGCAGTAGCAGCTGAAGGAGTGCTATTTATAGGGAAGTTTCAGCTTCAGCGCAGCCGCTTCTTACAGCTTACTGAGTTAGAAGTAGAGAGTTTATTCAACAATCCTACCAACTTTACTGTAGCTGTTTGCACTAGTTATGACGGAAAGAACTTTGGTCTTATAATTCCAGCTACCCAGATTTACTCTAGCGGCACTTTGCGCAAGTACGGTTCGCGTCAGAAGGGTGAAAACATAACCTTACGCTTCACTGGCTCTTTCTATCTGGTATATCTGGGCTTGGCAGTTACCGTAGAAGGTAATCGCTAATGCCAATCTCAGGCTATAATAGCCCAATTAACACTAACCTTCCCCTTAGTGTTGACGAAGCTCCTAAAGAAATACGCGGGTATTTGCAAGGTATCTATAATGCTTTACAGCAGTTACAGATAGCCTTCAACACTTATACTGGGGCAGGTCAACCAGTAGCAGATTTATGGAGTGTGATTACTCCAGAAGATACTGTCATAGTTGGCAATATGAATAGATTGTTTGGGCTGGCTAGCGAAACAATCTCTTTTGGAGCAGCTGTTAATATCTATAATAATGTAGGTGTTTTAACTCTGCGAAATGCCAATGCTACCAATAACACTAAACCTTGCCACGCTTGGTGCTCTACTACTGGAGGCATTGCTAACGGTTCTTATGGAGAAGTGCAGATTGGTTCCAGCCTTTGCACTGGTATAGGTGGACTTACTATAGGTAATAGGTATTTCCTATCTACTACTAACGGTTTAATTACTGCGACCAGCCCGGTTGCAGTTGGTAATATTGGGCAGGTAGTTGGTTACGCAGTGGGAGGCACTAGATTAGTTTTTAATCCTAATCAGCAGTGGACTCAATACTAAGAATTTTAAGTAGCACTACACTTCTGGAGAGCTAAAAATGGTAACAGCCCAAGACCGCAATCGCGCTGATATGGATATGAGATATATAACAAGAGAGGAGTTTAGTGTGCACGCAGCTGAGCAAGTAGAGTTGAAAGAGGAGATGAGAACTCAGACAATAATGCTTTGTCGCTTAGAGCGCGCCGTGTTCTCTAAGGAAGTTGACAGTGAGTTTGATTCACCCGGACTTATGGTAATTGCAAATAAGATAAGCAACCACATTGATATGGTTTGCTCAATAGGCAGAGCAGTAAGTCGAGGCTTGATTGTGTTTCTTGGAGCTGCTGCTTCTCTCGCAGCCATCGGTCACAATGTAGGTTGGTGGTAAAAATGAAGAAGCTTACTGATAACTTTGCTTGGAGTACAGCTGCTGCCAGTGATTATGCAGACCGCTTTGATATTGATAACTCCATTCCAGAGGATATTAAAGAAACAATCGAAGCAGTCACTGCGCCCAAAATGGAGATGGTAAGAGCTGTGCTTGGCCACCCTGTGCTAGTGTCCTCTTGGTACCGCTCCCAAGCTTTGAACAGAGCGGTAGGTGGCAGCCAGCTCAGTCAGCATCGCCTAGGTTTAGCTGTAGATTTCCGTTGCCCCGGCTTTGGTACACCTCTTGCAGTAGCTCAAGAGCTGGAATTACAGAAGTTTCCTCTTGGAATTGACCAACTTATCTGGGAGTATTCTTGGGTGCATATCTCTTTTACAATCCCCACTGTTACTCCCAGATATCAAATGCTAACATATCAGAAATCTCCTGCTGGAAAAGCAGTCTATTTGAAAGGAATAATATCAAATGAATCCGCTGCTGCTTAGCACTCTGTTCGAAGTAGGCAAAGACCTTATTGACCGCTTGTTTCCTGATAGGGTAGCACAAGCTAAGGAACGTGCTGAAGCAGAACAGAAACTTATGGAGCTGGCTCAGTCTGAGCGTATGTCTGCTCGCGCCCAAGAGGTGCAACTAGCTATCGCACAAATAGAAGTTAATAAGCTTGAAGCTGAAAACCCTAATCTCTTTGTCTCCGGCTGGCGTCCTGCTACTGGCTGGGCTTGCGTAGGTGGCTTGATTTATCAGCTCATGCTGCGGCCTATGCTTGGTTGGGCCATGGAAAACCTATTCCAGTGGAGCTATCCTCCAGAGTTGGAAGTAGAAACTCTGTTGACCCTGCTCTTTGGTTTACTTGGTCTTGGTGCTTACAGAACCATTGAAAAAGTTAAAGGTAAAGATTAATGGCTACCAAAGCTGCTGTCTCGGAATCTTCAATTCTAGACTCTCTGCTGCCTATGTTGCGCGATTTGGGGACTAAGAAAACCACTTCAAACACTGGCTCTGCTAACACTGGCCCCTTAGAGCAAATGTTCGCTCTAATGAATCCAGATAGAGTAGCAGGTCAAGCGCGCGAAGGGGTTAATTACCAGACTGATAGACTACTGCAAGGTGCTCTCGGGAAGTATATTAATACTGTTAATCAGGGAGGCGGCTACGGTGGCACTAATGCTTATCTTAGCCAACTTATTGCTGATACAGCTGGCCAAGGTGCTGCGCTGGAAACTGATACGCGCCTTAAAGCAGGTGTCACCGCTACTAATGCGGCCACAGGAATTGCCAATGCTACGCGCAGAACTACTCAAGTAGATGGAACACGAGTGTCTGGCAATCCTATGAATAGTTTGCTCTTGGCAGCTGCTGGTTATGGGCTGAAGAAGCTTGACCCTATTGATGCAATAAAGAAGAAGCTTAAAGGTGTTGGAACAAAAGGTGCAACCTCAGAGTTTGATTACAGTAGAGATGGAGTAGGAGCAGAGATTATTGGAAATCCAAGTGCTGGGAGTCTTGGTGCTGGGAGTCTTGGCGGCGGACTGAATTACAGTGACACTGGAGTAGGGGCGGAAAGTATGTTCCAAAGTTCTGGGAACTCATCTCTTAGCGCAGATTATAGTAGTATAAGTTCAGAGGCATTCCGTAGTTATTCCCCAGATGTTTTTGACGGAGCTTCTGGGTTTGATAATAATACTTTCTCTCCCTATGCTTTCGATTCCTTAGGCATGACTTCTGAGAGTGCTGACCTTGCTGCTGCTTACGGTGCTGATATTTTCTCTCCTTATGCTTTCGATGGTGCAGGGCTGGCTGCGGAAGGTGCTGATTTAGCTGCTGCTTACGGAGACTTTGGAGACTTTGGAGACTTTGGAAGTGCTGGAGTGCCGTACTCACAGATTGTAAATGTTCTTGCTGGCGGCGACGTGACGGATGCAGCAGAATCTGCCATTGGTTCCTATATCGGGAGCGCTGGAGGGCCTGTCGGCGCGATAGTCGGCTCCCAAATTGCTCCCTCTATATTTGAAGCTGGCAGTGACTTTGTACAAGACGTCGGAGATATGAGTAGCATAGTTTGCTACGAGTTAGTTAGAACTGGGGAAATGTCTAAGCACTTGGCAGATGTTTCCGCTGCCTACTCAATTAACTTGCCAAGGGCAGTAGTTCGTGGCTATCACGGAATGTGCCCACTGCTGTTGCGCTTGATGCGTAAGTACTCAACCTTCCGCAGCTTCATGCGAACTATGGCTGTTGCTCGCAGCTTGGAGCTAGTAAAAGGAAACAAGCTTGGCTTAGTGGTGAGGATGATATTCGAACCAGCTTGCTGGATTCTGGGCCACACTGTTTATAGAAAAGCCCAACTCAAACTGAATTTTGCTGAACTTTTAGGAGTTAGTTAATGGCTGCTAACTTGCAAGAACTGCTAGACCTTGCTGCAACTGAAACTCCCAACCTGCCTACTGAGCTTATTAAAGCTATTGCAATGCAAGAGAGTAGTGGCGGAGCTAACATTAATCATGCTGGCGGAAAAGCTAAGGGTATCTTGGGAGTAACTCCTATTGCTTACGAAGATGTTAATGGTACTCGTGAAGGTTTTGGAGACCCAAATAACACAGCTATTGCGGGATTGAAGTATCTGCAGAAACAGCTGGATGCTACTAATGGAGATTTTGGAGCCGCAGCTGCCCGCTACTTTGGCGGCCCGCGTGCTATGGCTAATTTGGATGCAGTAGACCCTACCAGCGGTAAGAGCCGCCGTAGTTACATGGAGGATATTAACAACAGAGTTGCTGGTAAGCAAGTGAGGGCGCAGCAGGGAGATGTGCGTAAGATAGACAACGCTTTGGAGCCGGCTTCCAATACTGCTTCCACTGCCTCCAATACTGCCTCCAATACTGCCATGATGATGCAGTCTCTTGGAACCGCTCTAACAGCTATCACTAATTCAGGTGATGCGGCTTCTCAAGCTGCTACTCAATTGCAGGAAAATAGCAAAGCTTTAATGCAAGGAATCTACGAGCTTGGGCAGGTTACTGCTAACTCTATCTTAGGTACTAGCGCGCTTAAGATGAAGCAGGAAGCTACTGCCAAGCAGATTGCAGGTAATTTTGGTATAGATGTAGAGGCTAGCAATGAACTGGTTTCTTCCTTGGCCGCCCGCACAGTACAAGCAGACCAAGAACACAAGGTTAAACTAGACCGCTATAACGCTCTTAACGAAGTTTCTTTTTGGGACAACCCAATCAACTGGCTTGCAGCTCAGGTGCAACTTCCGCAAGCTGGCGCAGAAGTCAATAGCCAAGTGCGAAACTTTAATGAAGCCCAAGCAACTCTTACTAGCTTGAATGCTAGTGTTCGGGACACTATTGCCAACAACAATTCAGCTAGTGCTACAGTCACTGCGCAAACAGCTCAATATGCTGCTCAAGCTGAAACTCTTAAAGCCGCCAATCTTATGCTGCAAACTGGCAACATCAGTGCCGCACAGCACCAAGAGATGATTGCTAAGGTTGCAGCTGCTAGGGTACAGGACTTTAGTTTGAATCTTCAGATTGATAACGCACTGGATAGGGATATTAATAGAGCCTTACAGCGTGCTCAAACTGAGGTGCTTAACGAGGCTCGGAAACAAGGACTGGATGCTAAGCAAGCTAAAGAATTTGCTGCTAAGCGCACTGCTGAGAATATCTCCAAGGTATTAGGCGCTACTTTCACTCCTGACCAGATACAGAATGCAGGTAAGTATAAAGCTGCTCTAGAGATTTTAGGTTCTACTGGGCGCTTGGGAGGAGATATCGGAGAATCTTTGGAGCTGCAAGAACTGATTGCAAACAACCCGAAGAATGGTGCTACAATTCGGCTGCTGCGTAAAGCTGCTACCGAACAACCTTCTTCTGCGGTTATGGCTCAAGGCGGTATTAATGGTCAGAAAGCTCAAAGAGAGTTTGCTGTTAGAAGCATTGAAAATAAGTTTGCTAACTACCGTGAGAACACATCTTTGGGTGAGGATAATCCTTACGCTGGAGCTAATCCTAAATCCATGCTTACTAATAACCCGGGACTAGTTAGTCAGATACCTTTACTTATGCCTGTGCTTAAAACCTTCAGTAATTCTGAGGCTCCTGTACCGGCTGGAATAATAGTAGACACGCTAATGAAAACTCTTACTACTAATCTTGATGGCTCTTTGCGCCCCAATGTTACTACTAACGAGGTTCAATCATTAGGAAAACAGATTTCGCTTTACTATACGGCAGTGATACAAAACAATAACAGCACTTACCAATTTGGGTTGGTGAATCTTCCTGTGCAAACTAACTACAAAACCAGTGTTCCGAGACTGCTCGGAGGTCGTACTGGCATGGCGGATTTAACTGATAGTACTCAGGTTACTAATCTTCTCTGGCAGAAGTATGTATATGAAGTAACTTCTAAAGAGCCAGCAAGAATGTTCAACAGTCCGCCTAACCCGCAGATTCGCAGAAGTGAGAGCATGTCTGAAAGACTTATTAAAGACGAGTACGGCTCTGTTAAAGGACAGCAATAATGGGTATCTTTGACTCTCAAGAAGTACAAGACCGACAGCCTGTAGCTGCTGCGAAGGTACATCCTGCGCTCTATGCCGCTGACAACCACAACATTGTGGGCGAAGGTACTAGCATCTCTATGGGAGATGTGGCAGACTTCTTTACTAAAGGCACTCAAGTATCTGCGCTCTCTGGCTTACAATCTATCTGGAACACTGGAGTCGATGTAGCTAACTTTTTCGGCGCAGGAGTGGAACGAGTTTCTACTCAAGCCAGCTTGGAAAGCTATGATAGCGACCTTGCACAATATTATCAAAAGCACGAGCAGGGAGCCGACCTTGCTGGCTTTCTTGGCACTAGCTTGATTCCGGGCATTGCTGGACTTAAAGCTTATAACGCACTTAAAGTTGTTAAGAACACTGGCACCATTGGCCGTAACTTTGGAGAGATACTTGGCGCTCCTGCTAGCTGGCAATCTCGCTACAAGCTTTTAGCTGCTGAAGAACTAGCAGCAGGAGAAGCTGGCGGTACTCTCTTTGGAGTTATCAATCGTAATAAACTGGTTTCTATAACTGCTGGCTTTGCTGACCAAGCATTGCAAGCCGCTGCTTTTGAAACTGCTGTAGCTGCAACTATGCAAGCCAGTCCTCTGCTAGACCAGATGAGCTTTACAGATAATGTTTGGAACATTACTAAGGGAGCTTTACTTGGTGGAGTTATCGGAGGAGGCATTGAAGCTCTTGTATTGAACCGTAACTTACGTGGATTGATTGCAGATGTTGGCAAGAGGCGCAATGAACTCTCCGGAGTTACTGACTATGGCCGCCTCAACGCAGCTACTGGCGACCTTGTTACTGAGGAGCTTCGCAGCTTAGACTTGTTAGCTATGCCGATTCCTGCTAGTCTTACCAGTGCAACCGAGGATATGCTCAGGGTTGCGGCAAAAGAGTTGGAAGTGCGCAACAAAGCAATTGAAGGTAAGTGGCTGCGAGTTACCAATCTTATGACTGATTCAGCTAAAGGAGATGCTGAAGTTGGCAATGCCCTTTCTGCTGCTTTGCGTAGGATGTGGGAAGGTAGGACTGCTGACATAGCTGCTGGAGGAGTTAATAAAGCTTTTGCTAACTCTTGGGATGATGTGTTGCTGCTTGCTAAATCCTTTGACCGAATAGGTTTGGATGCTGCAATCAATCCATCTGATATCTATTATGTGCAAGGCTCTTTGAAAGATGTGCAGCGAGGCGTCAGTCCTTTCAGCATCAATCGCCCCTTAGATGCAGCAGGTAAGTTTCGTACTGACCTGCCCGGCTACATTTTAAATAAAGGTAGTAATGAGCTAAAGCTCGGTGCTTACGGAGCTAAAGAGGGCAAAGGTGCAGAAGAAGCTTCTATGCTTTACTACGCTAATAGTAAAGAAGCTTTTGCTGACGGAGTAGATGTATTCTTCAACCAGCAACTTGGCCCTATGGTGAGTCCTTTCAGTAAGAAAGTTACCCAAGTTAATAAGCCAACTTTCCTGCAAGACCTTATCTGGGATACTCGTGAAGGAGTATTCAGGCAAGAGGCTATTGCAACTGTAGGAGATATCGCTCGCGGTAAAGAGAATGTTACTCTTATTCGCAGCAAAGAAGGTTATTACTCTGGCCTCTCAGTTGATGGTAAGTTCTACAGCATGGAAGGAGTACTTAGAGAGACTGGAGTTGCTGGCAAAATGGCGAGAGTTGCTATTGACTTTTCCACCATAACACCAATAGAAGCTAATGCGCGATATGTGTACGCAAGCTTGCTGGCAAACAAAGATATTAAACTGCTGGTGCGGCGCCCAATCGCTTCCAATGATATACCTTTCTTAGAGGCAGCTTCTAATGCTTTCAAAACTGGTAACGCGGAAGTACGCCAACAATTAGCAAAGCTTGAGATTCGTTCTTCCAACGGGTCTTTGGAAAAACTTAACCCAAGTGACTTAGAAGGGTTTGTACTGGCGCGTAAGCGTGAAGAAGCTATGCGTCTTATGAACTCTGGCAAGAGCACTCAGGAGATTGCTGCTATTGTCAACACTCGCACTAGCTGGGTAGAGGGAGGTATGGCAGGAGAGAAGGGAGCTGCGATAGCTTTAGAGGAGAACTTGCTTCCTCGTAACATCAAGATATCTTACGATATTAATGACCCTGTAGTTATGACTAAGGATGGCTTCCCCGCACTCTTTCCCGGAGCATCTTGGGTAGCTAAAGGTATGGATGATGTTGCTACTCGCATTAAGATTGCCCAAGATACTGCTGTCAATGTTAGTGATAGCATTGTTTTAGGCGAGATAGACCAATTCCCCGCTGACTTCTCCAGCGCTCTAGTTAAGGAACAAGCTAATGCGTTGGGTGCTGGAGCTACTTTCGTTGGTGCTGCTAATGCTAACTATGGTTCTATTGGCCAAGTGGCTCAGACTATTGGTAAGGGAACTAAGCTCTTGGTAGACCGCTTGACTAAAGCTACCTTGGATGCACTTACTCCCACTGACGCTGCTATCCGAGCCAACGCGCGCAGTGCAGCTGAGCTTGGTGTAGTTACTAGCCTACTTCGCCGCAGTGAGCAGAAGTATTACTTTCACCCTGACGGTAGCAATGTTCTTGTAACTAAAGACCTCCGGGATTGGCTTGTATCTGGCAATAAAGAAGCTGCTTTTAAACCTTCAGAAAACTGGCTAATGGAGTTTGTGCCGGGAAGTTCCGCAGCTACGGGCAAAGTGCAGCAGTATGTTAAGCATGCTCTCAGCGACGATGTTGCTAACTTCTTTCGTACTAGCACAGAGCGTAATAGGATTCGGGTAGAGCACACTAACAATGCGCGCGAAGCTTGGGGAATGCACAGTCGTTGGGATCCCGAAGCTATCTATGTACCGCCAATCAAAGTTAATGATTATCCTTTCCTTGCTTTTGTTAAAGAGCGTGAGGGGATGGGCGGAACTATGGGAGATGCAGGAGTTATTACTGCTGGCAGTGAAGCTCAACTAGCTAAGCTTATTGACCAAGTTCCTAAAGACCGCTTCACTGTGCACACTAACAAAGATACTAAAGAGTGGAAGCAAGCTAAGGGAGATTACGAGTACGCACTTTCTGTGCATGAGAATGAAGTTAATTCTATGCTGCAAAAGAAAGGTATTATGGGTGAATTCTTCCCCAAAACTAATGCTGAAGCTGTGCTCGGAGAGTATATCCAGTGGCACACTCAGATGGAAACTAAGCTGGCGCGCACAGCGGTGGAGTTACGCTACGGTCAGCAGATAGCTGAGATACGAGCTCTTGGTAATCAAGCTACTAACATTGCAGCTTCCAAAGTGCAAGGCACTAGTGCGGCTGCTCTTGCTAAAGTTCCGAATCCTTACGAAGATTACATCAAGAGTATGATGAACATCTCGCGCAAGAGTGAAACTCCTTACGCTCTTTGGAGCAGCATTAACGAGTTTGCTGAAGCCGGTTTCTCCAAAGCTTTCAATACTGCTACTGACGCTTTCAATCGCGCAGCTAAAGGGAAGATTACTTTTGAAGAAGCTAACGAGGAAACTGCCAAGTTTGGTTTGGGAGCACCCTTTCAGAATGCAGCAACACAGCTGCTAGCTAATATTCAAGCGCCCAAACCTGTGCTTACTGCCTTAGTAGGCAAGATGAATTCTGCGCTTTCAGCAGTAACTTTACGCTTGGATACTATCAACGCACTTATTAATACTATCTCAACTCCTATCTTACTCTCCACTGAGATAGCCAGTATTAAAAATAATCTTAAGAATCCTGAGTTGGTTGGCAAGCTTGGCGAGCTGCTCTCAACTAAGATTCCGGGCCGCGAAGAATCACTTCTTTCTCCTACCAAGCTTATGGCTACAGCTATTTTCAACTACTTTGGAAAAGATTTCAAAGCACTCTTGAAACGTTATACTGATGCTGGCTACATTCGCGGAGTAGCTCAACAGCACCATGACATTCTAGATACTGCCAGCTCTATTGGCCTCTATATGAAAGATGGTAAGCTAGATAAGCTGGATAAAGCTGCTGGCCAACTTGTAGAGAAAGCTTCTTCATTTACTGGGAACAACTTTGCTGAGGAATTTACTCGGTTTATTTCTGCAGATGTTATGAGACAGATAACTGAAGCTGCTGGTCTGGGTGTTAAGGAAGCTAACGGTTACATTAATACCTTTGTGAACCGTGTGCAGGGAAACTATATAGCAGCGCAGCGCCCTATACTTTTCCAAGGCCCGATGGGGCAAGCTCTAGGTCTTTTTCAAACTTACCAGTTTAACTTACTCCAGCAAGTATTCCGCCATGTAGAGAATGGAGATAAGAAAACTCTTGCAATCTTTGCTGGCCTGCAATCTGGGCTTTATGGGATGCAAGGCTTACCTGCATTCAACTTCATTAACACCCATATAATTGGTAATGCTGAAGGTAACCCGCTACACAAAGATATCCACAGTGGAGTAAGAAGCATAGTAGGTAAAGATATAGGAGACTTTATCTTACACGGCCTAGCTTCCAACGCTCTTACTTTGCCTGTTGGAATTTACAACCAGCTTACTGATAGTAAAGTGAATGCCCCTAACCTAGCTCTTTATTCTCGTGGAGATATCAACCCGCGCAGTATAACCATTATCCCTAACCCGCTTAATCCTTCAGA
>ENA-ORBV01012733-ORBV01012733.1-microbial-mat-metagenome-genome-assembly--contig:-NODE-12733-length-12914-cov-17.992911_pt1 | contig 12914 bp, 24 predicted proteins | sample MGYA00237777_ERZ505514 | MGnify/ENA primary metagenome ERZ505514 (study PRJEB26160, sample SAMN06269048) | microbial mat metagenome | isolation source: Oligotrophic lake microbial mat | place...
TCAAACGCGCTGACTTCCATGGCGACTGGAACTACACACTGCTGCCGCTTCGACGGACAAAGTAGTTAACTTATTATAACGCGAGTCCTTAGTGGTGCCCGCGCCATGTCCTGCAGCGGCATGACTGTATGGTCGCTATGGCTGGCTCTGTGCGGAGGAGCGCCAGGTGAGATACAGTTCGAAGGGGCCGTTCCGGGAGGCGTTGGAGCGGAAGGGGCACGCCACCCCACTCCCTCTCCGTCCCATTTCCGCAAGGCTGCTAGCTGTAGGTCTGTTCGTTTCGTTTGGCGAGTTTGAGAAGGACGACTTTTTTGCGCTGGTCGTCGACATCGTACAACACCCGGTAAGGGCCTACCCGTAGTCGATACTCAGCGGTGAATCGTGACACGATGAGTTCTCCTGTCAGCTTCTTCGTGCGTTTGCCTTGAGGCCGTGGATTGGTTTTAAGCGATCTGATGGCGGCAACGATGGCGGTTCTGTCATCGTCGGGAATCTTTTTCAATGTCTTTTGGAAGAGGCGTTCGACCCGCTCACTTGGGAAGACGACGTCGTATTCCACCTAGAAACCCATTTTCTTAAAGAGCCTCTCCGCAGGGACTGCTTTCCCCTGCCCGTACTCGATCCGTGCCCGTTCGATTTCCATGAGAAGTTTCTTGTCCTTTAACTCATCGAGAGTGTCGACCAAGTTCAGCATGTCCTCGTAGGGAACAAGGAACGACACTGGCTTGCCATGTGAGAGAACCATCGTGGGAGATTTAGAGTGGATCAGTTTCGACAGTTGCGCTTGGGCAACTCGTACGTTGACCGGCTTCGCGTTTCGTACCAAGCTTGTCGCGCTCATGTCAGGCCTCCGATTGTATGGCAATTGTATAGACATTAGCAGACTTCATCGTGCACGGCAAGGCGGGATCTGTAGATTGCGCTGTATGTGTGGTACAGGTCAGGATTCTTCCTGGCGCAGCACGCAAGGACCGTTCTCTGAAGCCTTGGAGCGGGAAGGCATGCCGCCCCGCCACCGCAGGAACTTTTGTCGGATGGGAATGGGAAGGTTGTGGGGTTACTCCTGAGGCTCCTCGCCGCCTTCCCATAGTTTCACCGTCCGATCCCACGAGGCGCTAGCCAGTTTCATTCCATCCGGCGACAGGGTGATGCCGGGAACGGCTGCGGTATGGGCCTTGATCGTTCTGAAACAACGACCGTTCGACAGATCCCAAAACTCGATCGTGGCATCGTCGCCGGCGCTGATGAGCACTTTGCTGTCCGTGCGAGATGAAAGGGGTCGAGAGTCTTTGTTTGGTGAAGCTTGGCCGCGCCGTTGCAGGGGGTCACGCTCCGATGCCTCTGCTTGAACCTCGCGATCGAGTCCGACAGGTGCCGTTCTTCTTCTGAGTCCAGAGAGTCGGTAATGATCTCGGTGAGGATTGAGTCTGAGAGACTGTAGGGATAGGCATCTCGTAGGTCTTCCAACAGCTGTTCGAGATCGACGCGAGTTTCGGCCATGTCTCACTCCATGAGGTCTGTCCTGTGTGGCGAAAGGGACTGTAAACGGGAGGCGCAGACGCAATCAAGGCGAGATCGAAATTCGAAGATTCAGCCTGGATCGATCATGAGTCATTGTGTGAGGCGCGCCGCGAGCCGTGAAACGGGGATTTCAAAAAAGACTCCCAGCCCCGTTGTTGGTCACGAGAAGTTTGCCGAGATGACCGACCGGCACTGGGACGGTATCGCGTCCTGCTGTAAGCCGGAGAACAGCGTCGCCTTAGGATTTGCCGAGGGCATGAACAACACGATTCGCGTCATTCGGCGGCGAAGCTGCGGCTTACGCGACGAGGAGTACCAGCTCCCGAAAGTCCTCACCTGCATGTTCGACCCGATATGAAATCAGGCAGCAATCACCCACTCGGGGAGGGGCAGAGCCGATAAAATATTCCTCCTACCCAGTGACCCGCTTAATATTTGAGGGGTTGATGACTCCGATGGGAAGCAGAGGAGCCTCACGAGAGAGCTCGAGCACACCGTGAGCCATTTCGAGTGCACCGTTGAACATCACGCCATCTTCCATCGAAAGGATCGGCGTCTTGATGCTTCCCTCAATGACGGCCGGAGCCCGGAGTTTGATACATTCTTTTGCGACGATATCCCCGGTAATCTTTCCTTTACACACAATGGTTCCAGCGGTAACTTTTCCCTTGATGACGGATTCTTCACCTATCAACAGTACGCCGTCAGTATGAATTTCTCCGTCGATATGCCCGTCAATTTTCACCGTGCCGCTATAGGAGATCGTCCCCTTGAATTGGACTCCCTTTCCCACAAAGGCACTAATGTCCCCAGTCCCTTCGGTACTTGTTGAGTTGGCAGCCACCATAACAACCTCTTTGCCTTCCTGCTCGCGTGAGCTCGTCTCTAATTTTTTCTCCTGACCCCACATGGACGCGCCTCCTCGAGTTCGTGATTCCATTGTGCCCGCAATCGTTACGTATGGCGATTACAGCCCAGGCAGGGTAGTAAGACTTGTGGAAAGATACAACGCTACTTAAGTAGGGGGCATATTATATTACGTGTAAATAGTGAGATATTCACAGTAGCGGCCGGTTGAAAATTCCAGCAAAGCCAACTGGCTATCGATGGGTGGCGCAATGGTTCTGGTGACAGTGGGCTGCAAAGCGCATGACAGCTGGGTTGTTTCGCGAGAAAAAAAGAAGTTGGGAGTCTTTGTTTGGTGAAGCGTCGCTGCGCCGTTGCAGGGGATCACGCTCCGATGCCTCTTCTTGACCCTCGCGATCGAGTCCGATAGTTGCTTTTCTTCTTCTGAGCCCAGAGCGTTGGCCATGATCTCGGTGAGGATTGAGTCTGAGAGACTGTAGGGAGAGGCATCCCGTAGGTCTTCCAACAGCTGTTCAAGATCGACGCGAGTTTTGGCCATGTATCACTCCAAGAGGTCTGCCTGTGTGGCGAAAGGGACTGTAGACGTGAGGCGCAGACGCAATCAAGGCGAGATCGGAATTCGAAGATTCAGCCGGGATCGATCATGAGTCATTGGGGTAGGTGTGCCGCGAGCGGTGAAACGGGGTTTGCAGAAAAGACTCCCGACCCTTGTGTCGGTCTTGATATGCGCGGTGAGTATCGAGTGTCTCTCCGATTGAGTGAAGGGTGAGGCGTCGCCTTATCAGGCACCGAAGGCCCGCCTCAGTGTGACGGACACCGAGTAGACGCTGATCCGTCCGTCTCCAAACTTCTCCAGCTGGATGTAGCCCTGGCCTTCGAGTACGTCGAGGATGTGATTGATCAGGAACTGGCCCTTCCCAATTTTCGCCTGTAGATCTGAATTGCTCTCGACGTGCTCGTTCAGGATGGCGCTCGCGACGGCTTGGGTCGTGGACTCGTAGTCTGGTAGGTAGGCCTGTGCGAACTGCTCGAACCCCTCTGTCGTGACTTGGACAAAATATGAAGGGCCTCCGGGGGACTCGACGTGTACGAGCCCTTCCGATTCAAGCACGCCAAGGGAGTCGGCAAGTTCTTGTTGCGGAAGGGATGAGAGCGCCTCCGATTGATGCAACTCATCGCGATCGATACTCGCATAGCCGTTGCGCAAGGCATGCTCGCAGACGATCTTCAGCACCAGGTTGTCGACAGGAGCCAGCCCTTGCATCGTGATTGTTGGGGCACTGACGTAGCCTGGTAGGGTACCGAGGGGCGGCTTGTCCCGAACACCGGTGATTGCGGCGACGATTCTCTCGAAGCTTTGTTCATACGCGGTCAGATCGGAGATCCTTTCCCATAATGTCGACGCCAGACAGGCCGGCACGCGGCAGTCGTCTAGCACGATGGGGATCAGCTTGGTGCCGCCGTCGACATGCTTCACGAACGCCGCATTGATTTCCTCTCTCACCCAAGGCTTGTCGACACTGTTCGTCGAGAGCACAATCACGACGGCCGTTGCGCTGTGAATGCCTTCTTCGAACAGCTTGTCGACCAGACTGTCGCCGGGAAGCATTTCCCAACGATCTAACCACGCATCGATGCCCTGCGCTTGCAATCGGCCGGCAAAGTCGATGACGAAGCGGTCCTTGTCCTCTGACGCGTGACTGATGAAGACCTTTGGTGGCATGGGTGTGCGACGCCTCACTCTGCATGATCTGGCTCTCTATCAGGATGCTGAGAAAATCCGGCCTTTTTAAGCACCCTGAGATTATTCCGGCTCCAGCACCGTACGGAAAACTCCACTCATGTTTTCGACAGCAATCGAGTTTTTCCGCAGTCGGCCAGGGTCTTGGATACAATCTGTTTGATATCCTGCCAGGACTATAGCCTCAGTCCAAGTCATTTCTTGCAGGCTCTTCCCTGCTTCTCATCCATGCAGGATTGTGAGGAGTGCCGCTGTAGATCTGCCCGTTCTGTCTCAATACTTCGTTCTCATGCACGGGCCACAGGGCATAGGTTCATGAGCGTGGAAGAATACCTCTTGACGGCAGGCGAAAACGACGGTATTCCCATGGCCCATGACGTCCTCATCCAACAGGCCGGCCTATGGCGCAGTCATCGCTGCCGCGGTGCTGTGGGGCGGATCGATTGTGGCTCAGAAGCTGGCACTGAGCGGATTCTCCGCGGTTGAAGCCTCGGCCCTGCGGGACATCGGCGGGTTGGCGATTCTCCTGAGCACCTGGTGGTGGCAGGAAGGCACGGTGGCCAAGCTGACCAAGGCGGATGTGCGCATGCTGGGACTGCTCGGGCTCGGCGTGTTGGGCAACCACCTGTTCATTATGATGGGGCTCAACTATGTGAGTGGGGCCGTCGGGGGGGTGATCATCGGATCGAGTCCGGTAGTGACCGCGCTGCTCTCGGCTCTGTTGATCCGGGATGTTCCGCTGCGCGCTGTGTGGGCGGGTGGTCTCCTGTCTTTTGCGGGGGTGGGGTTGGTCTCTGTGGCGGGGTTTCAGGCCGCGGGCGATCAGCCGCTGCTCGGCAGCCTGTTGGTCTTTGGCGGTGTGGTGAGCTGGGCCCTCTACAGTATCGGCAGCCGGAAGCTGATGGAGCGCCACTCGGCACTCACGGTCAATTGGACGACGCTGCTCGTTGCCACCGTCCTCCAAATTCCTCTGTTGTGGACGGATCGCAAGATGCTGGATGCGGGACTCGGGTCCGTGACGACGGCGGATTGGATGGCGCTGGGCTATCTGGTCCTGTTTGCCACGGCGATTGCGCAACAGGCTTGGCTGTATGGCGTGAAGGGTATTGGGCCCTCGCGCGCTTCTGTCTTTGGTAATCTGACTCCTGTGGCTGCCGTTGTGCTATCTGCGGTGCTGCTGCACGAATCGGTAGGCACTAGTGAAATCCTCGGCATTGCACTGATCCTGGCGGGAGTGTGGGTGGTAGATCGGCAAACCTCCCGTCTCACGACTTAACCGGCTGCTGAAAAAGCCCTCCAGCTTCGTTCTCAGCTCATCGAAATCCTCAACGTACCCCAGAGGGTACGCCTCTGGTTTCGAATCGCCTGCGGCCTTGCTGGATGGCTTTTTGAGCAGCCTCCAAGAATTCGTTTCCGTCTTATCCCCCAATTAAAGGGAATACCCAGGCCATCTTTCCCCGCGCGCATCCAACGAGGGCCTTCGGAGGCCGCGCGTTGCGCGAGCACAGAAGATCATCAGGCTCCATCCCCCCCTCGCCCTCGTCTCTGTGATTGCAGTATGATGCGGCTCAATATTAGCGAAGGAGCCGTGCATGTTGGAACAACGTATCGAAGAAGTGAACCAAGCGAACCGCGCGTTCTATGCCGCCTTCGGCAACCTCGACATCAACGAGATGGATAAGGTCTGGGCGCATCAGGAGTACGTCACTTGCATCCATCCGGGCTGGTCGTTGCGCTCGGACTGGCCTGCGGTGCGCGACTCCTGGGTCTTGATCTTCAACAATACATTTTCCATGACGTTCGTGCTGACCGATGTGACGGTGCAGGTGGCGGGCGATATGGCCTGGGTCGTCTGCGTGGAGCACATCACCACCCAACAATCGGACGAACCGCAGCAGGCGCAGGTGTTGGCCACCAATCTCTTCGAGCGGATCGGGGATGAGTGGTTGTTGATACATCATCATGGGTCGGCGGTTATGGGATGAGACGGTCCACTCTCTGTGCTCGCGGAGCCCCCACGGTGAAACGGTGGTCGCTCGACGCGCGCAGTTGAGAGAAGACCGTCTCATCCCATTGTTTTTGGGTGGAGGGAGGGAGAGGGGGATTGTTCGAAGTGCTCGCACAACGCGCGGCCTCAGAAGGCCCTCGTTGGACGCGCGCAATCGGAGACACCCGCTTCCCTAGCCCTGGTTTTGGAAAAGGGGGAATGAAGTTGAACTCGATGGACGGGCGCAGTTGAGTGACAACCCCCTCCACCCCATTTTTATAGAGTGGGGGAAAAGAACGGCGTCGTTCGATGCGCGCAGACGAGAGCAGAACTTCCTCGGCCCATTGTTCTAGAGTGGGGGGAAGCAAGGAACGCTCAACGGGCGTGTTGCCGTTATTGCCGTTTGGTGTAGAATACGTCCATGAGCTTGAAAGAACTTGAAGCCGAGGCACTGAAGCTGGACCCGAAGGCGCGCGCGCGTTTGGCCGGCAAGTTGCTGGAGAGCCTGGAGAATCTTTCCGAAGAAGAAAACACGCGACTGTGGGCTGAGGAGGCTCAGCGGAGAGATGCGGAGATGGACGTTGATTCTGGCTCCAGTTGCTCAGCCGCAGAGGTATTTCGTGAGGCGCGGGCTAAACTGAAGTGAAATGGGGCGAGTCTCCTATCATCGCCTGGCCCGCCGTGAGTTGAATGAAGCCGCACAGTTTTACGATGCTGAAAGCCTGGGCCTTGGATCGGCTTTTCTAGCAGGATGCTGAAAAGGTCCGCCAGCGGCGTTCTCGCATCGCTCAGAGGCTCAACGTACCGAAGCGTACGCCTCGCCTCTTCCCTCGCTGCGGCCTTGCTGGACGGCCTTTTTGAGCATCCTGCGAGTTGTTCATGTGTCAACGCCACGCGTAAGAACACAGCGGGATTTGAGCGTAAACTGAGTTTTTCCGCAGCCTGCTAAGAAGAATGAGGAGGAGGTGGCCAGGTGCCCTTCTTGCTCGCAGAACGCGCACGATAAGAATGTGCTCGCTTGGGACAAGAGCGCGTCTCGGCGCGCTCGGGATTGGGCGGGTGAGAATGTTGCGCTGAATAAAGGGCAGCCTTGGCCACTCCCTCCAAGAAAGACATAAGAAACCGGAAGGCCCTCGTTAGACGCGCGCATTTGGAGACCAACCAGCTCCCTCCCTCATTGTTTATAGTGGAAGGGAATGAGGAGAAAGGAAGTTATGAATCGAGCGGATTTAGACGGCCACCATTTGAGACAGGATATAGTGCGGGGTGATAGCCGGATGGATTATGGAATTGCAGTCTATCCCGGTCGGTGGAACAGGCCGAACTATTGAACTAGTATTTGATTCCCAGGCAGACGTGTCTTCCATCAGGGTGCTAAGGTTACCGTGCTATACTGCACGGCGCCCGCAGCAGGCTTAATAGTTCTGCGGCAGAGGCGCAACCCTGTTTTGGAAAGGAGAAGCGATGACGACCCAGGATCCGAAACTCCTGCGCCTCCGACAGTTGATAACAGAAAATCTTCGGATTCAACGGGGTAGCGAAGAGGCTCCACCTTACATCGACGTGAGCAATGCGATCGTGGATATCTGCGCGAGACAAAACCACGCCGTTTTTGCACGCCGTGGCTGCGGGAAAACTCTCCTTCTTCACGATTCGAACCGGCACCTTGACCCATCGATCAAGTCGGTCTACCTAAACTGCGAGGACTTTAAACATCACTCGTTCCCGAACGTCCTCATAGAGATCTTGGACACGCTTTTCGCGGAGCTTGAGAAGCACCTGACCGGTTGGTTCGGAAAGAAGAGACGCTCAAGACAACTCATTCAAGGCATTCGGACAGAACTCGCAGAACGTCGCAAGTCTGCCGACCTACAAGAAGGAGGCAGTGCAGAGAACCACATCCTCCGAAAAGGCTTCCTCCACCGCTGTATCCGCTGGGTTCAAAGTGACGGGCGCTGATGCGAAAGCCTCGGCAAACCTCGGCGAGAAGGCCAAAGATGAAACTCAGCGGACCTTCAAGGTTCTCAGCGACAAGACTCGAGAACTCGACATGTTGCTTCCACGTCTTAAGGATCAAGTGCGTGAGTTTTTTCAGGTTTCCACTAGTGTCAGGGCGGTTTTTCTTCAGATCGATGATCTTTATCACCTGAGAAGAACTGATCAACCCTTTGTCGTTGACTACATTCATCGTCTCTGCAAAGACTTGCCCCTTTACTTCAAGATCGCTACGTTGCGGCACGCATCGACCCTTTACGCCGATCGTGAGGGGCAACCAGTGGGGGCTCAGGAGCGCCACGACTATCAGCCAATAGACATCGACTATACGCTGAGCAACTTTCAACGCACCCGGGACAGAACCGTCAGATTCTTGAGGAGTTTGCGAAGCTCGCTGAGATGAGTTCAGATGAGGTAAACAGACTTTTTAAGGGCGAGGGTTTCGATCGTCTCGTCATGGCCGGCGGTGGGGTCCCCAGAGACACATTGTCGCTTTTTTTGGAAGTCCTTAGTGCTGTTCAGGCTCAGGGAGGCGATCGAATTGGCAAGGATGACGTGCGCATCCTGAGCCGATCTAACTTCGAGAGAAGGATTGAGGAACTGAAACAGGACTCGGAGGGTGGCGAGCAGGACACGCTAATGCGCGGAATCTATGTACTCAGAGAATTCTGCCTAAAGAAGGCGACGAACGTGTTTGTCGTCTCAGAGCAGATGCTGCAACAGCAAGATGAAGTCCGGAGACTCATTAACCGACTTCTCGACTATAGGATCATCCACAATGCAGGGAGCGCACTAACGCATAAGTCGCAACCAGGAACTTATCAAGCATTCGCTATCGACATAGGTTGCTACGCACACCTTCGCAAACTTGATCGTCGCTTTAATGAGCTTGATCTATCTGAGAGCAACGCCAAGGAAAAAATGCGTTCTGCACCCATACTCGACGTCAGCGAGTTTGAAAAGCAGCTGTGGATTTCGCCCCCGCAGGATGTCGAAGCTGCACTCCTTGCATATGTGACTGTTGAAGGCGACGAACCAGATGCTGCACCTGACCGCGTCGGCCTGTAGTGGTTGCAAGATTCAAGGAGACGGAAAACGGGACAGGCTGCTTTTCTGGTGAATTCCTCGGTCGTCCCGTGATGGCGTGGGGCTTAGGAGCCTGTCCGACATTGACCTTTCTACTGCGGCGAACGATCCGCAACCATCTGCGTCGTTCTCGGGCAGAAAAAATCCTCAATGTATTCCATCGAATACACCTCCAGTTTCTCCAGGCCTGCGGCCTCGCATTTGGCTGCACCTCCTTCGCCTCGTCACGTAGGCGATGGCGGACAGGCTCCTCGGTTTTTGGTACCGTGGCGGTAGGGGCTTCTTCTGCGCGGATGGTGTTGGTCCAGCCTGAATGCAAGTGGGTAGTGCGCGTATTATGCAGAATAGTGTTTTTCGAGATGATCGCGTTGAAAATGTAGGATGTGTCTGATCAATAATTCCTGATTCTGTGTGGTCATCCTGACGAAGCGGGCGTGTAAGCGGTAGGTATCGACGTGATGCGGGACGGGATCTAGCCACAATACTTCGGCGTAGACTTTGAAGATGACTTGATCGGGCAGGATCAGGGTGAGCGACAGGACTTCATCGGGTTTGTAAGCAACGTTTACGGTCACGCCAATGCCCCCGCCGCTAATATTGACGGACTTCTCTATGAGCTCACCCTCGGTTGTGTCCGTCTCGGACTGAATGCTGATGGGCAAGACGGCGTTGACGCGAAAATACTCGCGACGGTTTTTTGCGGACGGCTGTGAAGTCGGTGCATCAGATGGCATGTTACGAAAAAGTATAGCAAATTCAAGGAGGGGAAAATGGGACAGCAACTGTTCTGGCGAATTCCTCGGTCGTCCTCGCTCGCGTAGGCTGGATTCCAGCGCGTAGGAATACGGTGGCAAGAGCCATGTACTTGTGGGATGGCGTGGGATGTTAGGATTTCGGCGCGGCGGCGGTGGGGGCTTCTTCGACGCGGATGGTGTTGGCCCACTCGGCAACGAGGGGGTCGCGTGCTTCCATCGTCATCCCGGCATACTTCATAAACATCTGCGGGCCTTTGCGGCGGCGCCAGGTCAGATAGTTGAGGAAGTGATCCCGATAGATGTTGGCGTATATGGGGACATTGCGAGGTGGAACAATGAAAACAGTCACGCTTGAAGTACGCTCACCTGACGAGGGTATGGATGAGTTTGTGCAAACCTGGAAGTCTGGGAAGGCTCAGCGGTCGGCGCGCATTGGATTCGCGACTCCGGAACTCCTATGGAAGGTTCTGTCGGCCAAACGATGACGCGAAGTATTATCAGGTCCGCGCCGTGAAGCGGGCTGTTGAGGAGTCAACGTCATGAACGATACTGCGCGATACGCAAAGATTGTCGAGTGGTCGGAGGAAGACCAGTGCTTTGTGGGCAGTTGTCCGGGTCTAATTGACGGCGGCTGCCACGGCACGGACGAAAAGGCTGTTTTTGAGGAGCTTTGCCAAGCTGTAGAGGAAGCGATTGCACTCTATCTGCAGGATGGGAAGGCTCTTCCCCCGCCAACGTCGGGCCGCGATTTTGCCAACAAGATGCAGAACGTCGCATAACCGTGCAGTCCACCCCAGGCGCCAAACGACGGCGCGTCGCGTAGCTCCGTATTAGGCATCGCCAGTCCTTCAGTTGTGGCATGATTCGACTATGAAACGGACCAGACGGATTACCACTGCGGTACCGCCCACAGGCGCACCGTTCCTCCGGCGAGTCGTGAGTCTCCCTGAGAAGTTCGATACGACTCGATACCCGTTCAACATCCAGGCGCTGTCTCAAGGAATCGATGTAGCGTTTCGGACCAATGTCACATTTTTCATTGGCGAGAATGGGAGCGGGAAGTCCACGTTGCTCGAAGCGCTCGCGGAATGCTGCGGATTCAATCCTGAGGGTGGCAACCGCGACCATAACCGGGAGGTTTTCGCTGACCGATCTGAGCTGGCGCAGGCTCTTCGACTATCATGGGCTCCGAAGGCGACCGAAGGCTTCTTTCTGCGGGCCGAGAGCTTCTATAATTTTGCCACCTATATCGAGCAGGTATCAGATCTGCGGGCGTACGGCGGCAAATCGCTGCACGAGCAGTCCCACGGTGAATCCTTCCTCTCGCTCTTCGCAAATCGTTTCGAGCAAGGGCTCTACATCCTCGATGAGCCGGAGGCCGCGCTGTCGCCGCAACGGCAACTCTCGTTCCTCAAGATCATTCACGATCTCGAAGTCCCTGGGCATGCTCAATTCCTCATCGCCACGCACTCGCCGATTATCTTGAGCTATCCTGGCGCCGTGCTCTTTAGCCTTGACGGAGAGAGTATCCGAGAGATTGCCTACCGTGAATCGGACCACTATCGCGTGACGCGCGATTTCCTCAACGCACCCGAGAGATATTTCAAGCATCTGTTCGATACCACAAGCAGGGAGGACAGTGATGCGTAAAATGGACATCTTCCAGCCGCGTCTCGCGTGGCATGGAGGCGCCGATCAAGGGCAGCGTTATGGCTTCTGAACGGCGGCGGTGGGGGCTTCTTCGACGCGGATAGTGTGGCCGATTCAGTGGCGGCGGTGGCGCGGTTGCTCAGCGATAGACTTCTCTGCGGTGCCCAATTTTGATGATCTCGATCAGGCTATGGTCATCGTCTACGGTATAGACGACACGATAATCACCTTGTCGGATGCGATATGAGTCCTGCCCCGCCAGCTTCTCGCTGACGGAAGGCCGTGGAATAGCCGCAAGTTCTTTGATCCTTTGTGTGATTCGCTGAAGATCTGCTTTAGGGACTTTCCGCAGCTCGCGCTCTGCGGATTTCTTGATGAGGACGCTATAAGAGCCCGTCACGCTTTAAGTCCTCGATCACCTTTTCAAACGGACGGGAGGGCTCTTTGCGCTGTCCAGCAATAGCGGCTAGATCTATGTCGTCTTCCCGCATGGCTTCCAGCACCGCAGCATTGATGAGGTCAGAGACGGTTCGATCAGTCGAGGCTGCTTTGGTTTTCAGGGCTCGATACACTTTTGGTTTCAGATAGACCGTCGTTCTTGTATCTGTTGCCATGTTCTCATCTCCCACCTTCTGAAAAGGGGCACTGTCTTGTGTCGGCATTGTAGCATGGTCGAGGAAGGTCAGCCAGATAGCCTTGGCTTTCTGGTCGGCGCTGTCATTGGAGGAATACTGTGTGGGTTAGGTTTTTGGCGCGGCGGCGGTGGGGAGTTCTTCACGCGGACGGTGTTGGCTCAGTCTGACTGCAAGTGGACAGTGCCCCTATTATGCGGAATAATGTTTTTCGAGATTGCTGCGTTGAAAACCTAGGATGTGTCTGATCAATAATTCCTGATTCTGCGTGGTCATCCTGACGAAGCGGGCATGGAGGCGGTAGGTATTGATCTGGTACGGGAGGGGGTCTAGCCACAACACTTCGGCGTAGGCTTTGAAGATGACCTGATCGACAAGGATCAGCCTGATCGACAGGATATCGTCAGGATGGTAGGCCACGTTGACCGTCATACCGATGCCCCCGCCGCTGATGTTGACGGACTTTTCGATGAACTCCCCCTCTGCTGTGTCCGTCTCGGCTTGAATGCTGATAGGCAGGATGGTGTTGACGCGAAAGTACACGCGACGGTTTTCTGCGGACGGCTGCGAAGACGGTGCATCAGATGGCATGTTACGAAAAAGGGTTCTTCGTCAATTCTACTGTGAATTTTTTCCGCCATGAAGCAGAATGCTGTTTTTTGGATTGGACGACAACCCCA
>ENA-ORBV01012734-ORBV01012734.1-microbial-mat-metagenome-genome-assembly--contig:-NODE-12734-length-12914-cov-7.874971_pt1 | contig 12914 bp, 13 predicted proteins | sample MGYA00237777_ERZ505514 | MGnify/ENA primary metagenome ERZ505514 (study PRJEB26160, sample SAMN06269048) | microbial mat metagenome | isolation source: Oligotrophic lake microbial mat | place...
TGAGGGCACTCGATATTACTCGAAAACTTGATTGATTTTTGAAAAAAGGCGCACACTTTCCACCTTCCTAAAGCACAGCCTTAAAGTAATCTCCAACCAAGTCTGGACCGAGAGCTTCTCGATCCCTGCAGACAGGTATTACATCTGTTGGGAGGCCGGGGCCGGGGCCGGGGACCTCAACTTCAATGCAAGTGACATTGTTTCATTTGCATGCCTCATTTTTTGCATGTATTCGCTACCTGGTACTAGGACTACAGACCGCTGCGAACCCAAATCCTTTCCATTGCCTCAGCTGCATGGCTGGGGCATCTCATTTTTTCTGGCATCTCATTTTTCATATCCGCCCCCGATCACTGCGAATACATCATCCAAAAATTGAAACTCCATCCATCCGTCATCCATATTGTTGGCCTCTCTCACCATGGGCGAGAGCACTCAGTTCTTCCAGAATGAGAATGACGACCCAGTAGCAGATATGGCAGAGGAAAGGGCATTTGGCCACTGGTTCTACCTTGTTGCTGAGAAAGATCTGGCCAGTTCCAACAAGAGGCCAGTCTCGGTAAATGACGAACACGCTCCTCAGCCTGCAAAGAAAACAAAGAACTCTAGCAGTCGCAGAACCAAACGGCAGGGAAAGCCCAGCAATGGCGATGACAGGAGCCATACTGTGAAGATTCATCCGTTCTTCACGCCTGAAATGGCCAAGGACGAAAATCAAAGAACACCAACGGATAAGGATGAGGGTTCTGATTCGCTTCTAAAGCTTCTTCTCTCGTCCTCTCGTTTTAGGAAGCAATCCAAAACCCTCGATATTGCCATGGACCCCAAGAAAACGATGGCACCATTGCCAACAACCGTGTCACTGACGGCAAGAGAAGATGCCTCAATGGTTATCTCGCCTGCTACCGTAGACACAGAATTCTCGTTAGGGGAAGATTTCGAACCCGGTCCTTGGGATGTGGTAGGTTTTGTTGCGTGGACATCGTCTGCAAAAGTTATTCGTCAATAATCTTTCAGATTATTAGCCAAACATGTGTTCACAATGTGTATTTAACATTTGAATTGTAGGTCTGCGGACGAGGGAAAAACTGGCAGGAATACATTGCGAACCGCCGTTTCCGCATATTGGTCGCTATCTACTTGAACCCTTATTTCCAAACCAAGTCGCGACACCAAAAGTCCAACGTCATTGATACCATTGTCCAGACCATCCAGCAGGCTGGTGGATCGTTTGTCCGAAAAGACAATGACGTTTGGTATCATGTGACCGAAAAGGAAGCCCGAGAAAAGACGAGCCACTGCTTGAGAGACTGCATCACCGATTCACAGAGTGCGCAACACAAATGGTCCCTGGAACAACGCCATTTGAAATTGAAGGAAGCGCAGAATAATGTCTTTCGAAGCTTGGACTTGATGCTTTGAATGGTCTCTCCGAAATTCTGGTTTATCAGTCGTTTTGTTGACAAAAAAAGAAGAGCCAAGACCCATGCATAGAATTCTACATTCGAGCACGAACACATATTTGCTTGTTATTTAAGTTTGTGACTTATACTGTAGCTACTAGTCTTTTATTTCGACAATACATTCCACTTCGGTAGCAATGCCGAGGGGCAAGGCATTGGTCCCGACGGCACTTCGAGCGTGCATACCCACATCCTTTCCAAAGACCTCCACCATAAAATCCGACGCACCATTGATGACGGCGGGTTGTTGTTGGAAGTCATCGGTGCACTGCACAAAGCCTACTAATTTGACGACTCGAACGAGTCGCGACCAATCTCCCTTTAAATAATCCGAGAGGGTCGCACACAATTGAATGGCACAATATCGTGCACTTTGATAGCCCTCTTCGACGGTCAAAAAGCCGTCGCCGCTACTGGTCGAAAGTTTTCCAGTACACAGTGTCCCATCTTCACGTTGTGGAATATGTCCCGAGAGGTGTAGCAAATTTCCTGTTTTCACCACAAGGGCGTAATTTCCCTTGGGAGTGGTGGGTTCATTGAGGGTAATGCCCATTTCCTCGAGACGCTGATTGACAGGATGAGCACTCATCCTGGTAGTGTGTCGAGTGATTGTTGCGCGAGATGATGAAAAGGAATGCACCCAACTGTGTTGTGCTTGTAGAAGCAGTAGAAATACCAAGGTTGGGATGAACCGAATACTAGTAGTAGTAGTAGTGGGTGATTTGGATTTCATTTCCTTCGCGAAGCGTGATGGCTTATGAGGGTTCTTTCTTGACAATACCGAAGGCTTTTCTTTCCACAATGGATACCTAGTGGCTAGTAGCAGTACTGATTGTTAGGTAAAAGCAACCAACAAGTGTAATAATCCGCCAACAGATATGTCAGACAGCAAGCCAAAATACTGAAGCAGCAGTCAATACCGTCCATTCAAAAGGCAAAATAGAAAGATAGGTGCTCTATTGCAGGTGACGCAACAGCTAACGATTCGTTTTATTTAGTGATGGATGACTCCAAAGATACCCGAATCATGATGGTCATACTAGCGACTACGGAAGGGATAAGGCTAGTTTCAACTTTTTGACATGGTCTCTCACTCGCGCACATTAGTCAGTGCTTTTGCAAGTCCATTGTGGGCTCCAAGCAAAAGTGACTTTCATCAAATGCAGCCCAAAACTCTTCTTCTACTAGCTAGCTAGCTAGCTAGCAACAGCTGGTCTTTGTTTCATGATATTAGAAAGTGATTATGTTTTTATCTAGATAATGAGCTAGATAATGAGATCCACTGGATTTGCAAGTATATATAGTAATGTTGACATTCGCAGTAATAGGGTTCGCTGTGTTTCCCGTGCTGGTACGTGTAGCAACTTTAAGTACACTTGTAGCCAGCCAGAGTAGTACAAGGAGCGCTCATCCTTTTTTATTTCAACATTCACCACCTCTTTTATTTCAAATTATGGTTTTGATCAGTAGCTCTGCAGAGTTTCGGGTTCCCGTATCAGACGACTCCATTCCGATGACATTTCGGGCCCGGATAAGACCAAGACTTCGCCTTTCAGCTGGATGGTTGTTAGTTGCTTGCTGGTAAATAATTGCTCCAAGCTTCGCAATTCGGGAGGAGGCAGCATTCGAGTGCTCATAAAGGGATCGCACTCAATGGTAATATGATCCTCGGAGGTTTGTTGTACAATTTTGGCATGACCACCAATGTTGTTGCCCACCATGAAATGGAGTTTCAAATCACCCTCCTTCTCCTCCTTGGACAAGACGAATTTGATGAGACGCTTGGAGGATGGAACGGTCAAGGGAGTTTCTCCATCCATGGCCTTTTCCAATTTCCAATCACCATAGATTCCAACAGGAGCTTCTTCTGTTGGCATTGTGACGGGAGGAAGTTCTGCAGGAGTGTCAATCACAAGGGACGTTGTTCCCGTCACAGAGAAGCATGGATAAAAAGTAGTATTGTTGTTGGCGAGATGAAAACCAGTACCCAACGATGCTCCATTTTTATAAAAGGTAATTTGGAGTCCCTCCTCATGACTGACGCGTACACCAAGACTGTCGCCTTGTTGGAAGCGAGGTCCCCAAGAGGTTTTCAAGGCAGCACTACCATTCGTAAGATTGCCATTGTAAAACATGCCCTTGGTTTTCCAACCGGGACGAAATTCATTTTCGGCAACAACACCAATACTCAAGTGACCCTTTTCCAAATTGGACAAGGTAGCTTGAAAATAATAGTCTTTTTGAAATACTGTTGTTGATTCGGAAGTGGCTCGAACAATAAAGGGAGTTCCCGACGATGCACTGGAAATGGTCAAACTGTTGTCGGCTTGTGTCACGGTTCCGCCGTTGGATCCATCACCAATCCATGTAAGTGTTTCATTGTGGAGTGAGTTCATGGTATGAAAAACAAAGTCACGAAAATTTGTCGTTGTGTTTTGTCTTGTGTTTTGTCTTGTCGTGTTAACCTATTTATCTGATTTCGCTTTCTGTCTGTATGGTATGTATCGCTCGAACTTTTTGTGACAACAACAATAGTTGAGATAATAGCTAGGCTGGTCCCTTCGTTGTCGGTGTAGGATAGAGAGACAGTAGTCTTGCTGGTTGTTTGCTTCAGCCGTGTATGTGCGGGTTATCATGGATCAATCAATGAGTCGTGATGGCAAGATCTTCCGAGTTCGTCATGGCTGGTTGAGTCGTGTTCGTGACAAAATAAGGCTCAAATGTCCCTAACCCTTTTATTGTCAGGACGGAAGGCCAGACACCCGACGAAAGAATGTCTTTCAACAAATCCCTCCTCCACATTCGTTTCGTGGTATGTGCGCTAAATCTCTTGTAAAATAATGTACTGATTTCCGGCGCGCGTTTACTTAGGTAGGCGTTTAACCGTCGGACATGAGACACGTCACACACATCAGTTTTGCTACTCCGTCAACATGTTGGTTCGTTTTGCGGTAAAACGGGAAACTTTCCAAGGCTACACTACCTTGGGTTCGAATTTCGGGGTATGGTTTAGCAGGGTAATGCACAAGTAGCTTAACATCGCCTCTAAAGAGTGTGGGGTTTAACACTGTAAAACATGCTTAAAATCACCATTTTGGAAATTTTGAAAAGTGATGACTTCCTCCATTCGCATCAGTTGAACGCTGCACAGAGACCCTATCTTAGCTAGAGTGCCGTTCTGTTAGCACTAGATGCGTTCGATTTGTACTATTGAGCCTGCATGCAGCGTGCAACATGTCGCATGCTGCTGCGAATTGACTAAACGAACATTGGCAAGATCAAGATGTAATTTGTTGCCGCGGCCTTTCCACCATGGCGTTGCGCTCGTTAACTTCCTTGTTATTCATCGGCATCGGCATCGGGAATGTTGTTGGGAAGGTTGTTAACGTTGTCTGTTGGCAACCCCAGTTCTTTCTTTCTGTCATCAATCATCAACTCTTCCAGCGATGGGAACTCATCCAAAATTTCCTCCATCATCAACAACAACAACAACTGGTCATGACGATTGTTAACGTCTTCATCTGGCTAGGACGGCAGATGTCCTCTTCTTCGATCGACTCTCCTTTACCGTCCTTTGCACCACTTGCATGGATGGTTTGGCGGCGGTGTGTTGGTGCCGAAAGGAAGATTCAATTTTCTTATCAATGTCATTCACTGCCCTAAACAACAAGTCAATCTTTCTTCCTGTCTGGTGTGCCTTTTCAATTTTGCTCTCTGAATGGTGCTTCAGTCCACGGAAACGCTCGAGATCCTGCAAGAGATGCCACCACGCATGTGCTTTTGGTGGCACTGTGTGAAAGAGCTTGCGCCACAGTCGATCCAACATGTCAACAAGCTTGTTAACATCGATCATGTCTTGGTCCGATAGAGCACCAAATGGCTGATTACAACAATGGACCAATGCATCGAAGCATTGGAAGAGTCTCTTGTGCGCTCGACAGCACTTTCGAATCTCCTCGTCGTCCGCAGCTCGATTTGCTTCCGGCACTTGCAGCAAGATGGTTTCGATCGAGTCCATAACATTGTTTGACTTGCGGATAAACTTTCGGCAGTGGTTACCTTCGAAATCCCCCCCATGGTAAGCAGATCTCAAGATGCTGTAAACCAACTGAAGCATGTCTTCTATGTCTTGTCGTACCTGCTGAGAGAGCGCCCCGTGTTCTTTCTTTTTCGACACTGCCTTTACTTCTGCTTTGGCCTGTTTCAACTCTCGTCCGACAGAAGCTAAAACCTTGTTACACTCGTTCACTCTCTCTTTTGCTTGTTCAAACAGAGCGGTGCTGTTGGCAAAGTCTGTCTCGTGTTGTGCATCACGGAATCGGAACACACCATTGCGTTTCGGCGGCTTGAGTGATTGAAGTTCGGCTTTCAGAAATTCCTTGTCACTCTTGGCTTCAGCCAAGCCGGTGACAGCATCCTCTTTCTGTATCTCTAAATCTACGCACTCGAGCCTCGCATCAATTATTTCCAATGGCAACTGTTCAATCCTTCGATGAATCCAGCGCATCAATCCTTTGTTGATTGGATGATTGACAAACAGTTCGTTGTTGTGTAAAGAAGGTGCGATAACATTCTTGGGTGGTGTGCCTGTCAATGCCCTCTGTGTGACCCCTCTGACTTGTTCTGACTTGCTTGTATTCAACTCTCCACTCTCAAGCTTGTCGCAATGAGCTGTCATGCTTTCACACGTCCAATCATCGGCGACACGTGGTTCTCCCGGAGCACGATCCGTCCACTCAGCTTTTGACATGGGACACCGCCAACACCAATGTGGTGCCATTGATTCTTTGCCCAGCATCAAAGAACAGAACGCCAGATCGCCAACCATGAAGACTTCTGCTGGTGCTGAGGCCAATTCAACACCTTGTGTTGTATGGATGTTTCCGAAACACAACTTGATCGACTCGTCTGGTGCTGTGCACATGGTGACACGTCCCTTACTCATGATGCTCAAGACATCAGAGTTAATAGGTTCCGCGATTGTGTCTTTGATTACTTGGTAAGTGTCTTTTTGGCACTGCATGTGTCCACAATGGCCATCCGTCTCGAACGCTGATTCGGAACCAATGTGCTTATTGACAGTCGATCTTCTCGTGCGCCGTTGTTGCCGAGTGATTAATAGAAGAGTGACCATCATTCTAAACGCGCCTTGCCCATGGTCACCAACAAGAATGACATGAGCAAACTGCAAGTTCTTGTGCGCGAACGACTTTGCTTTTAAAGCTTTTGTTGCATTGAAAGTCAGCAAGTCGATAATTGGCACCGTCCATGTGACTCGTCGTCTGTTGCCTTTACCCTCGCGGAATTCAACCGGGATGGGTCTAACGAAGTCTGTCACCTGCACATTCTTCATCACCGACTCAGGCTGAAGCACATCCAAGTTGGAGTAGCAAAGATACTTCTTGATAATTTGCATCTGCGATAGTGAAAGGTTTGCTTCAAAGAACATACCTTGCTGTAACTCGGGATCAAGTTTCAGCTTCCATCGAGACGACCCCGTCGTCGATAAGTCATCTGCGGCATCCTCAACAGCAACAGAATCAATGGTGTGTAACACGCGAACGAATGTCTTCACAACTGTGTGCGCATCTACGGATAATGTCTCATCCGTTGCATCCACCGTTGACGCAGATGTGATGGATTCCATCCATTGTTTGGTGTTGTAACAAAGCCTTTTCTTATCCGTGGATGGCACAATGGCCACAAGCCGCTTTCCAAATCCTTTTGATCCACTTTGCTTTGGCAAATGTAAAACTTCTGGAACCAATTCCGAGAGATTATGTGTTGCAGTTGCTACTTCCGACATTGCAGGCACGGACATTGGAATGTTGTGCTTCTTTAAACACGGGCAATGATCTAACGTTGCTATGTCATTCACAGCGTGCGTCTCTGGCACAGAAGTGTCATAAAAGAAATCATAATGCTTGACAAGGCCTGCCGCGTCTAAGCGCTTGCCAAACGATTTGATTCTTTCTTTCAGACTGTCGGCGGTGACCTCCGGACGGAACAGATCGTCTTTCAAAAGGCATTGGTCTGACAAGATGCCGCGGAAAAGCTCCAGCAAATCGCCATCATCTCTTAACACTTGTGGACTTTCCGGACTTGGGGACACGGTTGTTCTTGTTGCTGTCACTTGTGGTGGGCTTGGCTGTGGTGGAAGCGGTGTTGGCTGTGTCGGAAGTTGTGTCTCTAACACTACTTTGTCGTCGTCTTCTTCTTCGTTTGCCACTGCAGACATGTGTCGATTCCAGGACGCATGTAGCACTTTACCAAACAAGTCTCCTGTTAGTTTGGATGAGTGCACGTCAGGCTTTGTTTCAGATGACACGCAAATGAACCAACGTTTGCCAACCGCATCAATGTTCCGTTTGACGATCTCGATGTACAAGAAACCGTGAGTCTTGTCCGTGACCTTCACCTTGTAGATCCCGCATGTCTCTAAGGCTTTCATTAATCGTTTGTTGTCTAACTTTGCGATGTCCATCTTTTCAATCCAGCATTGAGCTGGTATCCACGTCCCAAGAGTGCCAATCCTCCGCTTTGCGAGGCCGAGGAACGTGTCACATGTTTCTTTGTGAGTAGACATGGTTGCTGTGAGAAGTGTCTTGTTCGCTTGCAAAATTCCGGCCTGCTGTTCTGTCACTTTAGATGCACAGTTACGACGAATTTGGCAAGCGGAGATCAATTATTAAAGCTGAAATGAGGTCCGTGCCGCTGTGTGTTCCGGCCTGTGGATGGATCTGTGTGTGTGCTTGCGGGCAGTGGATGGCAATGACTAACTATGTTTTTCACTTGCCAAATTCCGGCCTATTGTTCTTTGACTATAGGCACACAGTTGCGCCGAATTTAGCAAGCGGAGATGGACTAAAAGGCTGTCTAATGACGGCAAAGACTATGTGCATGGTAGGCGCGGCACTTGTTGTCGCTTGTTATCTAGCTTAAACACTGTTCTTTCACATGGTGTTGACTGTAACTCAAACCTTATTTTTTGCTTTCCGAATGAAAACATCAATTGGTCATAACATGATGTCATGTGTAGGGCCAGAGTGTGCGAGCCTACCGAATGCGTGGCATCTAACGAGAACCACACGTCAAACGAATGTGCTCGTGCGGCCCTACACATCCCATTTCTAGCCTTTGCGGGGGCATTGCCACTCCTCGTCGTCCCATTGCCAAAATTGGGACTCCTCACTGCACAATTGCTAATGGCAAAGTGTCGGATTTGCTCAAGGGTCAAAGCAATCAGGCAGCAATTTGGATCAAAAAGTTGACCGATTGCTCCTGCATTGCTGCAGCAATGACCAATTTTCTGACCTGTTGCTGCTCATTGCTGACCAATTGCTTGGTGATTGCTATCCCATTGCTGCTCATTGCTGTGCATTGCTAGAAGATCTTGTGCTATGTTAGCAAAGTTAGCAAGTGAATTGCACAAGTTTGCTAGCTATGTTTACAGACTAGAATTGCCCCAAAAAAACCAGTCAAAAAGAGGATGTAGCAACACTAATAATCATGCCGAAATCAAAGACAAACAGAACACAAGATCGACAACAAACGGATCAGCGAAAAACAGGAAGACAAGATGCTCACTCATCGTCCGAATCATCGTCCGAATCACCATCGGAATCATCGTCGTCTTCGTCGGAATCATTGTCGTCTTCGTCATCAGATTCATCGGATTCCAAACTTGAATCGTCACCATCCGAGTCGCTATCAGAAGAATCCGATTCTTCACTAGACTGGGCAGCAGCAATTGGATTGGCTCGTGCGGTGGTAGTAGCTACAGCACCGCTATGTACAGAAGCCGTTCCACCAGGAATCATCGTTGATTGCTGGGCCGTACCCATCATTTCCGCCATCTTCTTCTCAAACATACTCTTGAAATACGTCTCGAACATTTGATCCATCATCGTTCCCGAAGACGTAGCTGGAGCGGGCGCAGGTGCGGCAACAGGAGCCTGAACCATGACGACAGAGGATCGACGTTTCTTCTTTGATTTCTTCGACTTGCGGCGGCTCTTGCGGCGTTTCTTCTTGCGCTTGTCTTCGTTCGGATCCGTGAAGTGGAGAAGCTTGTTACGTCGTGTGTGCATGGCGTTGTTCTCCTCTTGATACAAAGCGTTGGCATCTGCCGATTTGTGACGTCCCGACACGTTCATGGTCTTCTGATCACACTTGCCCGACATTTTGGTGAGCATTTCCCGTCGACAAGAACGCATCGTATACTTCTTCGCATGCTTAAAATTACACTTTTCCGCCAAACCACGAATCAACTTGTTGAACCGTTTCTTGCCGAACCTATCGTTGCGGTGAACGCCACACTCGGAAGCAATGCCTGCTTTACGTCGTTTCTACGAAGGAAAAGAACGACGGTGTTAGATCGGAATGAATCATTTGACAACGTGTTTGACGGATTACGAAAACGTACCCTGAGCTCTTTCTGTGGTGCGCGGCGGTTGAAAAGTGGAGCGTCCGTCAAGCCGTGAAAATCCATCGCAGGTTTCAAGTGATTATTGAAATAGAAGAATAAAAGATTGACGACATTCAACGGATCGCTGCGGTTATCCCACATCTTCAAAAAGCCACCCGTTTTGTACTGGTATGGATTCATTAGCGAGAGTTAGGCCATCTTGTCGGCACCGTTGAAACCGTTGAGACAGACATATTGCAAATCAATGAACTCCGGAACTTCGTCTTTAATACCATACTCGAAAGAAGAGTAGGTCATAGCATGCGGTTCCTTCTCGTCTCGCGGTCCCATGGAACATCCAATTTCGTGACAAAGCGAAGGCAAAAGATCGTTGTACCCCGATTTCGATCCCTTGTCAGACATGTCAATAGCAAACTGAAAGGAGTGATGACTTGAAGTGTGTAGGCATCCCACATCTTTGCTTGAGCATTCATGTCGACCAGAGAAGGATTGCGTTTGCCGTACATGGGACGCACTTTCAAGGTTTCTTCAAAATTTTCCTTTATAGCCGCTTTGAAAGAGCCTATGTTGTAATGAATGAAGTGGAGAAAGAGTTAGAATCTGAGTGAAAGAGTGGAAATAGATGAGAGAAAATGACGTACCTTTGATTCCAGTGAAGTTGGATTGCTCGAACGCGATACCTTCGTTCTTCATGTGTGCAAAGATATGCTTATAAAACGTAGAGAAACTGCTAGGTTGACATTGAATGGCGGCTTTCTGTTCCGGAGTCATTTTTGTAAGGTCGAGAACAGATTCATCGTTCTTGTTGATCATGGTAAGATTGATGGCAAAGATTGTCATCGCGCTGTTGATAACGTAAAGTTTTGCGGGAGATTTCGCTCCGCGAACAAGCACAAAGAAATGAAACGTATCACGGTCCATTTCTGGATCATTGATGGTGTCGGCAAGAGCACAAACTCTAGCTTCTGGATGCGCTGCTAGAATGCCAAAGAAGCGCATAATGGTCGCCAATTTCTGCTTCTGGTAGGTCGTAGTGGTAGCGAATGCTTTCTTGAGACGTTCCGTTGTTTCCTTGTTACCATACAGAGTCGGATTCATTTGCGCCCATCTAGCCCAGTCGTTTAATTCTTCGTCCAGGCCGTTGCGGACATTGCTACGGCCGGTTTGATTCGCTAGAGTCTGGAATACTTGAGTGGTGGATTCAATAGTTATGTTGGCTCCTGGATCAAAATGAAGAGTGATGGTAGGGTTGGCTATGTGGAGGTGGATTTTGAATTCAAATGTGATTGGAAGTGTGAGTTAACAGTGTGCTATTTGATTTGTGTAATGATCGGAAGAGTGACTGTAGAGGATATGAATTCGAATTCAATAGACATACCATTGGATACAAATGTAGGCACGGATTTGGAAGCTTTGGATTTGGTCAATTTGGAAGCTTTGGATTTGGTCAATTTGGAAGCTTTGGATACGTCTGTAGATTTGGTAGCCTTAGAACCTATAGGATTGTACATTGTACATAAAGAAGTGAAAACCGGAGTGAGTAATATTGTCTTTTTGGTGTCAAGGTTTCAAGGTTTCAAGGGTGTCATGTCATTACAGCACTTACTTTTGGCTTTCTTTTTTGGATTCGTCGTAGACTTAGTTCCATTCGTAGCCTTGCTTCCATTGCTAGCCTTGCTTCTATTCCTAGCCTTGCTTCCATTGGTAGACTTGGAAGCTTTGGCTCCAGCAATCTTGGCAGAACTTGTAGCGTTCTTGGATCCATTCGGAGCAACCTTTGATCCGTTTGTATTGACTTGAGCTGCACGCTTTGCCAAAAATTCTTGTCTACTTGAACACCCAGTTTGCTCCAAAATTCGTCTGATGGTAGGAGATGTCTCTTCTTCAATGGAAGCAGGAGCAGCATTTGAAGAACTTGATGTAGTAGGCTTGGCCGACGAACGAGAAGCAGGAGCCTTGGTAGAACGAGGAGCTTGCTTCAAATTCGAATTTGACAGAGGAGGCTTGCAATAGCTCTTTGAATAGGGATTCTTTGAAGTATCCCTTAGACGACGAGGAGGAGCATTGCCATTCAAAGAAGATGGTTCATTCTCTTTGTTCCTGTGAACGAAAGAGTGAATGCGAGTGCCATGGTTAGTTCCGAATTAATTAATTTGAAAATACAAATAAAATTCAAATAAAATTCAATTCAAATGTCTTACCCATTGGAAGCTGTGGTGCCGCTCTTGTCGTTTAATGCTAATTTGGCAGGCCTGAATTGACAATCAAATAGAATGCAGTAGCAAAGCACCGTGGTGAGAAAAGAATTGAATTTGATTCTTGTACTGCACACGCCGGAGCAAGCACTTACTGCATTCTTTCTCTTGTGGATCTTCGAATTTCATTGCCATTTTCATCAGTAGTGGTAGCTGTGCCCATGGAGGATCAATCCACATCCTTGTATTGGCTACAATAGAGGCTAGCGGCGTCCATTTTGAACGAGTTTAGTCCATTGTCGTCGTCGGAAGAAGAATCAATAGAAAAGACGAATTATGACTGTCAAGCAGTACGAGTGCTTTATTTGAATGGATACTTCTTCACTAATTAGCATGTAGTTACAACACGTACAGCGTTTTGTGTAAGATGACTACTGCAGAGAGCCAGCCATCCATCGGATTCAAGTATGAAGCATAACTGATCGTACTTAGGCAATTCCAGTGCCGGTTAGAGCTAAATATTTCTAAACATTCCGAATTCCATATTCCAACGAATCTTTGAATGGGAATAAGTACGCACTTACTTCGCGCGGTCACATGCGCGCACCAAAACTGACTCACTCATCCATCCTTGAATCAATAGAAAAAGCATAAAATTAGGCGACAATGGCCCTATTAGTAGCTCATGCACCTTTAGAAAATTTCTAAAAATTTACACAGATGTCCTCCATGACATGGTAGTCGATTACCATGTATGACTTTGCCCCATAAGTAATACCGCAAACTAACCATACTAAGTTCACTGCTCGCACGCACAAAATTTGGTAA
>ENA-ORBV01012735-ORBV01012735.1-microbial-mat-metagenome-genome-assembly--contig:-NODE-12735-length-12914-cov-6.673210_pt1 | contig 12914 bp, 11 predicted proteins | sample MGYA00237777_ERZ505514 | MGnify/ENA primary metagenome ERZ505514 (study PRJEB26160, sample SAMN06269048) | microbial mat metagenome | isolation source: Oligotrophic lake microbial mat | place...
ATCCTTCGATTGTTGGATGCCACCATCATTCTGCACAACATGCTGTTGACGTTCAAAGAGAACATGGAAATCACAGAAGGTTCGGATGCGATCAGAACACACAATTGGAATCTTGAAGGGACACTTCTCTTGGTTGCGTTCGATCAGAATGAAGATCAGGAAGAACAAGAGATCGATTCGCCGCATCCTTCGATTGTTGGATGCCACCATCATTCTGCACAACATGCTGTTGACGTTCAAAGAGAACATGGAAATCACAGACTGGATTGATGAGGAAAAGGATGACATTTCAGCTCATGATGCGGAGGGAAGAGAGGAAGATCAAAGTGAACTCACCAAGGCCGTCTCCGAATGGATGCCGAATGATGCTCAAAGAAGCCAGCTGTTGCAATGTTTCCAGGACTTTGTTTGGCACACTCAGATTGATCCAATCACTTAAGAATCATTTCTGTTTCGTTTCCTGGGACTCGTTCGCTTGGGACTTTCCGTCTTAGCCAGCGCTTCGATGATGTCTTTGGCTTGGGGAAGAACCATCAAGATGAACTCATCGCTTTTGCGGTCGTGTTTCATCTCAGTGCACTTTTCATGCAGTTCACACTTGTGCGACACCTCTTCGCGTTTGGTCTTCCAATCAAACAACTTGGCCATGTCTTCCTCCAGTTTCAACCTCCTCTTCTCGATGGCCATCCGTTCGGCATGCTGCTCGGTCATCAGCTTGATGCGATCGGCTGAACTGCCAGTGGCCAACAAAAACATCTCCTTTGTCTCTGAATCGATGACGGAAATGGATCCCGCTGGACTTTGAGAATGAATGGAGGAAGCTTTGGCTGCAGGTTTCTTGTTGCCGTCGTCTTCATCATCGTCGTCAACTTCTGTTTCTTCTGGATCACCATCGGAGTTGTCCAAGTCATCACTGGCAACGGCCAGATTGGAACCGGCCCTGTCTGTCATCACAGGTTCCCAATTGTAATGGAAAGGACGACGTTTGTTTGCAATGGCATCAAAACTTTCTTCACCTTGATCGGGATTCTCAACACCCTGGCCGGTGTTGTTGATCCAATCGTTGCAGCTTCTCTGACTCTCTTCATGTGTGGCGATCATTGTCTGGACAGATTCCCAGGTTCGTTCGCTCACAGTCAGATTGTTTGTCTTAGCCGACACAGCCATGCAAAAATGTTTCTTCGTCAATCCATTCTCGCCCTTGCCACGACAGTCCACATGGTTACCGGGAGTGGTTGTCCAATCATTCAAAACACAGTTCGAGGTCATGTTTGGAGTCTCCGGCTCAGCATCGTTGTTCCAAGTGAGTTTCTTTGAAGGGTTGACCAATTTGACTATCAATTGGTAATGTTTTCTAGTGCAACAGACAGTGTTATCAGGAAGTGGGGCCAATGGTGGTTTCCCAACGTTGGGAAGAATCCTCCTCGCACAGCACTCAACATGCACCTTCTTTTTGCAGTCATCTGTTCAACAGATGCATGCTGTGGCTGCATTGCCATTGAACAGACACAACTGCATGTCACATTCACTTACACCTTCGTTGTCTGGATGCTCCATGAGCGGCATGTTGACTATCGCATTGGAATGCCATTGATTCGCATGGGAAATCGTGTGGAAACCACACTGCAGTTGAATGTTGGCCGGCAATTGAACCAAAACCTGGCTCCGAACAAGCTGTGGATGTCGGCGAGCACCTAGTGTTTTCTGCATGAAACCGTGTGAAAGGGGAGCCGTGGGGTGTCCTTATTTGACTTCTTTGGTTGATCATTCAACCTCGTGGGCAAATTCAACTTGAAGCAAGGACGAAGGGCCCGATCGTGGCCGGCATTTGTGCCAAAATCAGAAGCCAATTGAGCTGTGTTCGTCGGCAAGCACCCGGCAAGAGGTGCATTGGCACTCGTAAGCAGTAGAACAGACAGTGGCTTCTTGTCAGATGGGATCGCATGAGTGCCATGGATGGATGGATCGTGATGCTTCTTGTTGCGCGTCGTCTGCAGATTTGGTCGTTGTCCCAGCACCTTGCAGAAACCCTGGTGACAATTTGGGCCCATGCAAAATCCAAGGTGCCACTTCAAGGTTGTCTGGCATTCAATGCTTAGAAATGAGCACCACATGGAATTTGGATGGTTCCTGGCAAAAACCCTGGTAAAAGTCGTGGCTTCTTTTTGACAACCCCTATGGGCCTGTGAATCAGTGATTCAAATCAAAAACGTGTCTGCACAACCGTGCGGTCCGGGGTGGGCCGGGGATGACGTTGCGCGCTATCTTGCGCGGGCGCCTCTCGGTCATTTCTCATTAATTTTGGATCATTGATGCATGACGTCCGGCGTTGATGACTGAAAGACTGACTCTACGGTTGTTCGAATCTGATCGTCCACCACGGTGATGGGTGCACGTGAAAAACAGACACAGCAACTCAACCAACCAACAAGGATACACAGCAGCAAAGCCACGGCACACAAAATCAAGTATTACTTCGTTTTATTCGAGTTACTCTTGCTGATCTACTACCAGCTTCTACACCTTTGGACCTTTCTCCTTTCCTCTCTTAAAGAATTGATTTAAAATGGGTGACGAATTTGACGTTAAGATTTGCTGTATTGGAGCTGGATATGTCGGTGGACCGACCATGGCTGTGATTGCCAGAAAGTGCCCCAAGGTGCGTCCCCAAAGATTCAAAGTCGCTGCGAAGCCACTCCTTTTGCCAAGTGTTTTGTTGTGCTGTTTGGAATCAACCGTTGTAATAAGAGAAGAGAGACAGACACTACTGGCGATAAGAGCGAAGGAGTGCAAGTTTTGTTTGGAAGATACATGGACGAAAATGATTTGCAGGTGCAGAAATGACTCGAACTGCTCGAAAATGTCCCCGCTTAACAGCACCAAGCCTTCTGGAATATGCGGCTGAATTACAGAGATTTTCTTCTGCGACGTCTGAGATGTTCTTTCTGCCACACCTTCCCAAAGAATGCAATGTTGACAATTTGTTGTGGTTCAAGCGCTTTGACCCGACGTGACTTGCTTTCAAATACTGATTTTGCTGTTTCCCCCTTCCATTTTTGATTGTCTTGATGGTGTGCTAGGTTCGAGTTTGCGTCGTGGACATTAATCAAAAACAAATTGATGCCTGGAATAGCGAAACTCTTCCTATTTATGAACCTGGTCTTCCTGAAGTTGTGAAGGAATGCCGCGGCAAGAATCTTTTCTTCAGCACCGCTGTGGATGATGAAATTGAAAAAGCTGACATTATCTTCATCAGTGTCAACACACCCACAAAAACCAAAGGTATTGGAGCTGGCCGTGCTGCCAACATCAAAAATTGTGAGCTCTGTGCCCGTCAGATTGCCAAAGTTGCTACTTCCAACAAAATTGTGGTTGAAAAAAGTACTGTGCCAGTCCGCACTGCTCAAGCCATTGCTCGTGTCTTGAAAAGCAATGACAAAGGACTTTCTTTCCAGGTCTTGTCGAACCCTGAGTTTTTGGCCGAAGGAACTGCCATTGATGATTTGTTCGCCCCCGATCGTGTCTTGATCGGTGGGCAGCAAACCCCCGAAGGCTTGGCCGCCGCCGAAAAATTGGTCAGTGTCTACGCCAACTGGGTTCCCCGCGAACGAATCCTCACTACCAACTTGTGGTCCTCCGAACTCTCCAAGTTGGTCGCCAACGCCTTTTTGGCTCAGCGTGTCAGTTCGATCAACTCGATCAGTGCCCTCTGCGAGGCAACCGGTGCTGATGTTTCCGAAATTAGCCGTGCTGTCGGTATGGATGACCGTATTGGCAAGCGTTTCTTGCAGTCGTCGGTTGGATTCGGAGGTTCTTGCTTCCAGAAAGACATCCTGAACCTTGTGTACCTCTGCGAGACTTTTGGTCTAGAAGAGTGCGCGCACTACTGGAACCAGGTTGTGGTTATGAACGACTACCAGAAGAAGCGTTTCTCGGAGAAGGTTGTGGGCAGTATGTTCAACACTGTCACCGGCAAGAAGATTGCTATGCTCGGATACGCGTTCAAGAAGGATACCGGTGATGTCCGTGAGACTCCATCCATGTTCGTCCTCAGGGACTTGCTGCAGGAAGGTTCTCGAATGCACATTTACGATCCTCAGGTGACCCGAGATGACATGTGGATCGAGATGGACTACACTTGCGGAGTCAACCATGACAACACTCCTGGCCTGGACGAGTCCGTCATCACTGAGACGGATGCCTATTCTGCTTGCGATGGTGCTCATGCTATCTGTATCTTGACAGAATGGGACGAGTTCAAGACCTTGGACTATGAAAAGATTTTCAAGAGCATGGCAAAGCCCGCCTTTATCTTTGACGGCCGAAACATCTTGGATCACGCAGCGCTTCGTAAGATTGGATATGAAGTCCATTGCATTGGAAAGCCTGACCCAACCAAATTTACTGATCTCTAAACATCTGCATCAGTGCAAGTTCGAATTTAATTATGTGGTTTGAAAGGAGGTGGGGATCAGTGGATCTACCAATTTGAAGAGATGAATCGTTGCGTTAGATTATCTCGTAATAAATTATATGGGTACTAAATGAATCTATTCTTCAACGGGCGACAGTCGCCACACATGTAGTGAAGCATTTCTAAATTGCACTTATCAGCTTAAGTATAGCAGCGTTTGCCGTGTTTGTGTAGCTCCAGAATGACTTTCCTATGGTCATGGACAGTAACTGCTAGCTGCTAGAGGCTTCCCAATGCTATCCAACTTGAATAGAACTACAACCGCTTATTTTGCTTTCTACTACTACTAGCACAAATACGGGCTTGACAATGTGGCAAATCCAGACGCAACTCCTCCCTCGTCGACGTTTGAAAATTTGGTCCTCAGCAAAAAGCCGGCGTATTCGTTGTGGAGGACGTTTCCGTCAGTCGAGGCTACCACAGTAGCAAAACATCCCAACTCGGATATGGTGTCTCCAGATCCCTCAACCTTTCCACCTCGCAAAAGGATTGCTTTCTGAATGGGAGGAAACAACCGCTCCATCAAAATAAACTCTCCTAGAACAGGAGCGAGTTCCACGTCCGAGTCTGTCTGCTTGACATTGGCTTTCAGCTTGGCCAACAAATTTTCACCATAAAAATTATAACCGCCGCCTTCTCGCTGCGGTTTGAGCACGTATTTACCTTCAGCGCCAGCTAGCACATCCTTTACAGCACTTTTGTCTTCTTCAGTCGCATCGTCACCCAAACTGTAAAGTCCTGCAAATGCCTGCTTGAGACCTTCAATAATCACTTTGTCACTGTCTTGTGGAAAGAAACGTTCCAAACTCCCTGGTCTTGCTAGCTCTTGCTGTACTTTTTTCGTGCCCGCCAAGTGGTATCCCAACGAAGGAGATTTGGTGGCACGCGACCGCTCTAGCTTTGCCCGAGCTTTCCATTCAATGCCATCATAGCCATCGGGATAATCCGTGGGGGCATACCCCGCACGGAAATATACAACGGCAATTTCTTGTCCCGTGGAGGCAATTTTCAAGGCACCGGTCTTGCCATCAAGCTCAATCTCGGTATGAGCACTTGTCAGGGACATGCGCACGACAGGTACTTGGTGGTCCTGCCACAATTGAAATTCGAGCATGCGTTGATCGACGGTATTGGTTTCTCCATCTTGTACGACAAAGAGAATGACCGTCTTTTTAGGATCCGGGGAGAAACGACTTTGATACTGCGCAAAGGCAACCTTCATGGCGCTGGGAATTCGTTCCAGAGCTGGGTTGACTGGAACACCATCAGGAGTATCACCATTTGTTGTTGCCTCGTCGCTTCCCAAAACCACTTTCTTATTAGTCTCGAGCAAATCTTTCACATCATCTTCAAATCTCGAAGTCAAGTGACGATGCAGAGCAGAGACTTTGGTGGACAAACCTGCAAAGCTGGACGCAATGGTATTCAATTCGACTTGTTTGATATTATATTGATCCGAACCTTTGTCTTTGTGAAGCATATAATCACTTCGATGAATGCCTAAAAAATCGGCAGTCTTGGCGAAATTAGGTTCCCCACTTTCCTGCACATAAATTTCTTTGTATAACTGCAACAATTTTGCCGTGTAAGGATCGGTATCCGAGACACCACCACCCAAAGTTTGATGCAAAAAGTCGGCATCTCGGGAAACTCTATCGACGAGTTGATTAAAGTGAGGCGCCAACTCTTGGGCTTGACCAAAGGCTCGTTTGGGATAGGCATTCGGTAAGAGAGACATGGGAGCACATTCAAAATAGGATTTGGACTTGTCATTTTCATAGCGCTTTTCGACTTGGACGCCATTGGCTGAGGCGTACGAATTGGCTTGGGCCGCCAGTTCGTGGACGGGAACACTGAGAGGTACGTTATCCATTGGCAATAGAACAGTTGAGGAGGAAAAAAGGAGAGGTAGTAAACGAAAGGAAGAAACTGATATCACTTGTTGAGAAAATATTAATATTATGAGGATTGGCAGAAGCAATGTTGATACAAATGGCTTCCGGATAGTAGATGGCTGTAACATAAAAAGGAACATTATCGAAGTCCCTTCGCTTCCTTTTTGTGAGTTGTAGGTTTGAGTCGTTTGGTGTCAAAGTTGCTTTGAGCTACCACTCCCCCCATGGTCATTAAAAAAAGCTCAGGCAACATTCAATTGGTTGGATGGATCCATTGATTCATTGATTCGTTCATTCGAATTCCCAACTTCATTGATGACTGATTGAGTCACGGAAGTTTATACAGCGCGAGCCATCAGCGTTTACCGTTATCTCTCACCTAAGTAATTTTTTAAACCCTTCCATCCTTGGTTTACTCGAGGAGCCGCCTTCACACGAAATCAGCAACAGCAGGACGGTGAAGCCACAACAACAATAATAGAAATTCGACAATGACGATGGAGGTTGACGACGAATCCAAGCACGACTATATGGCGGCTTTAGGGAATAATGATGACGATTCGGTAGCATTGGGGGAAGATGACCCAGATCGGGCCGAACCACGGCTCATGATTACCAAAATGGTATGCTTCTAAAACTTGAATGTCTTTGTCAACTAGCTTGGAGTACTCGTTATTAGTTTGTTTACTCACCATGAAATAACAAAATCTTTTCCATACGTTATTCTCAGGTTTTGGAGAACTTCAAGAGCTATCATGGTACTAAAACGATTGGTCCGTTCCACAAATGCTTCAGTTCTGTGGTGGGCCCGAATGGGTCCGGAAAATCCAATGTCATTGACGCCATGCTGTTTGTCTTTGGAAAGCGCGCCAAGAAGCTTCGTCTCAACAAAGTCAGCGAATTGATTCATCAGAGCGATGCTGTAAAAGACGATCCGCCTTCCTTTGCTCGTGTCTCCGTTCACTTTGTCGAAATTATCGATCGTGGAGATGGCGACGATGACTTCGATGTGATTCCCGACACGGAACGCATTGTCACACGCATTGCCTACAAAAACAATTCGTCCACCTACAAATTGGACGGCAAGAATTGTTCTTTTCGGGACGTAGCACTGTATTTGAATTCCAAGGGGATTGATCTCGACAATAACCGATTTCTTATTTTGCAAGGAGAAGTCGAAATGATTTCCATGATGCCACCAAAGGGAGCAACGGAAGACGACGATGGGCTCCTAGAGTACTTGGAGGATATTATTGGATCCTCCAAATTTGTCGAAGATACCAACGCAGCTGCGAAAAAGGTCGAACAATTTACAGAGCATCGACAGGAAAAGCTCAATCGAGTGAAGGCAGTTGAGAAGGAAAAAGACAATCTTTCGGGTGCTAAGGCGGAAGCCGAAGCTTTGTTGGGAAAAGAGCGCGACATTCGGCGCAAACGCAACGTTCTATACCAGATCCATCGTATGAACGAAACCAAGACTATTGAGAAAGTGACAGAAAATAAAGTAGCCGTAGAAGAAAAACTTGCCGCAGAAAAAGAAAAGGGAAGCCAAGCAGTGGAGAGGGCCAGGGAGTTGGAGAAGGCCTTGAAAAAGCAGACAAAGCAATACGACAAAATTCACGACGAGCTTAAGGTAACCAAGGATGAGTTCACGGCTTTTGAGCGACGTGACATTGAGCTTCGACAGTCAATCAAACATGGTAGGGCTCAAGTCAAAAAGGAAGAGGCCAAGGTGAAAGCCGAAGCGAAAAAGGAAGAGGATGCTATTCGTAACGGCAAAGAAGCAGAAGAGAGCCTTCCCGGCTTAGAAGAGAAACGCGCTGAGCTTACGGAACAGAACGCTGAAGAAGACGAAAAGTTGGAAGCGATTCAAGAGGAAGTAAAAGGAATCACGCAAGGGCTTCGTGCGAAGCTGGAAACCAAAACCCAAGAGTTGGCACCAGTCATTTTTGAGTTGGCTGTCTTCCAGGCTGATCTCGACACGGCGAATACAGAAGTGGAACTGCTTGAATCTTCTACTGCACGAGCCAAAGATCGTCTTGCTTCATCAGAAGAGGAATTGGCAACACTTGACGACAAGCAAAAGGCTAAGCGAGACGACCTTGCAAAATGTCAAAGCGACCTTACCGATGCTCGCAAGCGTCTTGTTGACGTAGAGAAGGAAGAAAAAGTTTTGACGGACAAGGAGAGTTCCTTGTCGCAAAAGAGTAGGGATTTAATGGTAAGTTCAGGTGACGTGCCCTCCTCATTGAAGATTTTTTTGTGAACTGCTGTTCTAACTCCACAATTTTCCTGAATTGTGAACACAAGGCCCGTTCCGAGGAAGCTAAGGCAGCGCTTCAGTCTGGTGGAGGTGGTCGATCTCCTGCAGTCAAAGGGATTCTTAAAGCTGCTCGTGCGAATGGAGAGCTCTGCAAGGCTGGTGTCCTCGGCCGTTTAGGCGATTTGTGTACAGTCACAGCAGAATACGATATTGCAGTCTCTACTGCGTGTGGTTTTCTTGATCACATTGTTGTGCGAACAACGGCGGGAGCACAGAGATGCGTTGAGTTTCTCCGAAAACACAATCTTGGCCGAGCCAGTTTTATTCCTTTGGATAAAATGAAGAAGGGAGCGCACGACCGTCAAGTCGAAACGCCGGAGAGCGCTCCTCGATTATTCGATCTGATCACACCTGGAAACTTTGAAGTAACACCTGCTCTCTTTCTGGCAGTTAGCAATACCCTTGTTGCACCCGATCTAGAAACCGCATCGCGCTGGGCCTACGACTTCGGAAAGCGTTGGCGTGTGGTTACGGTTGATGGCAAGCTTATTGAAATAGCCGGGACGATGGCGGGAGGTGGGAAGGCCGTGAAGCGAGGAGGGATGCGAATCGCGGTAAGTTTGGTTGCCTCTTTTCTCACTCGTTCATCTAGCGTTAACGGCTTTTACTTTCTGTGCGTGCACGTATGCTCACCGCTGCCTTGTCCCCTTTCTGATGTCATTGATTCGATAGAATGCTGGCGCCAAAGTCACCATCAACCCGATCGACCAAACATCTGCTGAAGAATGCAAGCGTCTCGAAAGCGAGGCTGCGAAAGCCCTGGAGCTCGTCCAGCAGTGTCGTACGCGCAAACGGGAACTTGTCGAGGAAGCACGAAGTCTGCGAAAAGCCATCAAGTCGCTGGAGGGCAAAATACCCAAGCTAGAGATGGAAGTCAAAGGCTTCGATACGTCACGGGAAGAGCTAACAAAACTCATTCCGGAGTTGAAAAGCAAGTCCGTATTGACTTCCGATGAAAAGGCAAGGCTCAAGGAGCTACAAAAGAAAGTGGATAAATGCAAAAAGGACATGGCGTCGTGCAAGGAGCTTGCTTCTAAACTTGAAGCCGAGGTGTCGGGACTACAAAAGTCGATTTTAGATGCTGGCGGGGCCAAGCTAAAGAAGCAGCAACAAGCTTGTGAGAAGATTCTTGCGAGCCTGAACGATGCTGAGAAAGCTTTGAATTCTGCCAAAGTTGCCGTTAGCAGCAACAAGAAGGCCGCGACGAAGGCCAAGAAGCAAATGGAGGCCGCAGAAAAAAATAAGCAGAAGTGTGCGGAAGACTTGGAAGAGAAGGAGACGGAATTCAGCGAAATAGAGGGAAAAGCCGTCAAGGTCTTAGAAGCATACGAAAACGTCAAGAAACTAGAGGCTGAGAAGCGTGCCGAGCTTGACGAAGCCAAGAAAGAATGCGACACTTTGAAGAAAACACACGCCGACACCCGATGTGTGGAGATTGAACTTCAGGGTCAAGTGGACGCATTCGACCGTCAATTGTCGGACTGCAATTCGAAGAAGAAGCATTGGGATAAGGAAATTGCCAAGCTTGTTACAGCCGAAGAGGACGACGAGTTTGATTTTTCGGACGACGAGGAAGATGACGAAGAACAAGAAGAGAAAGGAGAGGGAGAAGAAGCCGGCGAGTCTTCTGCATTAGACGGGGATGGGGATGTTGAGATGGAAAATTCAGAGGGAAAGCATCCCAAGTCGAGAAAGACCCCCTCCAAGCCCGATTCGAAGGGTTCTCTGCCAACGCTTTCGGTGTCCATATTAGAGAGATACAATGTGGACGATATCAAGTCTACCATTGACACACTGGAGGCCGAGCGCAGCACTTTGGCCAAAAACGCGAATATGGGGGCAATTGAAGAATACAAAAAGAAAGAGGCCGACTACCTTGCACGGTATGCATTCCATTCCTGTGTTTGTTGTATTGCGAATTTTCCTTCTTGTCTCACCCACAGTCATCGTTTCTTCCCACGCGTGCAGCGTTGCTGAGCTTAACGAAGTCACCGAAGAACGAAATGCCGCAAGGAAGGTGCACGAGGAGCTTCGCCGCCAGCGCCTTGAGATGTTCATGGACGGATTCGGCAAGATCACGCTGAAACTGAAGGAAATGTATCAAATGATCACTCTTGGAGGCGACGCTGAATTGGAACTTGTGGACTCGCTTGATCCTTTCTCTGAGGGCATTGTGTTCTCTGTGCGTCCCCCCAAAAAGTCTTGGAAGAACATTAGCAACTTATCCGGTGGCGAAAAAACCTTGTCTTCACTGGCTCTAGTGTTTGCTTTGCACCACTTCAAGCCGACTCCTTTGTATGTGATGGATGAAATCGATGCTGCCTTGGACTTCAAGAATGTCTCGATTGTCGCCAACTACATTAAGGAACGAACCAAAAATGCTCAGTTTATCATTATATCCTTGCGCAACAACATGTTTGAGTTGGCAGACCGCTTGGTCGGAATCTACAAGACAAACAATGCAACAAAGTCTGTGACCATCAACCCAAGAGCGTTTGGCGTTGCAGCACCACAGGATGGCATTTCTCGCACTCCTGGCCCTGGCCGTAGCCAGCTGATCGACAAAACCAATAGCAGCCGAGTCGATAGAAGTCAAGTAGGGAATGCAAAGCGAAAAATGTCTTTTGCCGGAGAAGAAAGTCAAGAAGAAAGCACCCAAGGCTCGGTCGGTGCATAGAGCAGGTACTTCGCACCCTTCACTACTTGTCATGGTTGGGCGACCCGGGAGTAATATTTGGCACAGTCATTATTTTACTAATAAGGAATAACGTAAAAAACTATATATATATACATATCTTTCGTGTCTCCACAGATCATTGGCTATCTCCAAGCTGTAACACGATATTTACTGTCGTCTGCAAATTCTGCCCGCACATTCCGAATGAACTGATGGTATAAATCACCATCAGACGACTAGCCCCGACTGAAAACTCTATAGTTAAACAATAGATAATTGCAGGGCCTGATATGTTAAATGAATATTGGATTGCCCTTGTAGTCATTTCTCGGCTTCTCTTTCTTTTATGCTCGCTCCAATGTTAGTACGACATGACAGCTCAAACTTCGCAACTCCCCCACGCTGTCTACACGCTCGTGTGTTCGCGCCTTAATGTTGATACGGCCAGGTGTTGTGTGAAGAAGACCAATAATATTTTCTTTCATGGCAGGTTTGAAGCTGGCCACTTTGGGTCTTTCCAAAATCAGTGTCACGTCACAATTTCCAATCTTGTATCCATACCCTTTCATAACCTCGTAGGCGTGTTCCATGAATTTCGATGAATCACATCCTCTCCATCGAGGATCCGTATCTTGAAAGACTTGCCCAATATCGGGTAAAGTCAATGCTCCAAAAATGGCATCTACAATCGAATGGTAGATAACATCGCCGTCAGAGTGGGCCACCACCCCCAGTTGGGTCTCCAAAATTCCCCCCTTTTCCACGTACTTGCCCTCTGCATCGGTCCACTGTAGATTGTTTTTGTTTGAATACAATTGGTTGTCCGTTTTGGTAAATTCAATATAATTCCGAAATACTTTATGTTTGAGAAACTCCATTCAGGCAATGAAACCCCACGCAGATACAAGATCCGTAAAAAAAACTTACCTTTTGGTCCTTGTGGGTAATTTCTACACCACCAATCACAATGGGTTGACCAGCATCTTGAATGGGCGCCATTCTGTGAATGTCAAAGCCATGGCCAATTCGAATGGCAATCGGCTCGACCTCATAGGCTGGCTTTAACAAATCATCCTGAGTGCTGGTGGTCGAGGACAGTGCCGTTGTGGAAATCGAATGATGATGAGGAGCTCCAGCAGCTGTAAATGCCACAATGGCCCTGGGCGATGCCAAAAGGATACATGCAAGGATATGTTTCAGCATCATTTTGCTACGAGAAGCTTTCGTGTGCCTCCTATTATAATATGCGTAGTATATTGCAAGGTAGAGAGTTGAGAACGTGTTAAAGGGAGACGAACTTGCAATCCGCACTATGCTAGTCTTCTTTGGGACACAAAATGTTGATGCGACAATAGAGGAGGTATGTGTCGTATTGCTTTAACTCCGCTAGACGAATGTTGCGGATTCTGGAGGAGGAGGACCCTTTTTGGGTTTTTTTACTACTATTAGTTAGCACATTTGCTCCATCAGCTCTAACCCTACTGTAGTGATTTTTACCCTGTCTCTTATACACATCTGACGCTGCCGACGAATAGAGAGGTGTAG
>ENA-ORBV01012736-ORBV01012736.1-microbial-mat-metagenome-genome-assembly--contig:-NODE-12736-length-12914-cov-5.627249_pt1 | contig 12914 bp, 14 predicted proteins | sample MGYA00237777_ERZ505514 | MGnify/ENA primary metagenome ERZ505514 (study PRJEB26160, sample SAMN06269048) | microbial mat metagenome | isolation source: Oligotrophic lake microbial mat | place...
CAATCCAATCCAATCCAATCCAATCCAATCCAATCCAATCCAATCCAATCCAATCCAATCCAATCCAATCCAATCCACGTCCATCCGCAAAGAGCTCAGCACACATGAACCGTCAATTCGAATTGCCATGGTCAGTTTGCTCCACTGAATCGTTCCACGGGCAACGGCGCCTCCACCAGCAGCGTCCATCACATCACACCCTCCCAACAAGAGTGTGAGCATCCGCATCCCCCCTCCCCCCCCATTGGTGAACGCCACACCCAAAAGATCCTGTCAACACGTCGGCACAAGGTCGGGGCGAGTGGTGAGTGGAATGACACCATGGTGTGGGCCCTTTCCAAGCTCGACAGCTGCACGCAACAAACGCCCCTGCAGAGGTGTGCTTGGCCATGTCGCAGCGCAAGGGGCAGAGGGTGGCCCACATCCTTTTGCCTCCTTCCCTTGCCGTGTGTTGCCAAAGAAACTTGTGGTGTGGTGTTCACTTCTGACAAAACAGGGGCAAAACCGGATTGATGGACAGACCCGCGCAGCAGGAACCGTGCAGAGAAGCGCGATCTGAATCTTCAACGCCACCCACAACTGCTTGCACCTTGTCATCTCCATCCTCTGCCACAGTCTCAAAGACTGGCAGCTCGTCTGACCTCCACAAGACCTCCACATCGCACATTGACACAACTGACAGTCGACAGGAGTCGCAGCTGTGTTGCATCACTGCACCCACCGTGCTCGGTTAGCAAGACCGAGGGGTGCAAGCTTAGGTGGGATTTCCTTAAGAAGAGGAAGAGGAATTCCTAGGAATTCCTCTCTTCCTGCAGGAACACAGGAATTCCTAGGAAAAGGAAGGGGTCAAATGCCGGAAAAATTCCCATGGGAACCAAGGAACTCATTGACAAAATTCCTTCAGAGTTCCTTTGCATGACTCAGAACCAATTCACTTCCCCCAAAATTTTGAGTGCGCCACACTCCAGTGGCAACAACAAAAAGAGGTGCAAAGCACCTCAACAGCGAGAAGCACCTCTGTTTCCCTGCTGCTTCTCCACACTGCTTCCACTGCAGAGGCGCGACGATCTGTTCGGCTCAGCCTGCACAGCAACTGGCATCAGTGACATGGTGTTTCAATGCCCATTGGCTGCTGTGTCGAACGAACGGATCCGACGACGAAACGCACCTCCATCTTCGACGTTGAAGAAGAAGCACCTCGGCGGTTGAATTTGGACCTCTGCAGCTGCACCTCTTGTGGCAAAGAAGGTGACGCGATTGTCAAGCAAGAGAAAGGAAGAAGAGTCGCTGCGAAAGAACCAAAAGGCTTCATTGGTTCATCAAAAGCAACAACAAAAGCTGCAACAACGACTGTGGCAACGAGTGATTTGAATTCAAACAAAACAACAACCAAAGCTGCAATGACGATTGCAAAATGACAACCTCCAGGAGTCTCATCAAACCTTGGCAATGCCCAAGTGGCTGCAAAAATGACATTGGTGACAGTCACAAGTGACATGGAGCCCAAGAAATTTTTTGGAAAAAGCTAAAAATCTTCCTCTCTTCTTTTGTTCCTAAGGAACTTCCTAGGAATTCCTTCAGCGGAAGTGGAGGAAGTGAGGAACAGAGGAAGGTTTTTAGCTCCACTTCCCAACTTCCTAGGAATTCCTTCTTTTTTTTCCAGCTAGGAGGAACTTAAGAACTCAGAGGAATTTTAGGAATTCCTTGGAATTCCTCACTTCTCAGAGGAAGAGAGGAAGTTCCTTGACTTCCTCTTCCTAAGGAAATCACCTAAGGGTGCAAGGAATGAACTTGCCAAGCGTTGCTTGCAAGCAGACTCCTTGTTCTTTGCGTTGTCATTGTCATGACAAGCCGGGACAAGTTTTCCCAACACAGCTTCAACAACTTCAACTTGTTGTGGGAACCTCTTGACATGCTCATTGAGACTTTCATTGGGTCTTTGTGTGTTGCTTCTTCCACACAAAGTCCTGTTCAGCGCGACTGCATGACAACAAACTTGTTCCTGACTCCACTGGTGTTGCAGACAAGTGCCTTTGTCATGTCCAACAGCCCGACACCATCATTGTCATCTTCAAGTTTCTCAAGTTCAGTTGACTGTGCTTTCAGCTCATCCTTCATTGCAGACGAACATTTGGTCATGATGATCCCAAACAACTTGGCATTGTTGTCATTGCGATTGTCCTCTTTGTCCAATTTCCTCTTCATGAGTTCCCTGAGTGTGCTCATCCACCACATGCTTTGCAGGATCCTTGCCTGGAGCCTTGGGTTTTGCGAATGTGACATCCAATTCTCATTTGCCAACTTGCACATGTTGTTGTTCATTTTGGTGCCGGCACAGTCACCCAACTTCTTCATTGACTGAAGGCAGATTTGCACTTGATCTGGCCTTCCAAATGCAAACTTGATTCCATGAAACTCGTCATGTGAATTGGCCCTGTCACCCCTGCAATTTGACCTCCCATCGCTCCTGCTGTTTCCAGCACTTCTCCTGCTGTCAAAGCTGGTGTGACTGCTCACACTCACACTCATTCTCTCACTGCGCTCCTGTGCTTTTGACTTGTTCTTCAGCTGATTGCCTTCCTTGCCGGGAGCTGGCTCGTCGATCCAATCGACATTCCCGCGTCGTCCCAGCAACAAATTCTTCTTCTTGCTTCACGGCGAGCTGCCCAGCTTAAGCCAGTCTCACATCGGCAAGCTTCCAAGCTCAAGCTGGTCTTGTTTGGTTGTCCATCCCATCGATGTTCTTCTTGTGTGGTTCTTCTTCTTCAACGTGTCATCCCAGCGACAGCCTGTCATCCCAACTCATTGATCCAATCGACGCGTCTTCCTCCCGCCAAGCCTGTTGACAGGCTTGCTCTCAAAACTTTGAAATGTTCTCCTCTCGCTTCAATCGCCACAAGCTTTGAAGGACGATCAATCCCACAATCGTGATTTTGCAACTGATCTTGCGGCTTGCTTCTTTGTGTTGATCGCTGCAACACTTGGCTTCTTTTTCGACGTTAACGCCCATTCTTCTCGTCGGACAAATTCTGACAAATGTTGGATGATTGTCAAAGAGACATGCTTGTTTGATGCACCAGTTCAGTTTGTCAAAAATTGTGGTGGTCAGGTGTTGCTGCTTGCTGCTTGTTGCAGTGGATCTTGAAGCATGGGTGATTCAAGGATGGCATTGTTGCAGATGTGCACATCTTCCAACAATGACTGTTTTGCAAGTTTGGAAGAAGAAGTGGCTGCTTGAGGCTCGAAATCAAGGCATTGAGCTTGAATCTGTTGATGTTGCAACTGTTTCAGAAAAATGTGTGGTGGGCCACAGGCCCCACACAATTTGTTGTGTTGCTCAAATGAACGCATTCTGGTGGATGCAGTGTTTCAGTTTCAAAGTCCAAAATTTTTGTTGCGCAGCAAACACAAGACATGAACGAGTTTCAAAGTCCCAAATTTTTGTTGCGCAGCAAACACAAGACATGAACGAGAACAAAACACAAAGAACATGGATGGAGTTGTGTGAACCTGAAGACCCATCTGCTCCTTTCAAAGCACAAAAAACACAATGGCAGCTTTTCAGCTTGAAATCCTAGAAAAGAAAGTTGCAGTGCATTCAATTTGACAGCGCAGAAGAGTCAGACTTGAATCTGAACTTTGAACATGAACAACAAGCTGTGTGAATGACATCAACCATTGTTTCTTCCTGATTGTCCTTTCACAGTTTTTTCTGCATGTGTGTTCATGGAAAAGGAACAGACCTGAATGCTTTTCTCATGTCAAGTGATGTCATCAAAGGATGCAGAAACTGATTTGGAAGAAAATTCCAGTGTGAAACCAAATGGGAGGTTTTGCTTTTGACCAGCAGCGTTGACGGCATTGACTTGCGAGAATGGAAGAGACCCCAAAACAAGCTTTTTGTGAAACCATTTCTTCTTCAATTGCAAACAAAGAAAAAGTTTCGCAAAGGTTCACTTTTGTTGTCAACCTTCTTTTTTGAACTCGTGCAAAAAAGTGTGCTGTCAAGACACAACTTCTGCGGTTCAAAGATCATGTTTGCATTGAAAGTCTGCAACAAATGACAGAACTGAAAGCAACACATTTGTTGAAAGACAATGTGCACGCAAAAAAGGATGCACAGAGCTGACAACATGGCAACGGAAATTTGTGTCGACCCACAGATGAAGACATTTTGACAAATGGCAACAACGATGTCAGCACATGGAAAAGAAATGTGTTCAGAAAGTGGGCACAAGAACAAAAAAGATTGTTCTGAGAAGTCAATGTGCTTGTGTTGCAACACAAATGAATCACAACTGTTTTGCATCAATGTTTTTTGAATGGTCATCTGCACAGATGCCATTCACAATCCAAAGCAAACACTCAGTGAACAGAAATTGCTGTGCTGGACAAAACTGATTTTTTGCAAAACAACACAATCAGACCAATCCGGACATGCTTGCACTTGCACTTGCTCTTGAAGCAATGATTCTTTGGATTGGTCTGCTCTTGTCATGTTTGGTCAACCAGACTCAATCAGCTCAAAGCCCCGCCGCAAAAGATGAGCTGACCCTGTCACAAAAACGAAGTCATTTTGTTGCCTAACTCTTCACAGATTTGATTTTGTGTTTCAACCAAGGAATGCACCTTGACTTGCATGTCCTGACAAATGAAAATCATTTTGACTTGTTGTGACCAAACTTGGCTGGTCAGTCTTGCTTGAGTCTGCTGCTGACTCTTGTTTTCTGACAGATTTTTGATGTCGGATGGGCTGACGCTGGGCAACAAAAGGACTGGTTGAATCAGATGTTTTGAAAAAATCATGCACGCCAAATGTGTCCTCTGAAATCCAACATGCACATGACTGTTGGTTGAAGAATTTCCATCTGGGCAGCAATTTGTTTTTCTTCTCTTGGAAAATGGAATCTCTTTGACTTTGCGTTTGATTTCATCCTGTCATGCTCAAACTTGCCCCTGTGCTGCTGAACCATCTTTGTTTTGAACGAACATGGCATCAAGTGTGTGCCTGTCTAGGAGGATGTTGTTGTTGTCATTTTCATCGTCTTGGGTGGAGGGACCATTTTCCACTGACAATTGTTGCTGAGTTTGTCCCCAAAGACGCTTGGCAGCGCCTTTGGAGGCTTGCCATCTGTGTTCAAGGCTGTCATCATGATGTGTGCTGCTTTCTTGTCTCCCGCGGTGAAGTCATGACGCTTGGCAAGAGGAACAACGTGGTCATTGTCTGCATTGGCTGGAAATCCACATTGCATGGTGATGGAATTGACTGTTGCATTGGCGTGCAACGTTGCCAAGTGACAAGATGGCATTTGGCGGGTCAGCTGTTGATTCTGCCGCACATGATGCACCCATGGATGGCAATTGTTTGACACACTTTTGGGCAAGGGGGTCATTCAAAAATGAGTCATGTGCCCTTTGCTCAGAGGCAGTTTGACACCCGGTTTTTTGCTCTGTGATCTGATTGGAGGGAGCAGCTAGCTAGCTAACTGGCCAGCCACTTAGAGCTAGCTAGCTAGCAGCCAGCTTGCACTGTGCTCGGGAGCAGTCTCAACCATTTTGCAACTGGTCAGAAAAACGATGGGTAAAAAGGTTGTCGCTGAGCACAAATTCTAGACTACTTCCTTCGTCTTGATCGGAAGCACTTCCATGTTTGTTAAAGTCTGTTGTGGAAGTAGGTGGTGCACGTGTTACCATCTTTTTCTTCATTGAGTACCGGTGGGAAGCACTCCCCTGCTGGTGTTCAACCAGGCTACCTAGTAGGTTACGTACCCCTTCTGTTTCCGTAACGAACCGCAGCGCTAGGGTTACAGGGTACAAATTCTCATGATCTGGAACGCGAAATTTGGCCGAATGGGAGGTGTTTAAACAGGATCAATATCTAAGTTTAGCGGGATTTTTGTTTGACGATTCATCAGGACATGGTTTAGAATGTTTTATTTGCAATTGAAATGCCACGATCGAATTGGGCATCTCATATCAGGTCAGTGGTCGATTAGGCCATCGATGATAAATCTCTACTGGAGTATTCGCCTCCACTGTCTCTACACCCCGCGCCGTAGGACGTAGATGATTCACAGGAACTATTCGTATACTGGACTGCTGGTACCAGTACCTACTGGTTCATTCTGTATTGCCTTGAGTTGAAGGATGGAACCCGTTCTATGTACGAGAATGAATCTTACCAACTCCAAAAATTCACAGAGACTGCACAGAAGTAGTCAATGGCCGGGGGAGGCGTAGCTGGGTCACTGCTATCTTCCGTTTTCTGTTATTGTAAATCAACAGCCTTGTTTCATAACTTTCGTTTGAGTTGATATGATCAAATGCACCCAGCGTACAAAATAGGAGAACTGCCGAAATAAGAGTACAAAAGTGTGGCATCCGAAGCGCAGGTGTTCTGCCGAAAACGGAAAGGAAGTTCATCAAAACCATTGAAGACTGTCTATCTAAAACCGTACTCCGAGTAATACGTCATTCATTGGGCCTTTCTGAATATGATGGTTTCTATTTTACATTAAAGCCGCATTTAATGCATAATTATATTCGGATTAATGATAATGTCTATCGTCACTGATTCAGGTTTTATGATAATGTCCATCGTCAGCATTATTTGAGAAGCTCATTCTCGTTTTTCGGGTCACGGCCCAAATCAGCTTTCTGTTTCTGGACATTCGGAAGCAAGTGATTAAATTTGTTCAAGTTAACGTTGAGCCGAATTCGTACCGGTTCGGAACGCTTCTCATCTACTGCTACTCTTTTAACTACTGAGGTTTGAGCTATTTATTAGTTTTGTTGGTATCTGGTAATGGCAGCTAGCGTAGTTCGAAAAGAAGTTCCTAGATGAGTTCCAGAGTTTGGTAAGGTGTGTCATCGCTTCGTACTGCTCCATATCCACTAATTCCGAATCTAAGATTCGAACATCTAGATTTCTTTCGTAATTGACGGAAGCGAGGATTCGGTCATTCCGAGTTCATTGCGGAATCAGTATTGCCCACTGCATATCCAGTAGGAAGTTTTTAGTGTCCGCTCAAAGTTAATCTTCAAATATGTCAATGGGGCTAGCATGGGAAGGAAGGCAAATATACCCAGGTTCCCATTTTCCAGGGCGCATTTTCGTGCTAGCTTCCTACTACGGAAGCAGTAGACAGGTCAAACGCAGACCAGCAGAAAGTTGCTGATAAATTCGACTGATGAGCAGTACCAATCAAATAAAATTAGCTGTAGGGGAAAAGTAAGTTTCTCTAAAAAAATAGCTTTTTAACTAGGTCTTCCAGCCAACCACAGCTAACTTAGCTGTACCTCTCCAGTCTTTCTACCTTCGCTCATACAAAGACATAATCATAATAGAATTGAATCTATCAACGTGAACCAAGCTAAGCAATACAAGTACAAGTACAAGCAAACCATGACACTGTCACAGGGACGCCTATCTGGAATGATCGCCAATCCATTGGCTCCAAGAGTGACTACTACCGCTACCGCTACCGCTACCCCTACTGTCACCTTCAGTGCAGAGGGAAGAAGTCCAAGTTATAGTCATGGCCATGGCAGTGCTAACACTGCTGCCGTTGGGCTCACTGGCACTGCCAATGCCAATGCCATTGCAGGCATGATTCCTCACAGTCACAATCACTCTACTGCTCTTCCTGTCCTTCTTCCGTCTCCCCTTCCCGCCCTGGCTCCAGCTCCTTACACGCAGCCGCCGCCGCCGCAGCCCTCGCCAACGCCAACGCAGCAGCCACAAGTACAGCAAGTACAACAAGTTCAACGCCCTTTCTCTTCTACTACTACTCCACCTTGCTACAAGGCTCCAGCAGGCTATCGAGATTACGCTGAAGTGGACGTTCGCAGTTTGGATTCGCCTCAAACCAAGCAAGACCAACTCCAACATTTCTTCAACGAAGAAAACCCTCAAGTCTTGATTCGTCGTTGCAAGAGTTTGGATTACGTCTTTCCTCAAAAGCTTCACATGTTATTGACGGCGTCAGAACAGGATCCAGAATTGGAAAGGTACGAAGATTGTTCGTGTCAAATTGGCTGTGTGTGTGCGTGGGTACTTGCTGCCTTTTAGTAGTCCCTCTACTAGTACTTCTTCTCGTTTCCTTTTCCACCTGCTCACCACCATCCCCTTTTGTGTTTTGGCTACAGAATTGTCTCGTGGAGGGTTCACGGAAGAGCCTTTGCCGTTCATGATCGTCAACGATTCATGAAGCAAGTCTTACCAGAATGGTTTCTTCAGCATCGATTTGAAAGCTTTCAACGTCAGCTCAACTTGTATGGCTTCAAGCGCATCACGGCTGGACCTGATAAAGGTTCTTGCTATCATGAATTGTTTCTACGTCAAAAGCCACTCTTGGCTGACAAGATTCAGCGCATTCGCTTGAAGGGAAAAGGACCTCGCAAGCCGGCTGCACCTGAATCGGAGCCCAACTTTTACAGGATGAAGCTTTTGCCTACACGTGACATGGTCCTCAAGAGTCTTCAGCAACGTGCTGCCCCTGTTGCTGTTGCTCCTGCCCCTGCTGCTGCTGCTGCCCCTGCTGCTGCTGCTGCTAATATAGGAACCAATCATGGTGTCTACCAGCCGCCGCAGCAGAATCATCCTGTCCCCATGCCAAGGCCATCCACTGTCACCCCGACGGAACAGGTCAAGGCCATTCAAGGCCAAGTGGCGAATCCCGTCTTCAAGCAGCAGTCAGCTGCTTCGAACTCCGTCCAGCAGCAGCAGCAGCAGCAGCCAACTACGTCTAGTAACAGTCACTCGACTCCAGACTGGAATGCCGTCAGAGGAATGGGCCCCACCGAGATTGCGTACCTCATGGCTATGAGGACGGCGCCGAACAGTGGCACACAGCCTGCTACAGCCTCTGGCTGGGGCTATCAGGATGGCCAGCATACGTTGTCCGTTTCTGTCTTTCCGCCACCGCAACCACCATGTCCCAGCACTAACATGGGCAGCACCAGGTTGATGCCGAAGCATCAGAGTTGTACTCCGTCGCCATCCGTCAGCACAGCTGCCTTTACCACGAATCCCACGATGCGCCACAACATTTCTCCTCTGGCCTTGCCTCGTGCTCGTCTCCCATCGATGCTCACGCCCGCAACGTCATCCAATGCTCTCCCGCCCTTGTCCTCCTTGACGACGACATCAGTGGAAGCAAGTCCCAAGCCAATGCTATCGTCACCACCGTCGTCCTTGCCACGTCTGGTTCCCAGAGTTGGGGGTAGGAATCATCACATGACGTCTGATTACCCCCTTTCTGGCACCAACTACAGTCAGAACAGCCCCGTTCCAAGCTTGAATCTTCCACGCAGGGTATCTACTCCTGTCTTGGACCATAACCAAGGAGGAGCGAATGCGGCCCCAGAAGACTCTAGCTCCCCCTTTCTCGCCATGGAAGCCGTGTACCAAGGGGGCCATCACGACCACGAAGCCGCCATGTATAATCAGAGAAGCTCCAACACGAACGGAGCTTCCTCCTCCATTTCTCCATGGGATTCAAGTATGCTCTTTCAGGAGGAGATGGTCGAGGACGTCAACGCCGATGTTAACAACGACAATGGCGATGCCGACTTTGATCTCATGCTGAATGATCTGGCACAAGGCAAGTTCCCTCAAAACTTGCCATCCTGGCAGCGCTATTAAATGATTGGGCCACGCATTATCCCAGCCTTGAACGTCTCCGCCACCACACTCTATGTTTGGTATCCAGCTCTCTGATCTCTCGATGACGAGGAGCAACATATTTCAAACAGATCTGACCCAAAACGCACACATACTAACACGCACAATACCCATTCACATATTCCTTCACCCATCCCCACTGCACACACCTCGGCCTTGCGTGCCATTGCCCATACTCTCTCATGCTCACTCACGACCGCAGCACGCAATCACAAAACCAATTTTGAAACAGAAAAAAGAAAAGAATATAGCAAACATCATCATCGTCATCAGCATTGATCGTCATTGAATACCACATGCGAGGGAAGTGCCATCATTCTTCACAGCGAGAGAGACAAAGTTTCGACCCACTATAGAATTTGTCTCGGGAAAGGATTGGCACAATTTTGAAGCTTAGCATCTAAACTATAATGCATACACTTTTATGTACATTTGTTTTGAAAACTGCGTTACATACTACTAGACGTTTGTGTTAGAGGGAAGTCAATCCCGATTTGCCTTGCTTTTTTACTGTTATTTGCGCAGTCGGGAAGGCCAGACAGTACTGTATTATAATGCTTTATGATCATCGTTATTGATGTTGTTCCATACCGTTTCGAATCCACTGACACTCCAGTAACATAAACGCTAATGATTGTAAATTCCATTGCGGTACTTTCCCATATTGACAGTTACCTAAAGCTAAAGGACATGTAGCGTACACAAATGAAGAAACCTAAAATTCCTTGGAGAAAACCGAGGACTCCCTGTAAGTTGATTGCTTCTCTATGTATCTTGACTTGGTGCTGACCATGTTTGCGTTTTTCAGCACGTAGATTCTAGCTAATTTCGAGAGAGTTGACACATGCCGTCGGAATCACAACTGCTGGAACTGACTCGGTATCCGGCATCGGTCATTTTGATCATGGCGTCACGGAAATCATTGAGAAAACGTGTATTGCTTTGTGAATACATGACCATGCTATCAAACAAATCCCCTCGAGCTGCGGGACACCGTGGTACATCGTTAGGTGCTCGATCGACAAATTTACAAGCCACTTCCCCGGTGGCGGGATCTTTGTTGGAACTATCCAATTGTCGAACCATGGCCACATCCGAGTTCAGCATGACAACTTTTTTCCCATTGGGAAAACCTTCCCATTGGAATCGATCGGGAATACCCGAAAGGTCGCTGTTGTCGACGCGGTTTTGTCTCCATTGTGGAGCGCCTATATTTTGTTTCGGGCGATGAGTGAGTGAGTGAGTGAGTGAGTGTCGAAGCGTTGAAAAAGCCAGAAACGGCACTTTATATACACACCTTCGACTTGGCTCTCTTGACTGTTTCCACTGCCGACCAATTCATGATAGTATTGGTTGTCAAAATTGAAATTGTCGGGCACCCATCCGCCTGCGCCATCGAATCCCAGTACACCTCTACGCATGACTCCACTACAGTATCGTCCATCACAGTACCAGTAGTAGCAGGCAAATATGGAAAACAAAAAGGTGAGTCCACAAGTGTTTTAAAATACAGTACATTTCACATGCAAGGAACACAAACGAAACCAATCGTACATGGTATGAGCCCCCATGATGGCGGCGGTTTCTCGAGCGGAAAATCCAAATTGTTCGGCAAAGAAGTTGACGATTTGATCGGTTCCTAAATTGGGAGTACACATTTCTGGATCCGGTCCCTGTCGTGGATCGGACGCGCCACAATTGTCTCGCCCATAATGTTCAAAGGGAATGAGTGGATCGGACGATGAGCCGCCGCCCGGTAATCTAACCTCGACTGCCACATACGAGGCTAACACCCAAATATCGGCACGAGATAATCCTTGAGATTCATATTTGGATTCGATATCCCTCAAGGAGTTCATGGCACTGGACAAGCCGGCATTTTCTGGATTGGAGGTGTTGATGCATCCATCGCATAGACCGCCCACGCAATCGTGAAAAATCATGCGCAAATACAAGGCCGCCAAAGTGGATTGACTGCGAATCAAATCGGCAATGTCGGCTCGGGCATTGCGAACCACTGTGGCCATTCCTGTCGCGGAGGATGCTGGAGGCTGTTGGTTGTCATTGTTGTTGTCGTTGTTACTCGTGTCGTCTTCCACTGGCTCTTCTCTGTCGATTTCATCCGTACCGGTATCAGTGTCTGTATTCGTATCGGTGTCTGCATCACCGCCACTTCCACCATTGGTGCTGCCACAATCATTGGAAACGACAAAAGGCCGAGAAATCGCCACGGCAATGTACTCATCGGCTTCTTCTTCCATTTCATCTTCAATAAAATTGACTACCACAGCCCGGTGGGTGCCACTCAGGGATTCCCAAGTATGGTCGTCCCATTCCCCAGGTCGATTGGGACCAAAGGTGATTGTGTTGCTGCGATCATTTCGTTCGCATTCTTGTGCTCCACACGACCAGACCTAGTAAGTAGAAAGAAGAAGATGAAATCGTTGTCAGCAATTCACCACTGGAAGAGATACCACTAAACAACAACCAATAATACATAAATATCAAGTCGAACGTACAAACAATTCTGGTTCACCCGTTAGCACGGCCAATCCTCGCGAAAAAGGACTGATGCGACTATCACGATAAATTCCAATCCAATACCAAGAATCAGCATTGTTATCGTTGCTGACCCGAAAGCCGGTGGCCAACGTGCCGTCACGAGACGACAAACAGTTGCTGCTAGGAATATTCAACAAATCCAAATCAATAATCGCTTGAGCCTGTACTGAAGGAATCTTGGTGAGAAGAAGTAAGGAACTCAATGCGAACAGGAATGTCCAACCAAGACTTTGGTGACTGCCTTTGGTCTTGGACGCGTGTCTTTTACTAGCACTTGTGGTCAAGGATATCATTCTTGGTGTTTGCGAATAGTTCCAATAGCGTCTATAAAACTAGTCGCGAGAGAGGGATGCTTTACTACTAACAAGGGAACTCAAAAGTTTTGCAACAGTGAGATGAGATCTTCGTTTGCTTTGATTAGTCTAGCTAGCTAGTTGGTTGGTTGGATTGGTTGGTGTGATGGAGGGGGCGAAAACCTATGCAAAGTTAGCCGGTACGTACCGTACAATCCTTCGCAGAGTAGCCTCTAGCTAGCTAGCTAGCTAGCTAGTAATACTATCGGATAGATACACCATTCGACTGTTGTCACTCAATGGATCCTGTCTCTTATACACATCTCCGAGCCCACGAGACTAAGGCGAATCTCGTATGCCGTCTTCTGCTTGAA